>Ga0181575_10003807_pt1 | contig 10610 bp, 11 predicted proteins | sample 101ome_23_FD_145599 | JGI IMG/M metagenome (GOLD analysis project Ga0181575, IMG submission 145599) | Coastal salt marsh microbial communities from the Groves Creek Marsh, Skidaway Island, Georgia - 101411CT metaG (spades assembly) | ecosystem: Environmental > Aquatic > Marine > Intertidal zone...
CAATATCAATAATATTGACTCCAAGCTGAGCAGCTTTCTGTTTATCTACATCAACTTTCCATTCTATTTTGGGGTAGGGCAAGGAAGAGCGCACATTGCTTACTCCAGTCATTTCTTCCTTGAGATAGGCCTCAATAGCCCTAGTGGTTGTAGCAACCTCATCTTCATTATCGCCAAAGATTCCTAGTTCTATAGGAGACTCAAAGGAAGGCCCTCCTTGATCTGCTACTATTTCTACAATGATTCCTGGCATATCTTTTGTGGCAGCAATAGCTTTATCAATAGTCTGTTGTCCACTGATCTCTCTTTCGTTTGGTTCAACTACCTCAATTAATCCTCTACCAATAGAATCTCCTCCTGATGAAAACCATAATTGTCCAGTTGTTAGAAAAGAACTACCTATCTCAGGAATTTCTAAAAATTTATCTTCTACCCTTTGGATGATAACTTTGGCTTCTTGAGCTGAGAAATTACCTCTGGCACGAATAGATACTTGAGCTTGCACAGGGTCAACTACTGGAAAATAAATAGTACCTTTACCAAAATTTGTATACATAATTACTATGAGTACGAGCAGAGAAATGACCGCCAAAACAGTTTCCCCAGGATTTTTGACAAATCGTGCTACCCACTTTTGATAAAAGGCAGCCAATTTATCAAAAATTACTTCTCCTGTTGATTCTGTGCCATCTTTTGATGCTAGGGTTGATCTTCTCTGGCCAAAGTTTGCTCCGAGAACTGGAGTTATAATCATGGCATAGACAAGCGATGCTGATAATACTATAAAGACTGTAGTTGGAAGATATCTCATGAATTGACCTGTAAATCCTGGCCAAAAGATTAGAGGAGTGAAAGCAGCAATAGTTGTAGCAGTTGAGGATAGGATAGGATAAAACATTCTCTTAGAAGCTAAGCGATATGCTTCTAATCTATGCAGGCCTTCTGAAATTTTTCTATCAGCATATTCAGATACCACAATTGCACCATCGATCAGCATTCCAAGACCCAGCAATAAGCCCATCATTACTAGAAAGTTAAATTCTATATTCCAGAATTTTAAAACTACAAAAGTTAGCAAAAAGCAAAAAGGAATAGACAATCCAACCAATAAACCTACTCTTATGCCCATACTGGCTACTACCAAGATCATGACCAAAAATATTGCAGTGATAATATTTCCTTGCAATTCGTTAATCATGTTTTCAGCCCAAATAGTCTCGTCGTCAGTTTTAATGATGCTTAGATTTTCAGGAATGACAGTTTCAAAATCTTCAACTGCAAGCATGATAGATCTTTTTGCGTTGATGGCATTTGCACCTTCTCTTAACTTCACCTCTAAGGTAACGGCATCTTCCCCATTTATCAGCGCATAGGAAGTTGCATCTTTGAAAGTTCTTTTGATTGTGGCTATGTCACTTAGAGTCACAACAGCATCTTTGGTAACTTTTACGGGAATGTTATAAACATCCTCCGCTGTTTCAAAGACGCTAGGCACTTCAATATTAAAGCTTCCCAAACCAGTATCTTGCGCGCCTCCAGGGATAATAAGATTATTATTAGCTATAGCACTATAGAGTTGACCAAGCGTGATTCCATAAATTTCAAGTTTAGATTTATCTACCTCTGCTTCCAGGACTTCTTCTGGTGCTCCAGAAATATCTACAGATAAAACTTCATCTATCCTTTCAAGGTTATCTTGTAATTGCCTTGCAAAGAATACCTTTTGCCTCAATGAGCCTTTGCCTAACAAGCTAAGATTCATCACTGGAAATGTTGCAAAAGAATATTCCCTTATTTGTGGATCCTCAGCTTCTCTAGGAAGTTTAAATTTAACTTCCTCTACTGCCTGCTTTATATCTCTTAAAGCAACATCCAAGTCATAACCTACCTCAAATTCTCCTACGACTCTTGCATAGCTTAGTCGACCGCTTGAAGAAATTTCTTTAATACCAGGGACGCTTCTAAGTCTATTTTCTAATGGTCTTACAATAAGTCTTGATGCATCATCTGGCGAGGCGCCATCTAAGAATACCGAGACACTTACGATAGGTATTTGAATGCTAGGATCAGATGCAACAGGGATCGTGCTTCTTGCAAACGCGCCTGCAAGGATAATTAAAAGTGCTACGGTGAGGGTTGTTTTTCCTTTTGCTAAAGCAAAATCAACTATTTGATTCATAGGCTGGCAAGATTTGTGACTGAAACTATTTGACCTGTTTCAACAAATCCCTGGCCGAGCACAATGATATTGGAAAAGTCAGGTAAGCCTGCTACCCAAATTCCTTCCTCTGTATCTTGAATGATTTGGACTGGAAAAAATTCAACCATATTCTCTGAGTTTACGGTTTTAACTCCAAGCTCTCCATTATCAGCAAGTAACAATATAGAGGGCGAAATTTTATGTGCCAACACTGGGTCAGTATCAATCACCATAGTGCCTGAGATGCCATCTCTAACAATGCCGCTGGGATTGGCAATCTCAGCTTCGACTCTAAAAGTTCTAGTTGCGACGGATGCAGACTTCGAAACAAAAGTTAGCTTTCCTTGAATGTTATCACCTGTAACTAAGCTGATGTTTACAATTTGCCCTTCTCTTACGTCTTTGATGGAATTCTCTGGGACCTCAGCAATAAATGTGATTGGATCAAGTTCAATGATGGTTGCACACAATTGACCTCTTTCCAGCAGATTTCCAGGTTTTACAATATCTTCTATATATCCATCAAAAGGGGCTTTTACTTCGGTTCTATTTAATTCGATGATACCAAGCTTGCAAAGCAGAGCATCTTTTTGGACCCATTCTCCCTGTTTGGCTCCAGTAGCAACAACCTCACCAGAAGTTTTTGCTCTAACTTGCACTCTTTTTTCGGATATAGCATAGGTATTTAGATAGATCTTTGGATTTATTACATCAGGCAGTGATTGCTCTATCACAACACTTGAGAGCGTTTTTGGCTTAGATTCTTTGGTTGCGTCTTCACTGATAAACACGCCAGAAATCATCCACACTATTAATGGAATAAGAATATATATAGAAAGTCTGACGTTTTTACTCACAAGCTATTTACCAAAGAGGGTGAATTATATGTTAATTTTATTTATATATTGTGCTTTTTTCTAAGTTTTTCAAGGAGCTTGGTATCAGTGTCTTGTTGCTTCACGCCTTCATCAGAGTTTGGAATTTTAAATTCGATACCACTTTGCAGTTCTAATTGAAGCTTTTTATAAACATTACAAAATTGAGCCTTTGATGCTGAATTAGTTAGGTTTAGATGGGACCATCCAATTTTTTTTCCAGCAAAATAAACAATGGGATGGCTCCAGGGATAGGATTGACGGGGAGAAAATGAATTGCATGCTTCAGCAAAAGCTGCTTCTGCATCCAGAGTATCTTCATTAATAGGGGCCTCATTACATAATTTCACAAAATCATGAAGGCTTGGAAGGAATTCATGTTTTTTAATCATTTTATGACTTGCGCCTAAGATCTGATTTATTTCAAAATGCTGGAGGTTTTCAGCCCAAAGCTTCTTGGCGCTATTAATCTTATCTTCGTTAGAAAAAACTTTGTAGAACTGATAATGATAGGCAAGCTCTAAATCCAGAAATACCTTGTTAATAGTATCTAAGAATTGCTCTTTATCTGAGATCAATGTCTTCCGCCCAGCTTTTGTCCTGGGTTCTTTCATCAAATTTTTGGGAGAATTCTCCAGCTTCATTAGTTCTTTTAACGTTTTCATCTTTGAATTTAGAGTATTCATTATCTGATAGTTCTCTGCGCCTTACAAACTCCACAAATTTAGAGTTCCAGGATTTAAATGCCCTCCCAGAATCCTTCCAAAATAGTATGAAGGGTTTCAGATACTCTAATGCTTTCCTTTCAGATATTTCCGCCATTTGCAGCACATCCAAGGCTTCTTGGGAGGGTTGCCATTCATCATGCATTAAGAAGGGCAAGCCTTTATTAGGCTGAGAATTTGCAGCCCATTCTCGTCTGATATGATCGATCAAAATTTTATTCCAATTATCTTTTAATATTTTCTTCTCAGTCCAGTAGAGTCTGAACTCAGGCAAAACAGATTCAACAAATTCCTTCGAAATACCTCCAAACTTTACTACCTCAAAAACCTCCTTTGCAGGCCTCCACTTGGTTGTCATTGGTGAAGTAGTGTTCTTATTTACTGGAGTTTTCAAGTATTGATCATCTTGAATGGGCTTTAGCAAATTAAATTTATTTATTGTATTGATGCCTGTGGTAATTTCCTCATCACTAAGAAATGTTAAAGCCTGAACTGCTTGAGATTTTAAATCTGAAATATTAGTAATGCTGTTATTGTCTGCAAGAGCTAGCAATAAAGCCACTGGCACCCCAAGCGTTTGGGCTATTTCAAGATCAATTGCAAGCTTACTCATGCACCATTATTTTTATTCACAGCATCTGCAATTTTATTTAAACAAACAACCGTATCCTCCCATCCAAGGCAGGCATCGGTGATGCTTTTACCATATTCAAGATTTTCGCTAATGGGTTGGTTGCCTTCAACTAGATTGCTTTCAATCATGATGCCCTTGATATTTGAGGTATCAGAGTTGCTTGTAATTTGAGAATGAAGATCTTCAATAACCCCAATTTGATTTTTAAAAACTTTTTTACTGTTACCGTGGCTAGCATCCACCATAATTGCATTTATCACGCCTGCTTTATCAAGTGCTTTAGTCGTTTTAGCAATATTTTCAGCAGTAAAATTTGGTTCTTTGCCGCCTCGCAAAATGATATGCGCATCATTATTGCCAGAGGTTTTAAAAACAGCCACATCTCCTTCTTTGGTAGTAGATAAGAATACATGTTGATGATTGCTGGCTTTTATACCATCCACTGCAGCTTTGAGATCCCCACTGGTGCCATTTTTTATTCCAACAGGGCAAGAGAGGCCTGAGGCAAGTTCTCGGTGTATTTGGCTTTCAGCAGTTCTAGCTCCAATAGCACCCCAGGCAATAAGGTCGGCTACATATTGAGGAGAGATAGGATCAAGAAATTCAGTTCCACAGGGAAGCCCAAGCTCGTTAATTTCTAATAGAATAGATCTAGCAAGTCTAATTCCTTTCTGGATATTGTATTCCTCATTTATGTCTGGATCATTGATTAAACCTTTCCAGCCCACGGTAGTTCTTGGTTTTTCAAAATATACTCGCATTACGATTATCAATTCATTGGATAATCTATCTCTTTCTGCTTTAAGTTTATGCGCATATTCAAGAGCTGAATCTTTGTTATGAATAGAACAGGGACCAACAACTACAATGATTCTGTTGTCCCTTCCATGTAGGACGTTAGCAATTTCATTCCTAGTTCCATAGACAAGGCTGGAGATTTGGTCAGTGATCGGCGATTCTTTGATGACCTCCTCAGGAGAAGAGATATCAATTCTTTCAACAATTCTTGTATTGTCAGTATGGTATTTCATGAGGTTCTTGATATTAAATCATCCTGATTTAAATTAATATCACTTTAGAAAAATGTAACCTATTTTAAGATTAACTTCCTAAGCTCAATAAAAAGGACATTTTTCTATTTATACACTATATATTGTGTAAAATAAGCGCATACATAGTAAATATAGGTATTTATGAAAGCTGCAGTGCAATCTGAGCTTCCCATGCTAAAGGGAGAGCGTCTTGCCTCTCTACCCGATGATCTTTTTATTCCGCCTGATGCTTTAGAGCTTTTTTTAGAAGATTTTTCAGGTCCAATGGATGTTCTACTTTATTTAATTCGAAAAAAAGATATAAATATTTTAGCGCTAGATGTTTCTGATATTACTGATCAATATATTAACTACATAGAATTAATGGATTCTTTGAAGATTGAACTAGCCTCAGATTATTTAGTGATGGCTGCTACCCTGGCGCACATTAAATCAAGAATGATGTTGCCCACTCCCATTGAAGAGGAGGATGAGGTTGATCCGCGTTCTGAGCTTATCAAAAGGTTACAGGAATATCAGAGGTATAAAACGGCTTCAGAGGATTTAGCTAATTTACCAAGATTAGAAAGAGATTTTTTTGCTAGCCTTGCTGGCCTACCTTCCTTTAAAGAGCATGAAGAGCCTTTAAATATTTCTATTGCAGACTTGCGTCAAGCATTTATAGAGGCCAACGCTAGACCAAAGTATAAAAATGAACACACCATTGAATTTGAGGAGCTTTCTACTCAAGAAAGGATTGCATTAATTCTTGAGATATTGAGTAAGCGAAACATCGTTCAATTTTTTAAGGTACTTAAGAAAGCTGAAGGCAGGCAAGGAGTTGCCGTATCATTGTTGGCTTCTCTTGAGCTGGCAAAAGATGGCAAGGTTGAAATTATTCAGAACGAGGATTCAAACCATATGTATTTAAAGACCATTAGAGAGGTTACAGCATAAATGGACAATCAAAACGCAATCGAATCAATATTAATCAGCTCTGGGAGACCTGTTAGGCTCTCTGAAATAAAAAAACTCCTTAATGCCCAAAGTATAGATCTAGAATTATCTGAGATTAGAGTTGTAATTAGAGAGCTTGAGGAGAGGTATCTAAATACTTCTCTTGAGGTAGTAGAAGTTGCCAGTGGTTTTCGTGTTCAGGTTAAGTCAGATTACTCCAATCTTCTGTATCCCATTTGGAACGATTCCAACTCCAAAACCTCAAAAGCCCTATTAGAAACTATTGCAATCATTGCTTACAAACAACCTGTTACCAGAGGTGATATTGAAGAGATTAGAGGGGTGAGCGTAAGTACCAATATTATTCGTAACCTCTTAGAAAGGGATTGGATAAAAATTGCTGGTTATCGAGATGTACCTGGAAGACCTGCTTTATTGGAGACCACCAAAACATTTTTAGATGATTTAAATCTTAAATCTATCAGTGAACTTCCTGAGCTACCCGAGCTAGCTGAGCTTGAATTAGATGCCCTCAGCACTGAGTCGACCGATTTATCCCAAACCGGTTAATTAGTGCCTAGACTTCAAAAATTTCTAGCTGATGCTGGAATTGGCTCCAGAAGATACTGCGAAGAACTCATCAAATCTGGAGAAGTAACGGTTAATGGCAAGACTGCTGAAATCGGTTGCACAGTTGAGCATGCAGATGAAGTCATTTTTCAGAATAAGAAAATTATTGCGAGCAATATTCAAGATCGAGTCATTATGCTTAACAAGCCTCTGGGCGCTGTAGTTTCTAATTCCACCAAAGAATCGGATCATCTTGCAAAAGATTATCTTCCCAAAGATGACTCACATCGTTGGATTAATATTGGCAGACTAGACATCAATTCAACCGGATTGTTGCTTTTTACCAATAACGGGAAACTTGCAAATACACTTGCACACCCATCTTCGGGTTTTGATCGAGAATATTTAGTGAGAGTAAGAGGACAGTGGAGCTCACAAAAAAGAGAGACAGCCCTCAAGGGTATTATGGTGGATGGAGAATTACTAAAGTTTAGCGATCTTTACGAACACGACAAAAAAAACAATGCGAGTAATATCTGGTTTACGGTTTGCTTAATGACTGGCAGGAATAGAGAGGTAAGGAGGATCTTTACTGCTTTAGATATGCAGGTCAATCGACTTAAAAGAGTAAGATTTGGTCCTATATTTCTATCAGATAAATTAAGAGAGGGTTCTTGGAAAGAACTGACAGAGACAGAAATAAGTGCTCTAAAAAATTATGGATCAGAAAATATTTAGTTTTCTGTTAAAAACGGCTGCCTCTTCAAATCATCACAAGCTCCATGAAGTCATTAAAACTATAGGTCCTATAGATATTCCAATTTCCAATTTAAAGTTTCAGCAATACCTTATCAAAACTATTGTTGGGCAGCAGATCTCAACTAAGGCAGCAGCCTCTATCTGGAAAAAAGTGCAGGAGGAGTTAAAACAGATTAAAAATTTTAAAGATAAAAACTTACATCAGGTTCTAAGGTCATGCGGCCTTTCTGAAAGAAAGGCACTTTATGCGCAGGGTGTTTTAGAAAATTCACAAGTAGCAAGAGCAAGCAGAAGGCAACTACAGTCCTTAGATTCTAAAACTTATGCATCTATGTTACTGGATTTAAAAGGAGTTGGGCCTTGGACAGTGGAGATGAGTAGAATTTTTTATTTAGGCGATGAAGATGTTTTATCTGAGGGAGATTATGGCATTCAAGTCGCTCATAAAAAAATGTTCATGAACGAAAAGTTATCCCAAGATTTTTATAATAATTATGCTCCTTACAGAACTTATGTGAGTTTATATCTTTGGCGATCTTTAGATTTTTAGATCTGATTTTGAGAGATGTATCTTTGGAGATTCAAAATCCTCGCTAAGAATATGTACTAGATAAGATGCTGTTTCGTCTGGGCTAGCAATACTGGTAGGATCCTCTGATGGATAAGCCTGTGTTCTCATTTTGGTGTTGGTTGCTCCAGGGTTGAAGGAGATAATTTGCATATTGCTTTGGGTGCATTCATCCGCCAAGATCTCTGCTAGACCTTTAAGAGCGAATTTACTTGCAGAATAGGCTCCCCAATATGCTCTTCCAATGTCAGCCACGCCAGAGGATAGCAATATGATTTTAGCTTTTGATTTGGATGAAAGGAGAGGCATAAGATATTTGATGAGTAGAAAATTAGCGTGGATATTAATTTCAAATACTTTTCTCCACTCACCTTCATCAATATCTTTAATGGGCTTCATCGAACCCAAGATGCTAGCATTTAAAACTATGCCATGAATCTCATTAAAGTCTTTTACAATTTCATTCACCATTTCTATGCACTTTGCTTCATCAAGCAATGCAAGGTCAGTAATTAAATCTAAAAATTTAACATTTGAGGTATCTAAGTCCTCATGGAATTTATCTGCTTTTTCTGAACTCCTATTGATGCAGATTAAGTTAGTTTTTTGTTTTATCAATTGACTTGCAAGCGCATATCCTATGCCATCAGTCGTTCCAGTAATGACAATGTTTTTATTTTTCATGCAGGACTATTTTTTGACTTAACAGGCTTTTTAACTCATAAGCATCATGGACAAAATAATTAGTATGCTTTTTGGTTTCATCATTTTCGTTCATGCTGTAGCCAAATAGACAACCAATAGACTGCATACCAGCGTTTGATCCAGCTTCTAGATCCTTAAGGTGATCACCCACATAGATACATTGATCTGGTATTAAACCAAGAATATTTGCAGCTTTTATGAGGCCTTCAGGATTTGGCTTCGCAATGCTTACATCATCAGGAGTAACAAGTACCTGAGATTTTTGCAAGAGAGGGTTATTTTGAATAATTTTTTCTGCAAAGCGTTTGAATTTATTGGTAACTATACCCCAAGGAATATTTTCTTCTTCTAAGAATGTGATAAGTTCCTCAACGCCCTCAAAGAAATTGGATCCATGCTCAAGCTCTTCATGGTAGAGCTTGAAAAATCTTTCTCTCAAATTTTGTAGCTCCTCATTTGAGCTTGGTTTTAGGAAATTTTTAAGCAATACATTGCTGCCATCGGATACTAGATATCGAATGTCTGATTCTTGAATAGTTGCATGGTTATTTTCAGTTAGCAGGATATTTAGGCATTTCACAAAATCTGGTGAGGAATCAATCAAAGTCCCGTCTAGATCAAAAAGTGCAGCCTGTATCACCGCTTTCTTCCAAACAGCAAGTAATTTACCCCAAGATCATTATTTAGTGATACTTGGTGGGTAATGGGGTTATAAAACATGCCCTTAGATTCTAGATGCGTTACTCCTGCAGATCGCATGTATTCAACGCATTCAGAAGGTTTAAGAAATTTTTCGTAGGTATGTGTTCCTTTGGGGAGCAATTGAAACAAATATTCTGCACCAACTATAGCTGTTACAAATGCTCTAGGATTTCTATTAATGGTAGATAGAAATAGGTATCCATTGGGCTTCAGCAGAGATACACAATCATTAATTAAATCTTTAGGAGAGGGCACATGCTCTAACACTTCCAAGCAAGCAACCACATCGAATGTTTCTGCTTGTGTTTCTTTTAATTTTTCTGCTGAAATCTCCTGATAGTTGATATCTAGTCCTGACTTTGATGCATGATCCTTGGCAATATCAATATTTATTGGGGTGACGTCTATCCCTGTAACCTGAGCTCCTTTTTGTGCTAATGCTTCAGATAATATTCCACCACCGCAACCCACATCTAGAACTTTTAAATCTTTAATACTCGATTTGGAGTCAATATAATCTGCTCTAACAGGATTTATTCTGTGGAGAGGCTTAAAATCACCGTCAAGTTTCCACCATTCTTCAGCTAATTTAGAAAACTTTTCTACCTCTGTATTATCAATATTACTCATTCGTTAATTTAGGTTTAAGCAGGTTATGAATTGTAGCTTATCTCTAAAATATTTTTTAAATTAGTTGTTATCTCTCATAATTTCGATAAAATCTGCATCCTATGACAACATCTTCCCATCTTTTATTGCTCTCCTGAGTAATGATCTTTTTCTCTTAAGGACAAACTATCGCTACTTACAAAAAATCTTTTGTACCTATTAACGAAAAAATTTTTGCAAAAGAGGTCATGGTTATTGCTGCAAATGGCGACAAG
>Ga0181575_10003815_pt1 | contig 10600 bp, 11 predicted proteins | sample 101ome_23_FD_145599 | JGI IMG/M metagenome (GOLD analysis project Ga0181575, IMG submission 145599) | Coastal salt marsh microbial communities from the Groves Creek Marsh, Skidaway Island, Georgia - 101411CT metaG (spades assembly) | ecosystem: Environmental > Aquatic > Marine > Intertidal zone...
CCGCGAAAAGCAAATGGCGCATAATGAAGAACACGGCATTACCCCGGAAACGGTTAAGAAAAATGTTGCTGATGTGCTGGAAGGCATAGCCGAGCGCGGTAATAAAGCCGCGCCCGGCCCTTATCGGATTCGCGAGGCAATGGAAGAAAAACAAGCGCCGCTTTTGGGCAGCAATTTGCGCGCTCATATTGAAGGGCTGGAGGCGGAAATGCGCGAAGCCGCCGCCGATTTGGAATTTGAGACGGCGGCGCGACTGCGCGATGAGATTAAACGCCTGCAAGAAACCGAATTGGCCTTGGCCGACGACCCGTTTGCGCGCCAATCGGAAGTTGATGCGCGAGTCGCCGACCAAACCGGCTTGAAGAAGGAGGCGGCCCCGCGCCGACGCAAGTCGCGGCGCAAAGGCCCTTAGGCCGTTTTAGAAGTCGTAAATATAGCTGACCGACAAGACTTGGCTTTCAAACGCACCAAAATCATAATCCGCATCGCAAACATCTCCTTTTCTCTGGGTCACATGCTGCGCCGAAGCGGTTAAAAAACGGTTAGGGTCGCCCCCCAAAAACTGCTACATGGTGGGGCATGGCGGAGACACACCACAAGGCTGTTTTAATCACCGGCGCAGCGAAGCGCATTGGCCGCGCCCTGGCCGAGGCTTTGGCGGCTGACGGTTGGGCTGTTGCGGCGCATTTCGCGGGGTCGAAAAGCGAAGCAGAGGAGCTGGTCGCCGACATTAAAAACAAGGGCGGCAAAGCCATTGCCCTGCAAGCCGATTTGCGCGATGCGGCAGCGGTCGAAAAACTGATACCTGATGCCGTCGCCGCGCTTGGCCCGCTGACCGCGCTCATCAATAATGCCTCAATGTTTGAGCGCGACTCGGCGCACACGCTGAGCCAAGAAAGCTGGGACACCCATCTCAACGCCAATTTGCGTGCACCGGCATTGCTGATGCGTGACTTTGCCAATCAGCTTGAATTGCAAACCGGCAGCATAGAAGACGCCAATATTATCAATATTACCGACCAGCGCGTTGACCGGCTGACCCCTGATTTCACTAGCTACACTGTTTCGAAAACCGGCTTGGCGACACTGACCGAAACCTTTGCGCAAGCGCTGGCGCCGCAGCATATTCGCGTCAATGCCATTGCCCCCGGCCCGACCCTGCCCAATCCGCGACAGGCGCAGGCCGAATTTGACAAGCAAGCCCGATTGGTGCCGCTCGGGCATGGCGCGACACCCGATGATATTGTTGCCGCCGCACGCTATATCCTCACCGCCCAAGCCATGACCGGTCAAACACTGATGCAAGATGGCGGGCAACATTTGGCTTGGCAGACACCTGACGTGACAGAGGTAAAAGAATAGATGAACCAGCAAACACCCGATAGCCGTCCGGATTTGGCAAATGCTATGCGCGGTCTGCGCCATGTTTTCGTCAATCGGCTGGCCGTTGAAGCAAGCATCGGCATTCACCCGCATGAGAGAGAAAACAAGCAGACGATTTGGCTGACCATTGATGCCGGCGTGCTGGAAGACAGCGCGACGCCGGAAGCGATTGGCGATGTCGTTTGCTATGAAGATATGTGCAGAATCGCCACCGCTTTGGCCAGCGACGGGCACATTGATTTGGTCGAAACATTGGCCGAACGCATTGCCGATCGGTTGATGGAAGACCCGCGCCTTGTGCAAATTCGCGTGCAAATTGAAAAGCCGCAGGCGATTGACCAAGCCGCCTCGGTTGGAATTGCGATTTCTCGCCTGCGTAGCTGAATTTTCTGCCCCAAATTCCGCACTTTTCAGCCCTTTTTGCCCCTTTCGATGCGACAAATTATCTCGCAAGCAGTTGATTTAAATAAGAAAATCGTAAAAGGCGAGTAATTCACACGCGTCTGCAAAAAAACTTCATTTTTGTAAAGCCTAAAAATCAGCCCAAAAAAATATTTTTTTTGGCCGCTTGATTTTGTTTTTATCAATAAAATCAACATCTTAATATTATTGCCTATTTTATGTGCAATGGGTTTGGAGGCTATATAAATCAATAGCTTGACCGACAATCGGTTATTTTCTGCACATGTTTATCCACAGGACTCGTGAATTAAATTGCGGTCAGAAAATCGCCCAAATTTATGCAAACTCGCTAAACTGGCAGACCATGGGGATCGGATAAAATATCGTGAACGAAAACCGAAATGAAACGCCGCAGGAAACCGGCCGTGCGCTGATTGAGGCGAAAGTGGCGACGCTGCCCAGCGCGCCCGGTGTCTATCGCATGCTCGATGGCGAGGGCAATGCGCTATATGTCGGCAAGGCAAAAAATTTGAAAGCGCGGGTGCGTTCCTATGCCCGTCCGACCGGTCACAATAATCGCATTTTGCGGATGATTGACGCGACCCGCGATATGGAATTTATCCGCACCGAAACCGAAACCGACGCGCTACTTTTGGAAGCCAATCTGATCAAGAAAATGAAGCCGCGCTATAATGTATTGCTGCGCGACGATAAAAGCTTCCCCTATATTTTGCTGGCCGAAGACCATGATGTGCCGCAGCTTTATAAACATCGCGGCGCACGCAAACGGCCGGGCGCTTATTTCGGGCCTTTCGCATCGGCCGGGGCGGTCAATCGCACGCTCAACACATTGCAGCGTGCCTTTTTGCTGCGCTCTTGTTCAGACAGTGTTTATGACAGCCGCAGCCGCCCTTGCTTGCTCTATCAAATCAAGCGCTGCAGCGCCCCGTGCACGGGTGAAATTTCGATCGCCGATTATGCCGAACTGGTCGAAGAAGCGCGCGATTTTCTGAACGGCAAAAGCCGACAAGTGCAAGATGCGCTGCTGGAAAAAATGCAAGCGGCCAGCGAAGCGACGGATTTTGAAGCCGCTGCCGCCGCGCGCGACCGCATTCGCGCCCTGACTTATGTGCAGCAAGATAGCGGCATCAACCCGGGCGATATAACCGAAGCCGATGTCATTGCCATTGAAAAACAGGGTGGGCAATCTTGCGTGCAAGTGTTCTTTTTTCGCGCCGGACAAAATCTCGGCAATAAGGCCTATTTTCCGCGCCATGAGCGCGACCAAGCCGAGCAGGAAATTCTCGAAGCTTTCATCGGTCAGTTTTATGAAAATCGACCCGTGCCGCGCGAGATTTTCGTCAATCACAAGCTGACCGGTGCGGCGCTCATTGGCGAGGCGCTGAGCACTCGCATGGGGCACAATGTCAAACTGCACAAACCGCAGCGCGGCGACAAAATGAACCTGATGCGCCATGCCGAACAAAACGCTAAAGAAGCATTGGCGCGACAAGTGTCGGAAAGTGCCAGCCAGCGCAAATTGCTGAACGGCGTCGCCGAGGCATTCGGTCTCGACAGTGCGCCGGAGCGTATTGAGGTGTTCGACAATTCGCATTTGCAAGGCACCAACCAGCTGGGCGGTATGATTGTTGCCGGGCCGGACGGCTTTATGAAAAACCAATATCGTAAATTCAACATTAAGGATGAAACGACGCAGCCGGGTGACGATTACGCCATGATGCGCGAAGTCTTCACCCGCCGCTATGGCCGCTTGGCGCGCGAAGAAAATCGCGGCAGCGCGGCTTGGCCTGATTTGGTACTGGTCGATGGCGGGCGTGGGCAATTAAATATCGCACATGAGGTCATGGTCGAATTGGGGCTGGAAGATGTGCCGCTGGTCGGCATTGCCAAAGGGCCTGATCGCGATGCCGGACGCGAACGCTTTTTCATGCAGGGCAAGAGCGATTTCATGATGCCGCCCAATTCGCCGGTGCTTTATTATTTGCAACGCTTGCGTGATGAGGCGCACCGCTTTGCCATTGGCGGTCATCGGGCGCGGCGCAGCGCTGATATTCGCAAAAACCCGCTCGACGGCATTGACGGTATCGGCGTCTTAAGAAAACGCGCGCTTCTCCACCATTTCGGCTCCGGTCGCGCCGTTGGCCGTGCGTCATTGTCGGAACTTGAAAAAGTTGAAGGAATTAGTGCAAAAATGGCGCAACGCATATACAACCACTTCAACAGTAATGAATCGTGAAGGCTGACATGCAGCATGTGCCGAATATTTTGACGCTTTTGCGTATTTTGATGATACCCGGTGTTTATCTGGCCTTTTTCGTGCCGGGCATTTGGGGTGACATGCTGGCGCTCTTGGTCTTCTCCATTGCCGGCTTCACTGATTTTTTTGACGGCTGGCTGGCGCGCAAACTTGACGTGCAGTCGGGCTTCGGACGCATGCTTGACCCGATTGCCGATAAGCTGATGGTCGCCACATGCCTACTCTTGCTGGTCGGCTATGACATCATCAAGGATTACCATCTGATAGCGGCGTTGATTATTCTGTGCCGCGAAATTTTAGTTTCGGGCTTGCGTGAATATTTGATGGAATTGCAAGTCGCCCTGCCGGTTTCGACGCTGGCCAAATATAAAACCGCCATTCAAATGGTCGCCATTGGCTTTTTGCTGGTCGATGAGAGCGGTCGCCTGATTTTCCATTACGCGCCGGAAACCGGCCTCGGACTGTTATGGCTGGCCGCCGGTCTGACCCTCATCACAGGCTATGATTATGTGCACCAGGGCATGAAACACGCAAAATGGAACGACGACCAATGACCGAGCGCGCACCCGTCCCCTGCCCAGAAATGCATGAGATTCGCGCGCAAATCGATACGCTCGACAAGCGCTTGGTCGCGCTTTTGGCCGAACGGCAAAAACTGATTGCCGCCGCCGGTGAGGTGAAGCCCAGCCGCGACACGGTGCGCGATGAAGCGCGCATTGAAGAAGTGGTGCAATTGGTTTTGGCCGAGGCCGAAAAATCGGGATTGGCGCGCGAGATTGCAGAGCCGGTCTGGCGGCAGCTTATTGAAAGTTCAATTGCCTATGAATATGGCGTTTTTGATAAGCGTTAGAAAAACTTAGAACTGTTTTTCCGGCACATCGACAATCAGACCGTCCAAAGCGTCGCTGATTTTAATCTGACAGGACAAGCGGCTGTTTTCTTTCACTTCAAATGCGAAATCCAGCATGTCGCTTTCCATTTCTTCGCGTTCGCCGGTTGCTTCTTTCCAGTCTTCGCGAACATAGACGTGACAGGTCGCACAAGCGCAAGCGCCGCCGCAATCAGCATCAATGCCGTGGACTGAATTTTTGATGGCAACTTCCATCAAGGTCATGCCGTCATTGCCTTCGCAAGTTGTTTCTTTTCCGTCTGAACCGACAAAAGTCACTTTAGCCATATAAGCCTCCCAAAATTTCTCCATGAATATACGGAAATTTGGCTTGAGGGCAAGCATTGCGGCGCGGCATAGTGACCGCATTATGACGCAACGCAAATTGACCATTCGAGCCGAAAGCTGGCCGCTCCGACAACGCTTCTCAATCGCCCGTGGCAGCAAAATAAGCGCCGATGTCTTATGCGTTGAGATTACCCAAGACGGCCATATCGGACGCGGCGAGGCGGTGCCCTATAAGCGCTATGGCGAAAGCATGGAAACCGTTACGGCAGCGGTTGAGAGCATACAGGCGGCTTTGACAAACGGTATGACGCGCGATGCGCTGCTCGACGCGCTGCTGCCCGGTGCGGCGCGCAATGCGATTGATTGCGCTTTATGGGATCTCGAAGCCAAACAGGGCAAAACCGACATTGCCACACTGGCAGAGACAGACCTTAAACCCATCACCACCGCTTTCACCATTGTCATTGATGATGCCGATAAAATGGCCACTCAAGCCGAAAAGGCACAGGCTTATCCGCTCTTGAAAATCAAGCTGGGTGGACGTGAGGGTGTAATGGCTGACATCACCCGCCTCGCCGCCATTGCCGAAGCGCGCCCCGATGCACAGCTTATCGTTGACAGTAATGAGGGCTGGCAGATTGATGAATTGGCGCGCTATGCCGACCAGCTGGGGCGCTATGGCGTGATATTTTTCGAGCAGCCCGTGCCGCAAGCGCAAGAAGCCGGATTGCTTGATATTGACCTGCCCTTTTGCGCCGATGAAAGCGTGCATGATAGCGGCTCGCTGAGCGCATTGCCGCGCGCCTATGATTGGGTCAATTTGAAACTCGACAAGACGGGCGGTCTGACCGAAGCACTTGCCTGCGCCCAAGTGGCCAAAGCCGATGGCCGCAAAATCATGGTCGGCTGTATGGTCGCCACCTCGCTCTCCATGGCACCGGCCATGATATTGGCGCAGCATGCCGATTTGGTCGATTTGGACGGCCCACTTTGGCTGGCCGAAGACCGCGCCCATGGCTTGCGCTATGACGGGTCGACGATTTATCCGCCGGAAAGCAACCTTTGGGGGTGAGCACCTTCGCTCTTTATCCGCCGCTCTTTATCTGCCATAGTTAATTCGTCAGCGCATGGATGGTGCGTTGATGGGGCTGGAAAACCCCAAAACTATAGCCGCAATTTGTAATTGCGTATGTGGCTTAACGTTTCCCTTCGGGGCGTTAGGCCTTTTTTTTTGAATTGCTGAAAAAATTCCACCACTCCGCTCATTTGCCTGAGCCGGGGTGGCGGCGAAATAACGTCTCGGCGGAATACGTCGCGGCCGTTCCTATGGTTTCGGTTTTTCTGCGCCCCGGCACCTGCGAAAGCAGGTGTCGGTTTTGCTTTGATAGGTCGGGGCGGTGACAAAATAGAACAGACCGAAGCCGGGGCCGGTCGAATATGTCACGCCGTACGTCCCTCGCGGTTTAGGGCTAGGTTCGCCGCGATGGAGGCAGAAAGGGGCAGCAGGCATGTTGACCCGCACCCCCTTGTTTCGCGGTGCTAGTGCGCCCCGACTTTTCAAAACATTTGACTCCCCATGTTTTTCTAGTTAATAATGATTATTAATAGCAGAAAGAGAAATCGGCATGACACGAAATTTGGGAACCCAGCAAACAACCTTGCAGCTCATGCGGGAAGCGCGTAACAATTGTTCCAAAGTGGTGGTGCTAGAAACCCGCGCGACTGCGCCAACCAAGCGCCGCCAACCGGCACGCATTTTGCCGTTCACAAAATCGCGTTCAGGAGGCTGACCCATGCGTTTTCTCATAGCATTTTTGCTGTTCATCACCCCGGCTGCAGCGGCTGAGTGTCCCGTCCCCTATTCCGAATTTGAAGCGAATATTCCCCATGTCGACCTCATCGAATGTCCGAAAAACAAACCCGATAGCGAGCTTGGGTTTTGCCGCCTCGTCATGGATGGCGATGACGCTTATGTTTATGTCTTTCTCTATACGGATGACGATTCTTGTTTGAGCGATATTCGGCGCGCCCGCAAAGCCGATTATCTGATGGCACGATAGGCAGCAATTAAAGATGATTGATTGGCACAATCCGACTTATTTTGACCTTCCCGATTTGCGTATGGCGGTCTTTGAGGCCGGTGAAAGACGCACCGATATACCGTCTTTGGTGCTGTGCCACGGCTGGCCCGAACTGGCCTATAGCTGGCGCAAAGTGGTGCCGATTTTGGTTGAGGCCGGGCTGCATGTGATTGTGCCCGAGCAGCGCGGTTTCGGCATGACCGGCAAAGCGCTGAATGATGCCGGTGATGAAAGCGGTGTGCCGCTCTATGACATGACACATTTGACCGGCGATTTGGCTCATTTGCTGGATGCGATGGATATTGAGAAAGCGATTTTCACCGGCCATGATTGGGGCGGCTTTGTGATTTGGCAAATGCCTTTCTTCCATCCCACCCGCACGGCCGGACTTATCGGCGTTAACACCCCCTATGTGCCGCGCCTCAGCGATGACCCGATTAAGCTGTTTCGCGCCGCCTTTGGTGATGATTTTTACATTGCCGCTTTTCAAGATTATGGCCGCGCCGAAGCGGTTTTCGACGCCGATCCGGCGCATCTTCTCCGCATGATGTATCGCAAAAGCGGCGGCTTGGAAGAGACGACGGACTTGCCAAGCGATAGTTGGGAACGCATTGAATTGCTGAACATGCTGAAAGACCCTGAAGACAAATGGCCCGGCGTACCCTTATTCGACGACACTGATTTTCAATATTATGTCGATGGCTTCAAACGCGCCGGTTTTCGCGGCGGCATAAATTGGTATCGCAATTTCAGCCGTAATTGGCAGAATTTTGAGGCCATGGAACAGAAAATCAACCATCCGAGCCTGATGATTTGCGCCGCCAATGACCGCGTGCTGCCGCCCAGCATGGCCGAAGGCATGCCGGCCTATATCGATGATTTGGAGACCCATATTATCGACGATTGCGGCCACTGGACGCAAAACGAACAGCCCGAACAATTAGCCGAGCATATTAAGGATTGGGTGGTGCGGCGTTTCGCCTGAAAAAACCGCCTCTAAGCCTTGAGACATGCGGCGCAGCCACTTATAGTCGCGCCCAAGTTGAAAACACATAGTCGAGGACCACATGAACCGTCCAGAAACCCGCATCGGTGACGCCGGTGCTGTGCCCGTTGAGGCCATAAAGGGTGATGCGCCCTTGCGTATCCTCCTACCCAGCTATCGCTCTGATCCGCATACCGGCGGACAGGGCATTTATATGCGTCTGATTTCAAAAGCTTTGGTCGATTTGGGCCATCATGTTGATGTGATTTCCGGCCCGCCCTATCCGATTTTGGATAAGCGCATCGGGCTCATTAAGCTGCCCTCTTTGGATATGTATGCGCGCGAAAACCCGATTACCTGTCTCAATCGCGAGATTCTCTCCAACAAGACCGATTTGTTTGAATGGTGGAGCCATAATTGGGGCGGTTTTCCCGAACCTTATACTTTCGGTGTGCGCATGGCTGACTATATGCGCGATAAGATTGACCAATATGACATTATGCATGACAACCAGACGCTGTGTTACGGCATGCTGGATGTGCGCGATATGGGCCTGCCGGTGGTCGGCACCATCCACCACCCGATTACCATGGATAAGCGCATTGATATTGCCCACGCCAAATGGCCGCATATCAAATTTTTGAAATGGCGCTGGTATAGCTTCCTCAATATGCAAATCAAAGTGGCGCGCCAGCTTGACCCGCTAATTGTCGTCTCAGACAGCACCAAGCGCGATGTTGAAAAAGATTTTGGCGTTCCCGCCGCGCGCATGACGCGCATTCACCATGGCATTGACCATGAATTATTCACCCCGCAGCCGCATATTACCCGCAAAACCAACCGTCTGATGGTGACGGCCAGCGCCGATGTGCCGCTCAAAGGGCTTATCTATCTCATTCGCGCCTATCACAGCCTGCTGGTCGCGCATCCTGATTTGGAATTGCTGGTGGTCGGACGTTTGCGCGAAGGGCAAACCATGGAAGAACTGAACCGCTTGGGCATTCGCGACCGCGTGAAATTCGTTTCCGGCCTGCGCGGCGAAGATATTCGCGACCTTTATGCCGAAGCGACCATTGCTGTGTCGCCTTCGGTCTATGAGGGCTTCGGCTTTCCGGCCGGTGAGGCTTTGTCATGCGGCGTGCCGCTGGTGGCGACCGATGGCGGCTCTTTGCCGGAAGTTGTCGGCGATGCCGGCATTATTGTGCCGCATTCCAACCCGCCGGCTTTGGCGGAGGCGATTGGCACGCTGTTGAAAGATCCGGCGCGGCGCGAGAAAATGTCCGTGACGGCGCGCCAGCATATTCTCGACAATTTCAAATGGGAACGCTGCGCGCGCGATGTGGTGGCCATGTATCGCCGCACATTGGCCGCGCATCACGGAATTTCACTTTAAGACATGCAGACCATCAATCTCGACAGGCTGGACTTGCAAGACGGGCACGCGCTGCTCGATTTGGGCTGCGGCCATGGCCGCCACACCCATGCCGCTTATTTCCACAAGCGCTGTCTGGCGGTCGGTCTCGACCTCGGTTTTGAAGATGTCAAAATCACCCGCGCCGGATTTGAGGCCAATCCCGATTTGCAGCCGCAAACCGGGGCGACACGGCGCTATGATTTGAGCGTCGGTGACGCGCTGCAATTGCCTTTCGCCAATGACCGGTTTGACCGGCTGATTTGCTCGGAAGTGCTGGAGCATATTCCCGATTATCAAGGCGCGCTGACCGAAATTTGGCGCGTCGTCAAACCGGGCGGCAAAATCGGTATTTCCGTGCCGCATCGCTGGCCCGAGCAAATTTGCTGGCTGTTCTCGGAAGAATATCACAACACGCCGGGCGGCCATGTGCGCATCTTCCGCGCCCGCGACCTGCGCGCCGATTTCGAGGCTTTGGGCTTCACCTATCGCGGCAAGCATTTGAAGCACGGGCTGCACAGCCCCTATTGGTGGCTGCGCTGCGCGGTGGGCGTGAATAATGACAAAAACCTGCTGGTGCGCGGCTATAAGAAATTGCTGGAAGTTGAAATTTTGAAAAACCCGCTGCCGCTGCGCGCCCTGTCGGCGCTGGCCGACCCGCTGATGGGCAAAAGCATTGTCATGTATTTCGATAAGCCGGATAGCTCATCATGAGCGTCTTGACCGACGGTTATTTTGACGGCGCGCGCGACACTATTCTGAGTGTCCAAAACAAAGACGGCTCTATCCCGTGGTTCAAAAACGGCGTCATCGATCCGTGGAACCATCTCGAAGCGGCGATGGGGCTGAACCTTATCGGTGAGCGGGCGGCCGCCGAACACGC
>Ga0181575_10003824_pt1 | contig 10591 bp, 10 predicted proteins | sample 101ome_23_FD_145599 | JGI IMG/M metagenome (GOLD analysis project Ga0181575, IMG submission 145599) | Coastal salt marsh microbial communities from the Groves Creek Marsh, Skidaway Island, Georgia - 101411CT metaG (spades assembly) | ecosystem: Environmental > Aquatic > Marine > Intertidal zone...
GCGTTTACCGTCGGCCCCGAACGGGCAGCGCGGATGGATGCATGCGCAACCGCCGAACGCCTCGGCGTGGAGTTCTCGTTCCACTCCGACACCCCGGTCACGCCACTCGGGCATCTCCATGTCGCCTGGTGTGCCGTCAACCGCCTCACTGCGACGAACCAGGTGCTGGGCCCTGAGGAACGCATCTCGGTCGACTCGGCGATGCGCGCTGCGACGATCGGCGCCGCCCGCCAGATCAAACTCGATCACGAGATCGGCTCGATCCAGGCCGGGAAGCTCGCCGACTTCGCCGTGCTCGAAGACGACCCCTACGAGGTCGACCCCACGGCCCTCAAAGACATCGGCGTCTGGGGCACCGTCGTCGGCGGCCAGCACTTCCCTGCAGGCACCGGCTGACGTGAGCGAACCGCTCATCGCCGTCACGGTCGTCGGGGGCTACCTCGGCGCCGGCAAGACCACACTGCTCAACCACCTGCTCGCACTCGCAGATGAGCGCATCGCTGTCTTGGTCAACGACTTCGGCTCCCTCGACATCGATGCACAGCTCCTCGATCAAGGGGACGGAGCGACGATCACCTTGCCAAACGGGTGCATCTGCTGCTCGCTGGTCGATGGCCTCGCCACTGCGCTCGACGATCTCGCCGCCCTCGACCCACGGCCAGAACGAGTGGTCATCGAAGCGAGCGGGGTTGCCGACCCCGCCAGCATCGCGGCGCACTGCCATCGGCGCCCCTACCGGCTCGACCTGGTCGTCGTGCTGGCCGACGTCGAAGCGATCGCCGTCCAGGTCGTCGACGACTATGTCGGTGAGACGGTGCGGGGCCAGTTGGCCGCAGCAGACCTCGTGATTCTGAACAAGGCCGACCTCGGCGACGCCGCAGCAGCAGCCGCTGTCGTTGAGACCCACGCACCGGGCGTGCCCACCGTCAAGGCAATCGAGGCATCGATCGACCCTCGCGTCTTGATCGACCTCGAACCCCGGGCCAAAGCAGCAGCGCACCTCCACGACGGCGGGGTGCCGTTCGAGACCTGGAGCTGGAGTGGTGGTCGATGCGACGAGGAACGGGTGCGGCAGATGGCGGCCGAACTTCCGCCTAGCGCCGTTCGGGCCAAGGGCATCATCGCAACCGACGACGAAGCGATCGAGTTTCAGCGGGTCGGCACCCGGTCGCAATTCACGCGCCTCGATCGCGCCGTCGACCAGAGCCAGATTGTCGTCATCGGTGTACCCGGCACCCTCGAAGACGACTGGCTGGCCGACCGGCTGCGAACGAGCTCCGACGTCCGTTAAGCACACCTTTTGCCCAGCGATAGGCCCGTCGACTCCCGACCGGACAGAGGCCCGACAACGCCCGCTAGAATCGCGAACATGAGCGAGTACGAATCCCCGGAGTGGCACCCTGCGTTCGAGGAGTACTGCGAGACCATCTACGAACTCGGCGAGGACGACCTCGACGTCATCCAGGCTCGCATCGCCGAGCGCATGGAGGTCTCCCGTCCTGCCGTGAGCGAGATGGTGAAGCGCCTCGAAGCCGAAGGCCTGATCGAGTCCGGACCAAAAATCACGCTCACCGACAAGGGCATGCACCTTGCCGAGACCGTCGTTCGACGCCACCGGCTCGCCGAATGCTTCCTCACCGACATCCTCGGCCTCTCCTGGGCCGACGCCCATCAAGAAGCCGGCAAGTGGGAACACGTCATCTCCCCCACCGTCGAAAAAGCGATGACCGCTCGCCTCAACGACCCAACCACCTGCCCACACGGCAACCCGATCCCGGGATCCGGCTATGAAGCCCCCGCACTCGTCGCCCTCGACTCGATCGAGGTCGGCAGCGACTTCACCGTCCAGCGCATCCCCGAAGAGCTGGAGTTCACCGAGGGCATGCTCGACTTCCTCGAGCAGGCATCGATCACGCCAGGCTCAGTCGGCACGGTGACCGCAATGTCCCCCGACGGCACCGCCACCGTGTCGATCGACGGCAACGCCGTCGGTGTCGGCGGCTTTGCCTCGGCCCGCATCCTCGTCAGCGCCGGCTGAACAAACCGGCGCAACGATCAGAGCTCGGAGACGCCGACCACGCGGTACTCGGTGCCCGGCTTCGCCGGGAGTCCACCGTCGGCCCGGCAGGCGATGGTGGGCACCGCTCGACCTCGCTCGACCTCCACCTCGAACCGACGACCAACGACGCAGACCGTTGCGAGCCACCCATCGCCGTTCGCTTCGGTCTCGACCGAACGGGGAATGTCGTCGACGGCCCAGTCGTCGAGCAGCGCAAACACCGCCCGCTCAGCCACCTGACCGACCGCATCAGCCCCGGTCCAACCCCGGCACCGGTGCGCAAGCGCCGCCGGCGAGCCGTCGCGATCGAGGATCCGACTCATCTCCTCAACCGAGATGAATCCCCACATGCGCCCGTCGGGGAAGGTGAGACCGGTCGGGGCATACCGATGACCGCCGGTATGGCTGACCTTGCGCACGGTGAGCGTCGGGCGGGCGGCCGCCAACTGACCGACGAGCCGCGTCCCATCAGAGCCACAACAGATGTCGTGCGAACCCTGCGTACAGATCGCAATCTCGCGCGGCGGGACCGGAACGTCGACCAGCCAGGGGTCACCCGCCGCGCAACCCTCTCGAAGCACGAGGTCGGCCACGTGCCCGACCTCACCGGGCGTCATCCGGAACTCGCTGCGCACCATCGAGCCGCTGCCTTCGATGCGCTGATGAACAACGATGCGCGAGATGCCATCGTCGAGCGGCACGGCCGCCAACGCCCGAACCCGGCGGCCCTGCTCCCCAGCCGCCATGACCGCCTCGGGCACGTGCGTGAACCCGTCGGCCGCCCAGACCGGCTTCGGCCAGGGCTGCGGCACATCGATCAACAGCACCTCGTCGACATGGAGTGCGGAGCCCACCGGATCGAGATCGATCGCCTGAGTGTGCTCGGCACAACGCGGCGCCTCACCGGACGCCGGCAGGAGCGCGGGATCGATGTCGAGCGAGGTCATTCCTGCAGCATCGCGGGAAGTTCACGACTGTGCACGACAGCCACCCGCTTGGTGGCGCGGGTGAGCGCGACATAGAGCGAACGAACGCCCTGCGATTCCTCGTCGACGATGCGAGCCGGCTCAACCACCACCGCCGAGTCGACCTCGAGCCCCTTCACGAGCCGCACCGGCACGAGCGTGACGCGTTGATCCAGACCGTGACGATTCGCCCCACCGATCGAGAACTCGCGAGCCTCGAAGATCGAGCGGACCTCATCGACCATCGAGTCGGGGACAATCACGGCAACGTTGCCTTCGTCGACCGCCTCGAGTTCGGCGAGCACCGTGTCGATGAGCACGTCGTCGAACGGCTCAGCTCGCACGATGCTGGGCGGATCGCCGTCGTCACGGACCGGCTGAGGTGGTCGCAATCCCGGCGCCGCATGCGGCAACACCCGATTGGCGAGCGACATCGCCGGACCTGGGATGCGGTACCCAATCGAAAGTTCACGTCGTTGGATCTCGCGCTTCTGTGGGAGCTGGGCGAGCACATTGTCCCAGCCGTCGTTGGCCCACGCGCCGGTGGCCTGGGCAATGTCACCCACGACGGTCATCGACCCGTTGAGCGAACGGCGACCGATCATGCGCAGCTCCATCGGCGCAAGGTCCTGGGCCTCGTCGATACAGATATGGCCGTACGTGCGCAGCGCATCCTCGTCGCGTTTGCCCGGGCGATACCCGAGCAGTGCCCGTGCCTCGTCGAGCAGGGGTACGTCGTTGAAGTGCCACACGACGTCATCCGCGTGACGGTCCCGCGGCTGGTGAAGGCGAAGGATCTCCTCGTCGGTGAAATGCCCCTTGCGGTTGGCCGAGCGAAGCAGCGCTCGGGAGCCAAACAGATCGTGCAGCAGATGCGCAGGAGTCAGCACCGGCCACATCCACTCAAGCAGTTCGCGAACCGGCAGCTCCCACCGGAGCTGGTCGCGCACGGCGGAGGCTTCGACCGGGCGACGGGCGCTCGCTGCAAGCTTGGCGAAGACCAACTCCTCAACAATCTTGCGACCCGCGTTGTGGCCCTTCGACCGACGACGGGCGTCACGGATGATGTCGCGAGAATCGGCGACGGTGAGCTTCAGGCGATGGATGCCGAAGCCGATGGCCACATCGGCCCGCAACGGCCGCTCCCGGTCGCTCACGGCCTGCGCCAGCACCTTGGTCATGCGCAGATCGCCCTTGACCGCAGCAACGGCTTCGGCGGCGAGTCCGTCGACGCGGACCCTCGGCCGGAGAAGATCGCCGAGCACGGCGATCTCAACGCCTGCTTCGCCGAGCGAGGGCAGCACCTGCTCGATGTAGGCGAGGAACAATCGGTTGGGACCAACAACAAGCACGCCCTGCCCCTCAAGGGGGAAACGATGGGTGTAGAGCAGGTAGGCGGCACGGTGAAGCGCCACGACGGTCTTGCCCGTGCCGGGACCACCCTGGACCAACAACACGCCGGGCATCGGCGCCCGGATGATCTCGTCCTGTTCGCCCTGAATGGTAGCGACGATGTCACCGAGCCGCCCCGTGCGAGACGCCTCGATCGCGGCGATCAACGCACCCTGGCCCTTGATCTCACGCTCGCCGTCGGCTGACGCAAGCTCACCGAACACCTCGTCGTCGATCCCGAGAAGGGTGCGACCGCGGGTGGCGAAATGACGGCGGCGCTCGATACCCATCGGCTCACGGCCGGTGGCCCGATAGAAGGGCTCGGCGACCGGCGCCCGCCAGTCGACAACGACCGGATCCTGATTGCGATCCCACACACCAAGGCGCCCGATGTGGAACCGCTCGCCAGTACCGGCGGGATCGACCCGACCAAAGACCAAGGAGCGATCGCCGAGGTTGAGCTGGGTCAAGCGGTTGACCGCACCTTCCACGATCGACTCGCGTTCGTGGCGATGCTGCTCGGTGCCGCCCCGCTGCGGGTCGTACCCCTGCGTGACCCGGGCGGCGCGCTCGCGCGCCTCCTCAAGACAGGCATAGGCCCAATCAAGGTGAGCCTGCTCGGCATCGAGTTCGGGGTGACGTTCCGCCACGGAAACTCCTTCAAGGGGGCGACCAATGCTACCGGCATGCCGCCACGATCTGACCGCCCAGGGAGCGGTCATGAGAGGCGAATCGGTAGCCTTCGGCCATGGTCTCGATCGGTGTGGTCTTCAGTGCAGGCGGCGCAAAGGGCGACCCCTTCCACAGCGGCGTGATCGCTGCGGTCGCCGAACACACCGGCTTCGACAGCCGCGATGCCGAACTCATCGTTGGCACGTCCGCCGGCTCGTTCACCGCCACCGCGCTGAGAGCAGGGCTCTCCCCGATCGATGCCGAAGCCCGTCACCTCGGCCGAGAGCTCAGCGCCGAGGGAAACGCCATCGTCGACCGGATCGCCACGCCCTACAGCGAACCCAAGATCGAGCGCAGCCTGCTCCCGTCAGCACCTCGCATGACCCTCAACTCGATCCTTCCGCCGTGGAAGGTCGACCCGGCCCGCTTCGCCTACGGCCTGCTGCCTGAGGGCACGCGCTCCGGCGCCTCGATCGCAGCCCGCATCGACGAACTCCTCCCCGACGGTTGGCCGAAGCGCCCCACCTGGATCGTGGCCGTGCGCACCAACGATGGTCGCCGCGTCGTCTTTGGCCGCGACGACATCACCGGCACGGTCGGTCAGGCCACCCAGGCCTCAGCTGCGATCCCTGCCGTCTACACACCGGTTCACATCGGTGACCGCTCCTACGTCGACGGTGCGCTCCACTCGTCAACCAACGCCGATCTGGTCGCCACCCTCGGCTTCGACCTCGTGATCGTCTCGTCGGTCAAGACCGCCACCCCCGACACCCGGTCGTGGCGCTCCGATCCCGAGCGGGCGTGGTTCTCGAACAAGCTCGACAACGAACTCGCCGAGATTCGGAGCACCGGCACCCCTGCGATCGTCATCGAGCCCGACGACACCCAACTCGAGTTGCTTGCATCCGGGGAGCGGGTCGACGCGTGCACGGCTGGCCGCCTGGCCGCCGAGCGCGTTCTCGCCACGAACGAAGGCGCCGGTCTTCGTTCGATCGTCGAACCGGCCAGCTGAGTCAGCAGCCGCCGCCCGAAGACGGGCGGTCCGGGATCGAGGTGTCGATCACCTCGAGGTGCACATGAGGGTTCGAGGGTTCGGCGGTGAACTCGTCAACCTGAGACACGAACGGCAGGATCCGACCACCGGTCCCGATCATCGTGTCGGACGCGATCACCTCGTCGCCGACCCCGACCTGCAACCCGCTGAAGTGAAAGATCTTGAGTTCCCAGCCTGGGCGGCCGGAGGGCTCGATCACGACAAAGTTGTCCGTGTGATCGCAGTAGAGCGTGTAGCTACCGGCCCGGATCACCGTGCCGTCGATCGGCGCCATCACCGGCTCGTCGACACGGGCGACGATGTCCGCAGCGGTTCGAGAGCCCGTCCCCCGGCCACGGGACGCAAGGGTTATCCAGTCGTCGAGATCGACTACCTCAAGCTGGAACGCTCCATCGTGACCCGACTCGTGGAAGCCGACCGTCTCATAGCGGCTCACCGGCATGCGCACCTCGAGGTCGCCGGCGAGCGCGAAGACGGCGTACCCAGTCTCGTGGTACTCCGGCGGGATCGGCGGCGCAGCGGTCGTGGTGGTGGTGGTCGTGGTGGTGGTCGTGGTGCTGGTGGTCGTGGTGCTGGTGGTCGTGGTGCTGGTCGTCGACGTGGTGGCGCTGCTGCTGGTTGTGGTGCTGGTCGAGGACGTGGTGGTCGACTCGGAGTCGGGCCCACCGAGCAACGACAGCTCGTCGTCAGTCTCGGCGGACGTCGTGGGTGTCGCTGCCTGCGTGACCGGCGGATCATCCGGTGCGACGGTGGTCTGCACCCCGACCTTGCCGACATCGGTCTCGCTGGTGACCTCGACCGACACGGTGCCGCACGCCGCCGTCGACACGACAAGCGCGAGGAGTCCAGCAACACGGGCGGGTCGGGCGGCCATTGACCGAACGGTACCGGTCGCCCGCCTCCCGGTTCGGTCACCGACCACCGATAACCTCGGCCGCGTGACCGGCGCAGCATCATCTGCCGTCCCTGCGGGGCGCTACGACAACCACCCCTTCATCCAGGCTTGTCGCGGGCTGCCCCACGACCGAGTGCCGGTCTGGTTCATGCGCCAGGCGGGCCGCTCGCTGCCGGAGTACCGAGCCATTCGCGGCACCGGCACAATCCTCGACGCAATCGCCGACCCCGACCTCTCCACCGAAATCACGCTGCAGCCGGTCCGCCGCTACGACGTCGACGCAGCGATCCTTTACTCCGACATCGTCGTGCCGGCCCACGCTGTCGGATTCGGACTCACCGTCACCCCCGGCGTCGGTCCCGAGGTCGAGCGGCCGTTCCGCCATGAGGACGACCTCGCCCGTCTCCGACCGCTTGATCCCGAGGCCGACACGCCCTACGTGCTCGAAACGGTACGACAGCTCGTGGCCGAGCTCGATCGTCCGCTGATCGGCTTCGCCGGCGCGCCGTTCACCGTCGCCTCGTACCTCATCGAAGGGCGACCCTCTCGCGACTACGCAAACACCAAGGCGATGATGTTCGCCAACGAACGGCTCTGGCACGCCCTCTGCGATCGCCTCGCTGACATCGCCATCAGCTCCCTCCAGAGCCAGATCGACAACGGCGCTTCGGCGATCCAGCTCTTCGATTCCTGGGCCGGCTCGCTGAGCCCAGCGCAGTATCAGCGCTATGTCTTCCCGCACAGCCAGAAGGTGATGGACGCCATCGCCGACACCGGCGTGCCGAAGATCCACTTCGGCGTCACGACCGGCGAGCTCCTGCCCCAGATCAGTGCGGTCGGCGCCGACGTTGTCGGCGTCGACTGGCGAGTCCCGCTCGATGCCGCTCGCGAGCGGATCGGCAACGACAAGGCGCTGCAGGGCAACCTCGACCCCACGGTCGTATTCGCCGGTGCCGAGTTCGCCTGTGAGGCTGCTCGTGATGTGCTTCGCCTCAACGACGGCCATCCGGGCCACGTCTTCAACCTCGGCCACGGCGTCATGCCGGCAATGGATCCCGACGTCCTCACCGAGATCGTGAAGGTCGTGCACGAAGAAGGCAACGTTCGCTCGTGACCGAACGCATCGTGGTCGTCGGCGGTGGCATCACCGGTCTGGCCGCCGCCCACGAGGCCCGCCGTCAAGGGCTCGACGTCATCGTCCTCGAAGCGGCCACACGAGCCGGCGGCAAGATCGACTCGGGCTTCGTCGAGGGCGCCGAACTGCCGTTCCCCGTCGACATGGCGGCCGACGGCTTTCTCCGTCGCCAGCCGGAAGTCGTCGAGCTGTGCCACGAACTCGGCTTGGGCGATGACCTCGTCGCCCCCACCGGCGCCCAGGCGTTCATCTGGGCCGACGGCGCGCTCCGTTCGATCCCCACGCCCTCCGTCCTCGGGGTGCCGTTCGAGCCCGACACCGTCGCTGCCACCGGCCTCATCAGCGAAGCCGGGGTGGCCGACCTCGCAGCCCGCGTCGACATCGAACACGAGCCCCTCGCCCACGACGCCTCCGTGGGCGAAGTGATGCGCCCACGGGTCGGTGACGAGGTGTTCGAACGCCTCATCGATCCTTTGCTCGGCGGCATCAACGCCGGCAACGCCGACGGCCTCTCAATCGAAGCCGGCGCCCCCCAACTTTTCGCGGCCGCCTGCGCCGGTGGTTCGCTGCGCAACACGCTCCGGGCCCAGGTCAGTGCCGCGCGGGCCGCCGCCGGCGGTCCCGTCTTCAACGGGGTCAAGGGCGGCAACCGTCGCATCATCGACGCGCTCGTGGAGCAGCTGGGCTCACGCATTCATCTCGGGCGGAACGTGGTCGCCATCGAGCGCGACGGTGCCGGGTGGGTCGTTGTCACCGGCGACACTCGCTTCCCCGCCGATCGAGTCGTGCTCGCGACACCGGCGTGGATCACCGCTGGACTGATCGCTCCCTTCGCCCCCACGGCGGCCACCACCCTCGCCGACCTCGTCTACGGCGACGCCGTGCTCGTCACCTATGTCGTCGACAAGGCAGGGCTTGAGCACGACCTCACCGGCTCGGGCTTCCTCGTCCCCCGCTCAGAGGGATTGTTGATGACGGCGTGCTCGTGGGCATCGTCGAAGTGGAAGCACTACGACGACGGGCGCCATGCGATCCTGCGGGTCTCCGCTGGCCGCACCGATGATCGACGCTGGCTCGACCTCGACCCGGCACACCTGCTCGACCAGCTCACCGCCGAACTCGCGCTCACCGTGGGCCTGCACGCCGAACCCGTCACACGAATCACGCCGTGGCGTCAGTCGCTGCCCCAGTACCGGCCCGGCCACATGGACCGGTGCGACGAGATCGACACCGAACTCGCCCTCGTCGCCGAGGGCCTGGTCGTCGCCGGGGCCCAGATGCGGGGTCTCGGGCTTCCGGCATGTGTCCGTCAGGGCCGATCTGCCGTCGCTGGGACCTCGGCGTCGTAGCTCCTGCTCGGCAGGTCAGGCCGCGAACGGAAGCACGCCCTCGCCGAGACCATCGATCGGCAGATCAAGGCCCAGCAGGGTCAGCCTTCCTCCGAGCTGGTCGAAGATCTCGGCGATGTGCCGGATCGGCGCAACGCCGGCGGCGTCGATGTGCTGCAGGTTCCGGCAGTTGACGATGATCTCGTCGTAGCCCGAACGCACGAGAGCATCGAGACGGGCGTGCAGGAAGCAGGCGGTGGACGCGTCGAGTGAGCCACTCGGACGCAGCTCGACGACGTTGTCGGGCTGCGTCACGGAGTGGAGCGCCCATGCGTTGGGGGGTGTTGCCGTGGGTGCCATGGGCAGAAGGTACGAAACGCCTGTCTCGCCGCAAGGTCGGGCGTGTTTCGTGTCCGTGAACTCGGACCTGCGTGACGACGGCCCCGCAGGCGCGAAAGACGGCGTTGTGACATGAGCCACAATGTTGCGGTTGTGTGACGAAAGAGCCGTTAGGGTCTCGTCGCTGAACCGGCGTCGGTGTTTCGCCTGCTCCCCTGCCCACGACCAGCGGTCGTGTGAACGAACACCCCGAACGACGCCAGACACGGGCTTCGCCCGAGGAGGCAGCACTCGACATGCGCACCCGACTCCGTCTCGTTGCGTTCGCGCTCGCACTCACCTTCGTGGGCACCGCCTGCAGCCCCGAAGAAATCGCGCTCTACATCGAATCGACCGCTCCGACCCGCGACGTCCTCACCGACGACGAACTCCTCCGACTGCGGATGTGCGAGTCGACCGACAACTACCAGGCCGTCTCGCCGTCAGGCACGTACCGAGGCGCCTACCAGTTCGACCAGCCCACCTGGAACGGTGTCGCCGAGCGGCACTTCCCGTGGCTCGTCAACCTGGATCCGGTCGACGTCAATCCCTGGTGGCAGGACGCAATGACCCGTGCCCTGTGGAGTGAGCGCGGCGCCCAGCCCTGGCCTGTCTGCGGCAAGCGGGTCTGATCCACCGACCGACGCCGCTCGCCGAAGGGAACGGTTGTCGGTGGGGATCGCGCTTGCGTGTGCGATCCTGACGCCCGTGCC
>Ga0181575_10003863_pt1 | contig 10544 bp, 7 predicted proteins | sample 101ome_23_FD_145599 | JGI IMG/M metagenome (GOLD analysis project Ga0181575, IMG submission 145599) | Coastal salt marsh microbial communities from the Groves Creek Marsh, Skidaway Island, Georgia - 101411CT metaG (spades assembly) | ecosystem: Environmental > Aquatic > Marine > Intertidal zone...
AATTTCTTTTCTTATAGCTAAAGACCCAGTATCTCTCGCCAATTGCTCAGATAATATTCTACTTTCTTTTAAAAATATATTTTTTAACCCCCTCACTAAGTTTGATGCCCCTACCCCATCCCCTTCACTCAGCGTACGCGCTTCTTCTAGCTCTTTCTCAAACGCTCTTCTTCGCTCTATAAGAGCTGCTCTGTTTATCGAACTCGTAGCACTTAATCCTTGAAAACTTTCTTTCAACGTAATTTGTAATTCTTTATCAAGACTTTTAAATATATCTCCCTCAAATAAAGCATTTATATTATCAATAAAATTTCCTTTCGTCAGATCGATTTCTGGATCTAAATAATCTCGCGTAAACCTATCTATTCCTCCCAAAACCGTTTTTAAAGCTTTGTCGCTTTCACTCAATCTAACTAAACTAGATATAGCTGATGTTCTTGCTATCTCTTTGTCTGATTGTTCGAGGTTTTTTAAGTTAGTTAAATTGGCAATATCACCTTTTAATTCTTGCTTAATTCTATCTTTTCTTATTCTTTCTCTTGCTTTTGTCAGAGCTTCAACAGATCGGTCATCAAAAACAATCCCTGATTGCACCTTTTCCAAAGCTTGATTTCTTTTTATTAGTAATTCTCTTGTTTCTGATTCTGTTAATCCACCCGCTTCTATTTCCTTTTGAGCACTAATAGCTGTATCTATTTCTTGTGCTTGCTCTTGCAAACGCGACAATATTTGACCATTTCTTTCAGCGATATCTTCAAAAGTATCTTGAGCACCAAAAGCAGCAATACCTAAACCAACTATAGCTCCTGTAGCTGCACCTACTGCAGTTCCCAAACCAGGCCCCAATAGAGCACTACCTATAAAAGCCCCAGTAGTACCAAAAGATGCAGCTTTACTAATTCCACCACCTAAAAATCTCTGACTAACTGATTGTTGACTTCTTGGTTTTCCTCCTGTTATAAAAGATTCAGCTTCACCTGCAATTAGAGGCAGACCAATCGCAAGCCCTAGACCTGCAGTCGGACTCGCATTTAACCGACCACCCACAGTTGCAGCTCTTCCTAATAGACCTCCTCGTCTTTGACTTCTGGCAATCCTAAGAGACATTCCTCTCCCAAATCGAGTTTGACCCAAAAAAGAACTTTTAAAATTTTCTAAACCTTGATTTCTCCCTGCAAACAAATCTTTCCCTCTTTGAGCCTGCGCTCTAGCAGCGCTTTTTTCTGCCGCAGTGCCTTGATCAATAGCCTTAAGTTGCTTTGATATGCTAGTTTTTAATCTATCTCTTTGATCTGATATTATATTATTTTTATCAATTAACCTATCTGCAGATTGATTTAATTTATCTTGAGTTATTCTACCTTTTTCGTATGCCGTAATTAATGCATTTAATTGCCTTATTAATAATTTGTTTTTTTCTTTTGATAAAGCCACAGACCCTAAACCAGAAGTTCCTGGAGTCAACAAACCTCCTTTAGGTCCTCTTATTTTGCTAACAAAATTAGGAATAAAACCTTCAGACATTAAACCAGCATTTAATTGATTCTCAAAAGAATCTTTTAATGCTTTTTTAAGGCCCCCATGTTCTGCTATAGCAGAATTAAAACTTGGCTGACTAGCATTTCTAACGTGAGGAAAAGGTTTTTTAGAAAACACAGCTTTTTCACCACTCAAATTTTCTTCTAAATTCATAACTGAATCTTTAGAAGATTTTTTTGAAGCGAAATTAGGAATAAAACCTAAAGAAGACAATTTAGTAAATTTACTAGCAATTCCAGAATTAAAACTTTTCCTAACTAAACTATTAACAGCATCTAAACTAGAAGTTCTTTTCCCATCGACCTTAGAAGCGCTAAAACCAAAAAGATTTTTAAAATCGCTACTAGCTCCACCACTTTCTTCGAAATCAAAAGCTGCATTTTTATCTCCTGCAACACTTGCAGCAAACTCTTTAGAAGTTTTTGTCCCAGCTCTTATAGCGTATTCAAACATCGACCCCTGAACCGGAGCAGGAAATATATCATCCCAAATTTTATCTTTAGCTAAATGATTTTTTATTTCTGTTGCGCTAATTTTAGGGTTAGGAAATACTCTAGCTAAAGGAGACTTAGAAATTATTCTAGAAGTAGCTGTTAGTAGTTCTTCATCTATTCTTTTAGTAAAGTTAGAGAAATCGCCACTTTTAACGCCTCCTGATAAATCTGTTACTTGATCTAAAGCTCTTAACTGTATGTTTTTTAAAGATATCTGGCCGTTATAATCTGCTCCAACTAATTTTTTATAAATAGCAGAATTTCTTATAGCCCCCGAAAGCGATTCGGCTTTAACACTTGCTGTGCCTTCATTAGTAGTCCCTCTTGGACCTTCACTAAATAAAGAAAGTAAACCTATTTGACTCTTAGTATCTAAAGTTACTGTTTTCCCCTTTTTCTTTTTATTGCGACCCTTTTTCTGCTCATCAACTCTAGCTTTAAAAGCTTCGTCTGTTTCATTGGGAAATTTAATAATTTTTCTAGCAGGAAAAAAATTAGGAATAAAACCTAAACTAGCATAAGGATCTACTCCGGTTTGAGCAATAGAATTACTCCTATGAGTTTTTCCAGCTTTAGAAGATGCTGGAGGATTAATAAAAGGTTGAGAAAATCCAGCAACATATTTAACATCTTCAGCAGTGTTCATAACTCCACCGACAGGAGATTTCACAACTTTACCAGGAGAATATCCTCCCATTAGTGCCCCCATCATTTCTGCATTTTGATCTTGAGCCGGAATAAATCCTCCAGCTTTTATACGCTTACCTGTTTGCAAACCTCTTGCTCCTACACTTACTCCCGAAGAAGCCAAAGTAGAAGATAAACTTTTTGCTAGAGTTAATTGTTTTTGATATTCTACCGTAGTATTTTTAGCTACTCCCAGTAATATTCTTGCTTGAGCAGACCTATCATTTCCTAATCCTTGTAAAGCTTTAGAAACGTCTCCTTGCCCTTGCAAGATAGTTAAAATAGATTTTTCAAGTTGTTGTCTTTTTTGGCTTTGGGTAGTTATGCCCATCACAGCCGGTATAGCTTGGGATAAATCTTTAAGAGTTCTAGCAGCTACTTGCCCGACTAACTTAAAAACTGCAATAAGACCTGGGACTAAAAGGGTTTTAAATCCCTCTAATAAACCTCTAGCAAAATTAGAACCCAAACTATCCCCGTCTCCTTCTATAGTATCATTTATAAATTTTAGAGCAGTATTTAATGCTGATAAAAGTTGTTTACCTAAAGGTTCGAATGTTAAAGTTCCGATTGTAGAACCTAATTGTTTTATACTTGTTCCTGTTTGAGTAATTATAGAAGATAATGTTTGATTTAATTTTTCATTCGCGACATTAGCTTCGTTAGTTGCGTTAGCAGCAACCATAAGAGCCTGATTGTAAACCCCATACTCATTACTCAAATCATTTACAAGTGCTTTTAAAATATTGACTTGATAAACACCTGCAACCTGCTCAGAAAGATAGGCTTTTTGAGCTTTACCTAAAGTATCGTAAACTTTTGCAAAATTTTGTAAAATTTGAACAGAAGGTAAAATATTTCCTTCTATATCCCTAACTTGAACATTAAATTTTTCTAACTGATCAAGAGTTCCACCTCTCTGTAAACGAGTGAAAATAGTTTTTAAAGCGTTACCAATAACAGAACCACCTCTAGCAGTAGTTTGTTGCGCTGTCGCAACTAAAGCGTTCAACTGATTAAAATCAGCACCAGCTTCCAAAGCAGATTGACCTGCACGGGAGAGAGCTTCTGTAATGTCTCTTGCAGATACAGCAAACTTTTGCTCTACTGCGACAACTTTATTTAAAACTTCACTAGTAGTTAAACCTTCTCTAGCAAAACCATTAACAGCAGCAGTTAAATCTGAAACAGCTTTTCCAGCATCAATACCTGTTAATCTCACTAAGGTTAAAGCGTCAGAAGTCCTTCTTAACACTTCTTCTGTTGCTAAACCTTGACGAGAGAACTCTAAAGCGGCTTTTGAGGCTTGATCGAAAGAAACAGCAGTAGATCTAGCAACATCAAATAATTCAGAAGAAAACTTTTGTAATCCACCTAAACTTAAATTTAATATACGATTAATATCAGCAATACCTTTTCCTACCTCAATAGTGGCATCAGCAATATCTTTAAAAACTTTCACCACCCCACCTAAAACAGCAGTAGAAGCTCCAAACGCTAAAACACGGGCGTTAGAAGCTTTCATGGCAGACTCAAAATTATTTAAATCATCAGTGATTCTACCTAATGGCTGAGAAAAAGATCTGCCATCTATCTTTAGTTTTAGCTGGTTTTTTCCAGCAAGCCCACTATTAAACTGAGCTACTCCTTGAGCTATGCTCTTAGCTAAAGCCGCCTGATCAGCTTGGACATTAATTGAAACTGGCATATACAGCTTATTTTACACTAAATTTTATTCTTCACCCATCATTTTCATTAAATCTTGCATATTTAATGCTCCACCTTTCTTTTTGGCTTCTTCAGATAAATTAACAGTTTTAGTGTTTTTATTATCATTTAAATCTAGATATTCATAATCTGAAGCTTGTGCCCCTACAATGGAAGAAGCTGAATTACCATCTCTTTCTTTTATAACTTTTTTAGAATTTTCTTTAGCATTTACAAATTCCATTATTTTTTCAGGATCTTTTTTATATTCTTCAGGAATTTTATCTGAATTAGTGAAAATATTTTGAAAATATCTAGCGTATAAAATTAATTTTATTTGATTGTGGGTTAAATTTATAATAGGCTTCCCATAAAATTGCATAGGATCTTCGCAAAAAGGCATGTAATATGAAAAGAAATCACACAAAACTAACTTTTGAATTCTTAAATCAGAAACAGAATCAGAAGAATTAGAATATACTTTAACAAGTTCTGATATATCGCTAGGATCCAACTCATAGAACTCTTCTTCTTCAAAAGCTAAACTCTTAAAATCTTCATTTTTATAAAAAGATTTTCTTATAAACTCTTCTGTTAATTTCTGATCTGCATAATCTTCACAGTTAGCACCTATTAAAGAATTTCTTTTATTTTTTAAATCAAAAATCTCAGCTTTTACTTTTTCTATTTCTTCGTTTCTTTTATCAATCTGAGACTTTAAATATAATTTCTTTTTAGAATCATTCAGTCGAACCACATAAACTTCTTTTTCAGTTAAACTTTTTTCTTCTTTTTCCGTCCAAGACCCTTCTTCATGAAGATTTTCTATGCTTTCTTCAATTGTCGGTAGCCCCATTTTTTTAGCTGATTGATAATAATCTGACCTTAAATCATCTAAATCAGCTAAATCTTCATAATTTAAATGCTTAATAAAAAAATCCCCTAAAGAGCTTTTTATTTTACAATATCCGTTACAAATATCTCTAAAAGATTTTTTAAAAGATAACTCGCTATCTTGCATTTTATTTTATTCTTCTTTTACTTCTTCTATCATATCTTTCTCAAAGTCGCCATCTTCTTGATCTAGCTCTGGCTCTAAAAGCTCTTCATTTTCTTTTTCTTGTTCTTTTAATGATTGCTCTATTAATTCAACATCAGTAATTCCTGTGAAATACCAAAAACTAAGAACTTTAGCTATTTTATCATAAGCGTTTACAAATAAAAAATCCTCTCTTTCTTCAAGCTCATAAGAAAAAGCTTCCTTTTCTTCAAAAGTGTCTCCTTCAAAAATAGGCATAAAATCTTTATGCCCAGAAGCTGGATCCTTAAAAAAAGATAAATTTAAAACATACCAAAGAACAATCCTGTTTTGAGCTTTAGTATCAGCAGTATGGTTAAAAAGATCCAAATAACTAACTTGGCTTTCTATTATTTTTCTTCTCAATCCAAATATATCACTCTCTAAATTAGAAATTTCTTCTTTCTCTTCTTCATTTCTTTTTTCTTCTGGTATAGCTAAAAGAGTAACTAAATTTCTTTCTAAAGATTCTAAATTATCTTTAGCTTTATTTAATACTTTGTTATCTTCTCTACTGACAAGACCCCCTGTATCAGTATATTTATTAAGAAGCATGTTTTTAGTTAAAATTCCCGCCTTAATACAACGACTCATCTCGACTGAAAAAACCATATCAGCTTCTTGAAGTTGACGCCTGTTAGGTTTTTTGATTAAAATTTCTATAGGAATGTTTTTTTCAACTTCTTCAGTAATAGTTCGTTCTTTCTCATTTCCCTCTTTATCTGTATATTTTTCGCTTCTTTTTTCAGAAACTTTTGCGACTTTATTGATAGTAAACGTGTAAATAGATTTGGACATATAGTTATTTTATATAATTATAATATAATTTTTAGAAAAATTTTAAAGTTATGGCACAAAGTTTAATAACATCAAGCGAAAAAGCAGCATTAGAATCCGTCATGGATGATGTTCACGAAACATTCGCGAGAGAAATTACTGTTTTTAAAGAATCTTCGAGAGTTGTTATTATAACGAACCCAAATTTTAACCCTCTTTACGACACAGGAGGAGGAACAACTCAATCAATAATTAATACACCTGTTTCGAAAACCTTTAAAGCTCGAATTCAATATCAAAATGATATTGATAAACAATATTGGGATGAAGCTGGAATAGATACTCAATTTAAAATAGAAAGAGTAAAAGGAAGGGTTAGATTAAAAATTAGAGCAGAAGACTATGCCTGGATTCAAGACGGAAAAAGATTCGATTTTGATGGGAAAAGATTCGTGCTCGATTCATCTTTTAAAGGGCATGGCTTATTTGATAATAATTTTTATACATTATTTTTAAAACCTGATATTTAATATGGCAGTAACTAAAAAAGATATCTTTCCCCTTTTGCCTAAAATTGTAAGAGAACAAGAATACGTTCGTTATGTAAACAGAAGAATAAAAACTAAAGTAGAAGAAATAAAAGAAGAAATTTTAAAAGAATTTAACAATCACCCTGTGACCGTAGAAATAGAAGGAGGCGTTAGCTCCTCAAACATATCTGGCACATTAAACGGTATAACTAATTTGTTTTCTTTTATAGGTTTTGATTCTGGAGAAAAACCTATTGATCCTATAAGAAGAAGAATAGAACAAATTGCTCCTAAATTTAGAATTTCTCCCACAGGCATAATAACTTATACTATAGAATTCCCTACTGCCAAAGATATTTTTGAAATAACCCCCTTACCATGGGCTCCAGGAAGAAGTTGGGCGAAAGGAATAGAAACTGGAATATCTGGAATAGGTTACTATATTAAAAAAGTTAGTAATAGTAGATCAGGATTAGGTATACAGAGTAAAAAACCAGTGAGAACTGGAGTTAGATTTCAAAACACTCAATATATATCGTCTTTAATAAATAAATACACAAAAGAAATACAAAAATTAGAAAAATTAACTTTATGATTCCTACTTTCACACATGATGTTAATAACTCGTTTTTCCTTTGGTTTGATAATTATTTAGCAAATCAAATATCTGGGCATAGAACTTATACAACTAAATTTTATTGCTACAAAGATGATACCATAGGAAGCGGAGTAGTATATGGAAGTCCTTATAAACAATGGGTTTATGATCACAATGTTGCTGGAGCCACTATTCCATCAGGATTAACAATAGATGGAGTTTTTACGCCAACAGGTACAAGTGGTTTAATATTTGATTTTCAAAATGGTCGAGCTATTTTTCAAAACACAGGAGTCTCTTCAGGATTGGCTATAACTGGCACATATACAGTAAAAGAATACAATACTTACATAACGGATGAAACAGAGGAAACTTTGCTAGTAGAAAATAAATATCAAACCAACAGTAGATTTACAGTAACAGAAAATGCCGTTACCCCCTATGATTGTGCCACTCCTGCAATTTTTATATCTGCTGAAAGCGTTACAAATAAAGGTTTCGCTATGGGAGGGATGGATGAAACGACTGTAGTTATGAAAGGGGTCGTTTTCGCAGAAAGCTTGTTTCAACTAGACGGAGCATTAAGCGCCTGCGCTGATGCTGCGCAAAGATGCTTTAAGTTAATCCCTATGACAGCTCATCCATTAGCAGAATTTATGAACTTAAAAACAGGATCTTATCCTACTGGATATGATTATGTGAACACTTCAAACCAATATACAAACAAAATATTTATATACGACGTAACTACATCGAAAATGCGAGACAGCGTATCAAAAGAGCTTCACCCCAAACTAAATATTGGATTTATTGATTTTGATCTCGGAAACATGCGCTATCCTAGATCTTAAATATTAAAATTTCACAAATACCCCTCTTTTCTGTAAATTAAAATAACAATTTAACTATAATATTATGGCAAGAAATCGTATAATTTACCAAAGCAAAGCTTTATTTATAGCTCCTAATTCTACAGGAGTTCAACAAATCGTTGGTGGAAAAGGATTCCAACCAGTCGCAGCAGAATATGGAGATATTAATCTAGCAGGAGGAACAGATTATTTTAATAACTTAAAATCATCACAAACAGGGGAGGGCGCAAATCAATTCCAAATTAGCTTTGATAACATGGATCAGGTACAAGCAGATGCAGGAACTGTAATGCAAACAGGATCAGGTTTAATGTATAAACTCGACAGAGTACAAAACTTAGATTTTGGGTTTACAATAAATGCTCAAGATATTAACGAAATGGGAAGATTAGCTCGCTTAACAAGAATCTCAAACGAGCCTCCTACCGTTAATTTAGATTATTCTTATTATATTACAGATGGTTTAAATGAAAGATTGATGGGTTTCAATTTTGGAGGCATTCCTGGAACATTGCATACACCACCAGTCGATGAAACTGATCCCCAATATGGAGGATCACCCAAGTGGGATACACAAATGGTATCAGGAGCTAGCGCTATGTCTGGTTTCTTAACAGAAACACAAGGACAAAATTACTATATTGTTACGACTAATGAAGGAGAAGATGTTGTAGGAGCAACAATAAGTGCTACAGATAACGTAATAGCTTTTGGTAACGGATTTGTTACTAATTATGAATTAAATGCGACAGTAGGAGAATTGCCTACAGCCAATATTAGCGTAGAGTGTTTTAATATTAAATCTACAACTAGTGGAACCTCTACTTTAGGTTTAAGCGGAATCAGTCCAGGCGTAAGAACAGATGTAGAACCTTCTACAACTTTCTTCGCTAACAACCCAAATAGATACTATAATATTCATTCTGCACTTTTAAGTACAAATTTAGGCGACGGAGAACCTACTGTTGGAGCTTTACGTCCAGGAGATATTACAGTTGTAGCTGACGCACAAGCTCCTGGTGATGACGAATTTATAAAAGTCGATAACAGTACTGACACAGCTCACGTTCAAAGTTTCAGTTTTTCTGTTCCTTTAGCTCGTACAGTTTTATCTCGCTTAGGAGCTTTCTTTGGATATAACAGGATTATTGACGTTCCTTTAGATATGGAAGTCTCATTAAGCGTGTTTGCTACTGAATTCAGAAACAATAAAGATTTGTTTGATGTTCTTTGTGGAGATCAACCTTCTAGAGAATTCACTGTAACTCTGAATAATTGTGCATCAGCAGGTGAAACAGCGATTCCAGCTGTTAAATACAATTTCAGAGGAGCTATTTTAACTAGCGAAAGTCATAGCGTTGATATCGGAGGAAATGAAACAGTTGATTTAACTTACTCTATTCAAATTGGTGGTGCAAATGATACTAGCAATGGGTTATTTATGAGTGGTAGTTATACTAGTGGTGATCAAGCGTTAAACCTGGCTTATACGGGTCTTTGCTCCGGTGGTGATACCCTATTAGCTCAAGGTTTTGCAAATCTTGTATCACAGTTTTTCGGAATCGGGACAGGTAGAAATTATTAAAAAATTATTTAAATAAAACAAAAACCCCAGCTGAAAAGCTGGGGTTTTTTATTTAACCTTATCTAACCTTATTTAAGTTTAAACTATTCCATATCCGTAAGGATAATAATAAGCCCCTGATCCACTTATAACAGGAGAGCCATCTTCTCCTGCTACCTGAACAGGTGCAGCTTGGTAAATAGAATAAGAAGTAACTAATTTTTCTAATTCTTGTTTTGCATCATTAGCTAGGCTTCTGTATGTTTTAGCGAGTTCGTTTCTATTTGTGCGCGTAATTACAGAATCTCCTTCTCTTAAAGTAATAAAGTCAACAGTGGAATCTATACCCCTTAAAACTTGTCTTGTTTTTTTGGTGTAAAACTCATATAAATACATTTGTTTATATATAGCTCTTTCTTCTTGTTTGAATTGACCAGTTGGAGTGAACAAGCTTCCACTCACAGAAAAACTTTGATAAATTTTTGTGTTTAGTTGTCCTATATTATTATTCAACCACCCACTAATATAATAAAACTGAGCATATCCACTATCATAATCAAACTCATTCCCAAAAATATCTTCTGCTAAATCATGTACACTATATGCTATCATATTTATTATATTTTACACTATATTATTGATGTTTACTTATTATTTTAATGACTGTGACCTGAATAGTGGGGGCTTACGGGAATATC
>Ga0181575_10003882_pt1 | contig 10516 bp, 13 predicted proteins | sample 101ome_23_FD_145599 | JGI IMG/M metagenome (GOLD analysis project Ga0181575, IMG submission 145599) | Coastal salt marsh microbial communities from the Groves Creek Marsh, Skidaway Island, Georgia - 101411CT metaG (spades assembly) | ecosystem: Environmental > Aquatic > Marine > Intertidal zone...
ACTGGATGCCTATCTGCTCGTTTTGAACGGTCCTTCCGGCTGGAACCACACGGTGCTCGAAGCCATTATGTCTGGCAGTCCGGGACTCCGTGCCATGGGGTGGCTGGCAGACTTTGTCGATACCATCGGCGCCATGCTGGTTGATGAACTGATGGGTGATGTCCGCATGTTCCCCGATGGCAACGCGTCTGTTGCCCGCCTCCTCGTACAGAAAATGATTCCGGGGGTGGCACCGAGGATGAAGGGCTTTGAGGACGTTGCCATTACCCGCTTTGACTATGGCGCCCTCGATCAGAGCGATCAGCCCGTTCGCGTGCGCCTCAACAGCACGGCCGTGGGTGTGAGAGAAACCGGTGGCCAGGTACAGGTCGATTACGTCCAACAGGGCGAGGCCCTGCGAGTCACCGCGAACCACTGTGTGCTCGCTTGCTACAACGATATTGTTCCGCATCTTTGCCCCGAAATGAGTGAGTCGCAGAAAGACGGATTGAGTTATGGGGAGCGCACACCTTTTGTCTACGCGAATGTCCTGCTGGATAACGGCGCAGCCTTCTCAAGACTGAGCGTTACGTTTACCCATTGTCCATACGATCCTTTTCAGTGGGTCGCTGCAGCACCGACAGTGACATCTGGCGGCTATGAACCGCCACGAGGGCCTGATGACCCCATGGTCGTGTTCATGATGGCCTCACCCACTCCGGCAGATGGGCGTAAAGGAACCGCTCGTGACCTGCTTCGAGCAGGACGGCACAAAATCTATGCTTCAACGTTTGACGATTACGAACAACAAATCCGCGATCAGCTGCAGAACATGCTGGGGGAATATGGTTTTGAGCACGAAACAGACATCAAGGCAATAACCGTTAACAGGATTCCTCACGGTTATGCCTATTCCTACCTCGGACTGGACGATCCCAAGTGGGAAGAAGGCCAGGCGCCTCATGAAATCGGTCGTCAGCAGTTCGGGCGCATTTCAATTGCCAACACCGACTCAGAAGTCACCCCGCTGATGAATGCCGCTTTTGACGCAGCCTATCGTGCGGTCCAGGAACAACTTCAACTCTAAACCACATTCAAGCGTGAGAGCGACATGACACAAAGTACTTTCAAACTCCTTCCGGAAGCAGTAGCGGAAAAGAAAGCGTCAAGACTGATTCCAAAATCGTGTTTCACCTCAGACGAAAATGACGAAACAACCCAGCGTTTCTATGAAGCGGAAGATGGTTCAGTGGCTACCGGCGTCTGGGAATGTCCACCCTGCAAGGTCGACATCGATAATTACCCCGTTAATGAAATGATGACCATTATCTCTGGGGCTCTGATTATCACGAACGCTGAGGGCATCGAAGAGAGCTTCGGACCCGGTGAGGTGGTGTTTGTATCAAAGGGCTCAAAGCTGACATGGCACATCACGGAACGACTCCGAAAGTACTACATGACTTCAATCTGATCTTCCAGGTCACTCAAAACCCTTCTCAGGTCACGCTGAATCCAAACAACCCAGCCGACGAAAGCAGCCGCAACCAGCAGCGGTGACAGAAACACGCTGGCCAGCATCCAGAACAGAAAAAACAGCAACCAGCGTGAGAAAGCTGCTTTAAATCGTGCCGGAACAGATCCAACGCCAGGCGAGTAGACGAAGGACTTTGCTCGCAGGAACCAGCCATTGGCGATCAACGCAGCAAAGAAGACGATTCGCGGTGGCGGCGCCTGATCGATCTCGGGGTTGTCATCATGCGCGGCATCGCCAGCAGCATCGCCAGCATCAAGAGATTTTTTGAGCTGAGTCCAGACATGCCCTGCCGTGGGACGCGCCGCTGTGCCACTCAAATTTTTATCAGAGGGTACTGAGCGCCAGCGGTAAAGCACCCGATGTTCGTTCGTCAGCACCAGCACCCCCGGCTGAAAGAAACCTTTCGGATGTTCAACCTTCCAGTTCGCACCACGCTGCAGGAAACCAAGGTCACCCCTGTTCGCAAAGAGCGTTAACCATCCCCGTTTACTGCAAACCCTGGGGATCTCCTGGTGCGGGTCACCGACATTCTCAAAATCAAGTCCCCAGTGCTCGTGTGCCTGATCTGCCAGGTACTGCGGTTCGCTCGTTACTGCATAGACCTCGCCGCCTGCAGCCCGGATCTTTTCAACAACACCTGCTTCCATATAGCCCCGTAACTCGGCGCGACAGGGCGGTCACCAGAACCCCCGATAGAAGAGCAAGACGACGAAGGCATGCTGTGAAAGCGCTTTATCCAGCCAGCCACTGCGAACACCAGGCGGCGGGTCGAGTTCTGCCTGGGGTTTGCCGGCCTGTGGCGCTGGCATGCTCTCGGCAAACGCTACGTTCCAGTCCTGACTGGTACCGACGACTTTGAAAGACCGCTGCTCGCAGCGGACACCACCACAGAGAATGAGGTGCAGCTCGTCTGATTCGCTCAGCACTTTGTCTGGATCAAGAATGCCGGTGACTTTGAAGGCCTCACCGGCAGCCTCTGTTGAGGCATTAAACCAACTGAGCGCTGCATCGACACGCGGCTGCAATGGCTCTGGTATCGTCTCACTCACTTGCGGCATCAACCCATGCTCCGGTGTTCTGACACATTCAATATACCCGGAATCCGACAGTTTGTGCATCGACTTCGTGCTGGCCGGAACGGGCCACGCGCTCAGGCATCAGCCGCGTAAAACACGGTCACTCTCAATTTCCGGTCAGGCTCGGCTTCTGGAAAATCAATCCCGCTGGTCATTCGAACCCGAGGCTGGAGAGTGCCTTTTGAGGCTTCGACAACCTCGTTCTCAAATTCATCCCAGGAACAATTGAAGTGATGCAGCATGCCCAGGATCCAGCCGCCTGGATTCAGCAGTTGCGTACAGAGGTCGATCAGTACCGGGAAGTCCTGGCCTCGGGCTTTGTGACGAATGCTGGGCGCTGGATAAACCCTGGGCGGCGGGTCGAGAATAATGCCGTCGAATGCCTGCCCTGCCCTGATGGCTCGCGGTAGATGTCGATAAATATCGCCCCGCAGAAAATTTCGCACATCAAACTCAACTTCATTAAGGCGACAGTTTTCCTTGATTCGCGGCAGCAGCTCCTGTGAGCGGTCAAGGTGAACCACCTCGGTCGCTCTGCCGAACGCGGCGCTGACACCAAGGCTGCCAGTGAAGGCAAAGAGGTTCAGCACCCTCAGATCGGTGCTGTTTTGGGCGATCCACTGACGGGCGTCACGCGCATCCAAATAAAGGCCTGGATTATGAACGGCGTCCAGGTTAATGCTGAATGAAAGTCCCTGCTCATGACAGACCACGCTGGCGTCGTCACCATGCAATCGGTGAAGCCGCTGTTTCAGGTTGAGACCAAGGGACTGGTGGCCCTTGGCAATGATGTTCCTGAAGGGAAACACGTTGAGCAGTGCGTCATGCAGTTCAGGCAGGGAATCACGGATGTCGCTCTTGTAGTCGATCACAGCGGCGTCGTTGAACTTCTCGATAACCACGCCCCGGGCGCCTTCGTCGTAGCCATGGAACAACCGGAAGCAGTCCACGCCTGCGTCTTGCCAGAGCGCCTGTCTCTTCTGCCATGCAGAGGAGATCAGTTCGTACCAGTTAAATTCTTTGGTCATGACACCCAACAGCATATCGATCACAGCGGCTTGCTGAAACCTTGACTTCAGCGGCTACGCCCCAAATGGAATCGAGTTTACCGACTCAATGCGTCCAACCGGCAGTCGTTGATGGCTTTATTTTTACCTCTAACGCCCAATGATCTGTAAGATGATCCTATATCAATCACGCAACGGCCGGAATCAAGCAGTAATGTCAGACAACAATCTCGCCCTTTTTTGTGATTTCGAAAACGTCGCCCTGGGGGTGAAAGATGAGAAACTTCCCGCCTTTGATGTAGAGCTGGTTCTTGAGCGTCTGCTGGTGAAGGGTAACGTTGTGGTAAAAAAAGCCTATTGCGACTGGAGCAGATATAAGGACTTCAAACCCTCTATGCACGAAGCTTCATTCGAACTCATCGAGATTCCACACACTCGACAATCCGGCAAAAACTCCGCTGATATCCGCATGGTAGTGGACGCACTGGACCTCTGCTACACCAAACATCACCTTGATACGTTTGTGATCATCAGCGGCGACTCTGATTTCTCACCGCTGGTGAGCAAATTGCGGGAAAATGCGAAGGTGGTCATTGGCGTTGGGGTTCGCTCGAGCACCTCTGACCTGCTCATGAGCAATTGCGATGAGTTTATTTTTTACAATGATCTGGTGAAACGGACTCCCACAAAGAAACCCAGGAAGTCTGCAACGTCGAAGAAATCGGTTAAGGAAGATGGAGTAAAGCTTGTTCTGAATACAGCTAAAGCTTTGATTCAGGAAAGAGGCGATCGCGTCTTCGGGTCGATGGTCAAGCAGACATTGAAAAGACGTAACCCTGGTTTCAACGAGACTTCTCTGGGCTTCGGTTCATTCAACGAGTTACTAGAGGCTGCCGCAGCACAGGGCCTGCTCAACATAGATCTGGATGAGCGTTCTGGTGGTTACGTTGTCCGTTCCGTCAAACCCGACTAGTGACGGTTAGTTCTCCCTTGCCACGCACTGATTCCCCCGCTGTCTGTATGGCTTCATGCAGGCCCAATCTGAGCCAGACTGGCGCAGGTAACCGTTTTCCGGGACCACTACTGTTTCACATCTTTCACGAACCTGCCGATATCCCCGTTTGCATTCCCACACCACAGCGGCGAACAGTCGAATAGCTTCAGCATTTTCGGGAATGTTGATGGCGGCACACCCACCACTGTCCTGCTGGTAGCCGGGCAGACATTCCCAGCCCTGGTCAACGGCAGAGTTTTTGCCAGTAAGTTGTGCATTAGTGGGTAGGACAATCTGCTCGCAGCTGTCACCCATTGCCTTGTATCCGCGAATGCAACGCCAACCCGGTTCACCATAACGATCGACGAAGATTGCATTCTCTGGAACAGAGACTGCAAGGCACTTGTCACCGACCTTACGATGCCCCTGATTACAGACCCAACGATTATCAAAGATTGAATCATTGAGGTAAGCGTTCTCCGGCACGAAAAACGCGACACAGGATCCATCAAGTTTCGAAAAACCCTTGATGCAGGACCATCCATCCTCATCCGATCGATCGTCCACATAACCATTGGACGGAACATCTATCGCATGACACTGTTCGTCTTTCTGAAGGAATCCACGATCGCACCGCCAGGGCAATTGAGAACCGTAGACCTGATCTTTCAGATGGGCGTTGTCTGGCAACTCAACCGCCTCGCAATGATCCTCAATTTTTAAAAAGCCATGAATACAATCCCAACTTTCTCGGTAAGTTGAGGAAGTATCAAAAGCATTAGCAGGCAGTTCCTGCGCTAACACGAAAGTTGAATGAGTCGAGAGAATTACTGACGTTAGAAAAAGAAAGAGAAAAGCGCCGATAACCGGCGCCATTCTGATTGCGGAGTCACCGGTCAGTGCACTACTCGACAATTGAGATATTCACTGCTTGAGGACCTTTCTGGCCTGCCGTCACTTCAAACTGCACTGCCTGGCCTTCTTTCAGCGTTTTAAACCCTGTACCGACAATCTCGTTGTAGTGGGCGAAAACGTCAGGGCCTTCTGTTTGCTGAATGAAACCGTAACCACGGCTTTCGTTGAACCACTTTATGGTTCCTGTACTGGTAGTAGACATAAATCTATCCTGGGTATTTAAAAATTTAATCGCAAAAACAGAGGACATCGAAGCCCCCGGTGTCGCGCTTGGGTAGCGTGAAACGAATGATTACTTAGACGACAGGACGAGAGATTGGTGGATCTACTTGAAATGAGGTGAGCATCATGGCTCAAAGCTGGGCGCAGTTTAGCGGTCAAGACTCCAAAGTCAACACATTACTCATCTTTTCGTAGGCGCGAACCTGCCCCCTAAACCCGTTGGCCTGCATAACGTCCTTGCCAATATGCTCGTTGAAGCGTGTAAATCCATACTTGTCGAGTTCCCGGCCAAACATAGGAAGTTTACCCCTGCCTGGATCTACGACAATAATTTGGGCAGCCTCACTAGCATGGCACGACATGAATCGGGCAAGCAGTAAAGGGTGATCTGGCTGGTACAGTAGATCGCTACCGATCACCAGATCGAACAATCGTGTCTCAATGTTCTCGTCTTGCCAATTTCCATCAAAGTAGGGAATAGGTTTCCCGCCATTAAGCTTTGTGTTCACTTCCAGGTTTGGTCGGACTTCAGGATGGATATCCGTACATGTGACATCCGCCCCGCGAGAGCTTAACACCAAGCTGCCGAGACCAAGGCCACAACCCACTTCGAGAATCCGCTTACCGGCGATGTCGATCTGCATCATCAATTCGGCAAGAATAACAGCGGAATCCCAAAGCAATCCTGCGAGTGGCCATGTCGCCGGGGAAATGCCGAGCGCTGCCGCGGTACCATCTGGGTCGGAGTACTGCTGATTGTCCAGAAAGGAGCGAATTCGAAGTACCCGGTCATCAATCACAATATTTTGGTATCGATACTTCAGCGGAATGTGCGGAATTGAGATAAGGCGCTACTTGCTGGTGCCCAGCTTGATCTGCTTCTGCCCTGGCTTCATGAAGTCGACGCCACTTTTCCCGGTTGGGATCATTGTGATCTCGCCGCCTGATTCAAGAAAGACACGCGTGGCGTCTACGATTTGTTGCCGTTGCCGCTCTTTCGAGACGTCATCAGCTTTTTTTTTGTTTGCCATTTTTGGCCTCAGTGTGCACCTGAAGAACATCAGGCCTGAACCGACCTTACAGCAAGACCCACCCTAACGCGAATAACGTACTCCTCTCGCTGTTAGCTGCCTGTGTGTACCAAAGCAAGAATTCGTTGTGCGCCGTTTAACACAACCAGACCGATAACTGCACCAACCACGAGGTCAGGCAGATGAGATTGCGTCAGCAGAACGAGGCCACCTGCGACAATGACGCCGGCATTGGCAATGACATCATTGGCAGAAAAAATCCAGCTGGCCTGCATATGCAGCCCACCTGCGCGATGCTTGTGAATAATCGAGAGGCAAAGGACATTGGCTGCAAGCGCGATGCCGCCCATTGTCATCATCAGCATGGAGACTGGTTCGCTGCCGAAGACCACCCGTCGGGCCACCTCCATCAGCACACCAAGAGCAAGTAACGCCTGCAGCCACCCTGAAACCCTCGCGATGTTTCTCTGTTGCTCCCTGCTCTGATAAACCACTAGAAATGCGAGTCCGTATACGCTGGCATCAGCCAGCATGTCGAGCGAATCGGCAATCAAACCGGCAGATTCAGCTATAACGCCAGTAATAAGCTCGAGAACAAACATGAGCCCATTAATCAGGAGCAATAGCTTTAGGTCACCAGCCTCCTGATCTTTTTGTGCAAATACAAATGTGTCCTCCTCTTCGATCTGTTCGCTCTCAAGAATCGAAGCATCGAGCCTCAGCGGCGAGAGACGGTCGAAAACCTCTTCAGGGGAAAGTGTGTGCAAGACTCGTATCTCCCGAGCGGCCAGGTCAAACTCGAGGCCCCTAATTTCTGCGACGTCCCGCAGTGCCATGCGGATAATACCCTCCTCTGATGGGCAATCCATTTTGGCGATGAGAAATCGTGTTGACTCCAAGGGTTTTGTCATCTCGTCGTGTGCATCGGGGGTCAAATTTAGCCTAGTACTGGGATGAGTCAGTTGCGTCGCGCTGACTACCCCCCGGCAATCTGGGTGTATTTATGAAAGTCGCTACCCAGTGAATAAAGATGATCAGCATCAGATTCTCCTGCTCAGCAAACTGTCGACTAAGCGCCACCCCGCCAATGAACGCTAGCAGACACCACGGCCACTTCCAGCGCAGGGTGAAATAATGCGCAACCGCAAAAATCAGGTTACTGACAATGACGCCGGTCATCAGCGAGGCTCCGCTGCTTACAGCAAAGTACGGCAACGCCAGTCGAAAGACCCATTCTTCCCAGGCTGAGACAGCACCCAGGTAGAGTACCCATCCAGCCTTCTCGATTCTCCAGGCTCGGTCAATGTAGCAGGCATAGAGGTTCAGACCGAAAAATATCGCGATGCTGACGCCGATAACACGAAGCGGATTCTCGATGGCCTGCGCCAGCCCCGCCTGCAGAATCGACCACGACCCGGGTAGTGCAAGGCAGGCAAGGCCCAGCAATGCGCCTGGCAGACCATGGCGCAAAGCGACCGCACGAAAAGAACTCAGACGTGAACCGGTAAAGTCTGCTTCTCGCTGGAGTCGGCGCTGGCTGGGTGCCAGACCCCGTTGTTCGACCTCATTCATCCTGAAACTTCAAAAGGGGTGAGTTAGGCCACTTTAGGCTCAATCGATTTCATAGCGCTTCATGACAACCTAACGGGCTTGAGGCATTACTGGTTGAACACCGGTTTACGTTTTTCCATGAAAGCGCGCATGCCCTCCATCGAATCAGGTGTGCCCCGGTTGGCAACAACCGCGTTCATCTCATCCTGCATCGACTCCGCCAGCGTCCTGGTTTCAAAGCCGACAATCACATCCAGCATAGACTTAACGGCCTGACGAGGCTGGGCCGCGAGTTCTTCACCCAGCGCCTGTGCGCGAGCCTTAATGTCCGCCAGCGGGACGAGCTCAGTGACAAGACCAATTCGGTGAGCTTCAGCACCATCAATCTTTCGACCTCGCAGAATCATATCCAGCGCATAGTTGCGCCCCACTACCCGGGGCAGGCGTGCCGAACCACCCCACGCTGGCACACTGCCGAGGTCCATCTCCGGCAAACCGATCTGCGCCCCCGTGTCCGCCGCAATACGGAAGTGGCAAGCCAACGGCAGTTCCAGGCCGCCGCCCAGGCAGTAACCAAACAATGTGGCGATAGCCGGCGTGCCGCCCTGCTCGATCATATCGAGAACGCGATGCCGCTGACCAAAGAACGCTTCAGGACTGCCCGCACGTTTTACACCTTCCGGAATCTGCTTCAGATCCATGCCTGCCGAAAAATGATCCAGTCCTTCTGCCGTCAATATGATGGCTCGAATGCTGTCATCAGCCAGCACATCGGGAAGCTGCTCTTGCAGCCGATCGATGTACTCAAGGCTCATCAGATTCCAGGGGGCCCCGTTGATACTGAAGGTCGCAACGTTGTTGGTGACGGTATAGAGATATGGATCAGACATCGTTTTTCCTTGTTAATTTAAGCCGCGGTGTCAGTTCCCCTGCATCACCCACCATGCATCAACCAAGCGCCCATCGGTTCCACCAGCTCGATGTTTAGCTGGCCTGCGAGACCGGCGGCCCGATGCACTGCCGAAGCCTGATAGTCTTTCGAGCTGATCATCTCCAGCATCGCCTGGCGCGACGGATACATGGCAATGGCCGCGGAATCCCAGAGTTCTTCGACCTCACCGAGCATCAGTCTCTCTACCCTGGCAGAGAACACCGGCGCACCGCCAACCTTTTTCAGATGGCGAGCGACTTCTGTGCCGTAGATTGCGTAGGCTTCAGCACCAGTCAAATCCGTTTGCCGACCATCTTCGTACTCAGCCTTCGCTTTGAACTTCAACAGATTCAACATATATATCGGGCCGTCGTGACCTGGCTCCATGAATCCACGCATCTGTTCTTCATTGGGTACGACTTTATTCGTTACTTCCATTCTTCCAGCTCCGTTTCTGTTATCTTAACCGGGACAGGCTACTCAACGACAATAGCATCACTGCCAGGCGGCAACGTGAACCACATACCGTCTTCAGTCAGCAACATGTTGTCCTCAATCTCGCGCTCAAAGATATTTTTCATCAGCGCATTCCGTGGACCAGGCACCATGTGGTAGAGCGCTGTCATACCGACACCCGTGGTACGTGTCAGCTCAGCAATATCGGTCACCGAGGCATGATACTCCTGAATATCGTGCAGGATGCTCACCGGCCGGGTCTGTCCTCCTGCCTTCGCCGCGTTCTGCAACGCAGTCACGATAGGCAGTGACAACGCATCAGAGAACAGCAAGTCAGCATCATCTACCATCTCGCGAAGCCGTTCGGTAACAATGGTGTCACCGGTAATCACAACCGATCGCCCCTTGTAATCAAAGCGATAGCCCACTGCCGGGTCGATCGGGGAATGATCCACCTTAAAGGAAGTAATCGTCAGCTCACCACGCTGCATGACCGACTCGATCGGCTGTTCAACCGCCTCAAGCAAACCATATTCCGCAGGCATGAAGTCCTGGCCGTGATGCCCGGTGCGATAACTTCTATCCAGCGCATAAGCTTCATTAAAGCCGTTCACAATACGCTCAACACCCGCAGGCCCATAGACCCTGAGCGGACCTTGTCGCCCCGCAGCCCAGGAGCCCAGATTAATAGATGGAATCGCGGCAATGTGATCAGAGTGGTAGTGCGTCAGGAGCACACCGTCAAGCCGTTGACCCGGCAGTCGAGCGAGTCCAATCGTATTGGCAGAGCCCGCGCCTGCATCCACGATGAAATAGTGTT
>Ga0181575_10003883_pt1 | contig 10515 bp, 14 predicted proteins | sample 101ome_23_FD_145599 | JGI IMG/M metagenome (GOLD analysis project Ga0181575, IMG submission 145599) | Coastal salt marsh microbial communities from the Groves Creek Marsh, Skidaway Island, Georgia - 101411CT metaG (spades assembly) | ecosystem: Environmental > Aquatic > Marine > Intertidal zone...
ACTTCATTAATCAACCGGTAAAATCGCGAGGGATGCGGCAGCGCGCCGCCGGCCAAAAGCCTTACTTGCTTGGTTAAAAATCCGTGATAGCCGCTCAAAATCAAGACAGCAGCCAATTTACCGATAAACCAAAAATCCGTGATTGGCCAATACCCGCCGGCAAAAATCAAAGACAGACCGAATATCCATGCAGCTGTCATGGCCGGCGTCATGATAATACGCAATAATTTTTCTTCCATGATCGGAAACATGTCATGTGGCGTATCATTTTCCAATGCTTCGGCGTGATAGACGAAAAGGCGCGGCAAATAATACATGCCGGCCATCCAAAACATCACGGCAATAATGTGAAAGGCCAATAGCCAACGATAATATTCGGCCAATATAGCCATCAGTTTTCCCCGCGCACCAATTCGATCAACCGCGCAACATGTTCAGGCGGTGTTTGCGGCACAATACCATGACCGAGATTGAAAATATGCTTGGTGCCGCGGGTTTTTTGCAAAATCAAAGCAATTTGTTTTTCCAATTTTTCACCGCCTTCAACCAGCACCATCGGATCCAAATTGCCTTGCAACACCATATCGGGACCGGTTTGGGCCCGAATGGTTTCAATATCGGCACTGGTATCGAGGCCTAAGCCGTCACATTTCACGGCGTCGCAATAGTCCCCCATATGCGCTTTGGCAGCTCGAGGAAAGGCAATGATTGGGGTTTTTATGCCCCGCGCGCGCAAGCCGGCAATAATTGCAGCCATGGGCGCAACACACCAGCGCTCAAAATCATCGCCTAGCAATGACGCGGCCCAGCTTTCAAAAATCTGCAGCACTTCAGCACCGGCGGCCACTTGTGCGGCCAGATAATCAATCGTCGCAGCGACCAAAACATCAATAATCGATTGGAAAGCGGCCGCATCACTATGCGCCAAATGGCGCGCCGGCGCTTGATCGGGCGTGCCGCGCCCGGCCACCATATAGCTGGCAACGGTCCACGGCGCACCGGCAAAACCGATAAGCGCGACATGCTGCGGCAGTGATTGAGACAAGCGCCGCACTGTGTCAAAAACCGGCGCGAGAAAATTTTGCGCCCCATCCAAAGACAGGGACTCTGCGTTGGATATGAGTGAAAGGCGCGGGCCCTCCCCGGTCTCAAACCATAATTCCTGTCCCAAAGCTTGCGGGATAAGCAAAATATCGGCGAATAAAATCGCCGCATCGAAATCAAAGCGACGTATCGGTTGAAGGGTCACTTCTTCAGCCAAATCGGGGGCGTAACATAAATCCAGAAAGCCGCCCGCTTGTTCGCGTGTCGCACGATATTCAGGCAGGTAACGACCGGCTTGACGCATTAACCATATGGGCGGTGGTTGATTGGTCAAATGCGATGATTGCCGGTTGAATAATTCCAACAAAGGTTTTGTCTTTGTCTGCTGTAAACTCATGCCCTTGCTTAGCGGGTTTTGTTATTTAAATAAATAAAGGATGTAGTTGTTGTTGGTCGGTCGATTTTCTGTTGATTATTCAGCTGACGCTTTGTCATCCCCAAAAGACAATATGTGAATAAGTCACTGTGGATAAAGGGGTTAAATTGATTTTCTCCAGATTCATGGCGCGCATGGACTGGCTGGCTTTAAAAACCGGCAACATCAATAAAGGGGATAGCGGGGATAAATAAGACACATCAAGCGACAAAATATTGTCCCCATATTTCACAAACAGGGCATGTGCATTTGATAAACCATGTATGAAACGCGTTTGTTTTCGGCAAGACGGGGACAAAATTTCTTGGCTTCGCGGACAGCGCAACTTATCCTCATTATCCACATTATTCATCTTATTCAGGGCGCAATCATTTATGGCTGCCACGCAATTTCATCTCCACCTTATTTCCGACAGCACGGGCGAAACCGTGCAGGCCGTGGCGCGCGCCGTATGCGCGCAATTCATCAATGCGGCACCACAGGAACATATTTACGGGCTGGTGCGCGGCAAGAAAGCTTTGGCGCGCGCGCTTGGGGAAATGGCGGAGAACCCCGGGCCGGTTTTATATTCCATATTGGATGAAGGGCTGCGCGGTGAATTGCATGCGGCCTGCGATAAAATGGGCGTGCCTTGCTTGTCGCTTTTGCAACCTTTCGTGAATTCGCTGGCCCCCTATTTAAAAGTCGAGATAGCCAATAAGCCGGGCGGGCAGCACGCGCTGGATACGGATTATTTCCGCCGCATTAATGCCCTTAATTATACCATTCAGCATGATGACGGGCAAAGCCAAGGCGATTTGAACGAGGCCGATATTGTGCTGACCGGGGTCAGCCGAACATCGAAAACCCCAACCTGTATTTATCTCGCCAATCGGGGGTTCAAAGCGGCCAATATTCCGCTTGTGCCCGGCATGCCGCCGCCCAGCGAATTATTGGAAGCGCACCGGCCCTTGATTGTCGGCCTGACCAACAGCCCCGAGCGCTTGCAGGCCATTCGGCGCAACCGGCTGTTGACGCTGAATGAAGAAAGCGAAACCGAATATATTGATCCCGAGCTTATTCGCGGCGAAGTGGCGGAGGCGCGGCGCTTGTTCACGCGACAGAAATGGCCGGTTATTGATGTGACGCGGCGTTCGGTAGAAGAAATCGCCAGCACCATTTTAAACCTCTATCAAGAACATGAAAAAAACCGCCAAAGCGGCGCTTTGTGATGAGGGAGTTATGAGGCTCACGAAAAAATTGACCCTGGCGTCGCAAAGCAAAATTCGCGCCGCTATTTTGAACGGCGCCGGACTGGCTTTTAATGTGCACGTGTCCGGCGTTGATGAGGCGACGCTAAAGGCGGCGTATAAGGGCACGGCTGAGAGCTTGGCCGGCGTTTTGGCAAGCGCCAAAGCGCGTGCCGTATTTGACGATGGGCAAAGCGATGGTTTGATTATCGGCGCCGACCAAATTCTTGAATGCGATGGCGTGCTTTACGACAAGCCGCGCAATATGGATGAGGCGCGCGCCAATCTTCTGCAGTTTCGCGGCAAAAGCCATTATCTGGTCGGCGCGGTTGTCTTGCTGGAAAATGGCGAACAGGTGTGGTCGCATTGCGGCCGTGTCACGCTGACCATGCGCGATTTTTCTGAACCCTTCCTCGACGCTTATTTGGCACAGGCCGGTGAGGCCGTTTTAAGCTCGGTCGGCTGTTATCAATTGGAGGGGCTGGGGGCGCATTTATTTTCTGATATTGACGGCGATTATTTCTCCATTCTCGGCCTGCCGCTTTTGCCCTTACTCGATGGCTTGCGCGCCCATGGCGGTCTTTCGGCATGAGCGCAAGCAGCGGAAAGTTGGCAATTATCGGTTGGCCGGTCAGCCATTCGCGCTCGCCGCTTATTCACAATCATTGGCTTGCGGCGCGCGGCGAAGCGCCGGTCTATCAGCCCTATCCGATTGATCCGAAAGATGATTTTCGCCGCGCCTTGGAACAAATGGCGGAGGCCGGTTTTGTCGGCGCCAATGTCACCGTGCCGCATAAAGAGGCGGCCTTTAATGCGATGGATGCGTTGAGCGCGGCTGCTGAAAAAATTGGCGCGGTCAACACAATCAGTTTTGAGGGCGGGCGCTTGCGCGGCGCCAATACGGATGGCGACGGCTTTGTCGCCAGCCTCGATGCGGCGATGCAGGCGGCGAGCGGTCAAGATTGGCGTCGCCAACCGGCATTGGTGCTCGGCGCCGGCGGCGCGGCGCGCGCCATAATTGTGGCGCTGGGCGCTGCCGGCGTGCCCGCTATTCGTGTTGTCAATCGCTCGCGCGATAAGGCTGAGGCGCTGACGGGCTTGGCCGATAATATGCATATTGATGATTGGTCGGCGCGCACCCGAATGACAGAGGGCTGCGGCCTATTGGTCAATACGACAAGCCTCGGCATGGTCGGGCAGCCTGCCCTGGAAATGCCCGAGGCGGCGTTGGGCGCTTTATGTCCAAGGGCATTAATATGCGATATTGTCTATGCGCCGCTGGAAACGCCGCTATTGCGTGCGGCGCGCGCCAGCGGGCATATTGGCGTCGACGGCCTCGGCATGTTGTTGCAGCAAGCGGCGCTGTCATTTGAAATTTGGCGTGGTGAGCGCCCACCCGTTAATGCGGCGCTGCGCGATAAACTTATCGCCGATTTGGCGCAGGAGGCGTGAGCAATATGTATCTTATCGGACTGACCGGCTCTATCGGCATGGGCAAATCGGCGACGGGGCAATTATTCATCGAGGCCGGCGTGCCGCTCTATGATGCCGATGCGGCGGTTCATGCGCTTTATGAAAAAGGCGGTGCCGCGGTCGCGCCCATTGGCGAGCTGGTGCCGCAAGCCATTGTCAACGGGGCGGTTGATCGCGCCATTTTGGGACAGCATGTCTTGAAGGACGCCGATAAGCTGAAGCAATTGGAAGCCATTGTGCATCCGCTGGCCGGGCAAAGCCAGTACGCGTTTCTGACCAAGGCCAAGGCCGATAATGCGCCGATGGTGGTGCTGGATATCCCGCTTTTGTTTGAAACCGGCGGCGACGGCTTTGTCGATTGCGTTGTCGTGGTGTCGGCGCCCTTTGCCCTGCAGAAAAAACGTGTTTTGGCGCGTGACGGGATGAGCGAGGCGCGCTTTGCCGATATTTTGGCGAAGCAAACGCCGGATGAGGAAAAGCGCCAAAGGGCTGATTTTGTTGTGGACAGCTCGATTTCCATCGCAGACGCGCGCACCCAGGTGCATGCTATCTTAAGTGCCTTAAAGGGCAAATCCGGTGTTGCCTATGCGGCGCGGCTGGCCCGGTTTGAAAGCGCGCAAAATGATAAAAAACGGGAGAAAAGCGGCTAATGCGGGAAATTGTTCTCGATACGGAAACGACCGGCCTCGACCCGTCCAATGGGGACCGGATTGTCGAAATTGGCTGTTTGGAATTGGTCAATCGCCTGCCCACCGGAAAGACCTATCATGTCTATATCAATCCTGAGCGCGACATGCCGCGCGAAGCCGAGGCGGTGCACGGGCTGAGCGCGCAATTTTTGTCCGATAAGCCAGTTTTTGCAGATATTGCCGATGATTTTATCACTTTTGTCAAAGGGGCCGCTTTGATCATTCATAATGCGGCTTTTGATATGAAGTTTTTGCACGCTGAATTGGCTTTTTTGGGGCGCGATGACCTGCGCGAGGCAAAAATCATTGATACATTGACCATGGCGCGGAAAAAATTTCCTGGTGCGCCGGCTTCGCTGGATGCCTTATGCCGCCGCTTTGGGGTGGATAATTCGGGCCGCGATTTGCATGGCGCATTGATTGACAGTGAATTGCTGGCCGGGGTTTATCTTGAATTATCGGGTGGCCGCCAGCCCGGCCTGGTGTTTCAGGCCGATGGCGGCAAGGCGGCGAGCAGTAGCGATAATGCTGCCGACCAACGTGCGGACGGGGCAGGCGAACCGCGCCGTGCGGCGCGCCAGCGTCGTCAAACCGCCCTGCCAAGCCGGCTCAGCCTTGAAGAGCAGGGCGCCCATCGGGCTTTTTTGCAAGGCTTGCCGCAGCGCGCCTTATGGCTGCAGGATAATAATGGCGAAGAAGGGCGATAGGCGTGTGAGCGCTAATTGATCGGTTCGCCGTCTTCCGTCGCCTCGCTTTGGGGCGTCTCATCCGAGGCGCCGGCCGCTTCATTTTGTTGATAGAGTGCCATGAAATCAATCGGGTCAAGCATGATGGGCGGGTAGCCGCCATCGCGGGTTGCATCGGCCAAAACACGGCGCGCAAAGGGAAAAAGTTGACGCGGCGCTTCGATAAGCAGCACCGGCTTGGTGTCGTTTTCGGGAATATTGATGAGGCGAAACACACCGCAATATTCCAGCTCTGCAATGAATTGCACATTATCGCCGGTTTTCGCTTCAATGCGAAATTTCAACCCGACCTCATAATCCGTATCAGATAATTTGCGTGCCCCGACATTGGCATTGACGTTTATCTCGGGTTGCATATCGGCAAAATTTGGTGCGCCCGGATTTTCAAAAGATAAATCGCGCACATATTGCACCATAATTTGCAGGCCCGGCGCAGCGGTTTCGGCGGTCTGGTTTTCATTTGGCGTTTCTGACATTTTTCTCTCCTATTGGTGTGGCGACAATAAACGCTTTTGGGCGCAAGAAAAGCTTAAATTGCGTTGGCGCGCGCGGCACTATATGCGCCGGTACTGCGCCCTATTCATCATCAATGCGATAATCGCCCTCAATGGTTTTATCGTCGCTTTCGCGCGCGGTGGGCGATGCTCGGTTTGCGCTGCGCATTGGGCGCATGCGGATAATATGCGGCAATAGCGCCTCCAAAAGAGCGGCAATAAAAAACAGCCGCGCCGGTCGCCACAAGCACAAAAAGCCCAAACCGTCCGTGAAAAAACCCGGCACGAGCAGCAAGAGACCGCCAAGCAATATCAACACCCCATGCGCCACGGCCGCCAAAGGGGGGCGACCGGCATTTTGCGCCGCTTGCGCTTCTTGCAAGACGGCCAAGCCTTGGCGGCGCATGGCCGACACGCCAATGGCCGCGGTCAGGAAAATCAAAACAATTGTCCATCCGGTGCCCAGCGCACCGCCGATTTCAATAAACAGGTAAATTTCAATGACCGGCAGGACAATGAAGAGAAATAATGCGAGCAAGCCCATAAGCGCCCCTTTCCTGCGCCAGCATAACGCAGTCGCGCGGAAAGGCCAGCGCTTTGCTTTTGCCTCAAAAAAGGCCATTATGGCGACAGAAAAAGGACAGATAAATGGATCCGCTTAACCTTATTTTATTGATTATTGTCATGCTCATTGGCTGGCGCTTGCGGTCGGTTCTCGGCACCCGCAATGACGATGAAAAACCGAGCCGTCGAACCGATGCCTATCGTCTCAATAGCGACGCTTATGAAAACCCGCCGGAACAGGCAAAGTCGAGCGCGCTTGCTCAGGAAGCAATGGGGTCTGATGAGGCGTCTGATGAGGCGGCGACAGAGTCGCTGCGCATTGGTCGCGGCCTGGCTTTTTTCAATGATATTGACCCTCATTTTGACGAAGCCGGCTTTCTTGATGGCGCGGCGCGCGCCTATGAAATGATTTTGAAGGCCTTTGCGAATGATGATTTGACCGATGTGCGCGGCTTTCTGAGCGATGATGTGGCGGCCGGTTTTGAGGAAGCGATTGCGGCACGTCAAGCGGCGGGTCAGAAATTGGAAACACGTATTTTGCGTCTCGACCGACCGGCGCTTGATGATGCTGAGGTTGAGGGCGACAAAGTACGCCTCGATGTGCGCTTGCGGGCTGAGATCATATCGGCCAGCTATCTGGCCGACGGCGTTTTGGATGAAGACAATTTACCGCCGCCGACCACCAGCCTTGACATTTGGTCTTTTGAGGGCACCCATAATAGCGCCAATCCGAATTGGCAATTAGTGGCGACGCGGGCCGACTGATTGACGGGTAATGGCGCGTAAAAGGGACAAGCAAACACGCCCTGCGGCCGATAATGCCGATGCGGCAGCATGGCAAAGATTGACCGCTTCGACCAAACCTCTGGCAAGCGAAAGCCGCAACCGCCATATTGCTGCCTCGCCGCGTCGGGGCGTCACACCAGCAGCAAAAACCGATCCGAAACGTGACCCGAAAGCCGGGCCGCAAGCGCGCCCGACAAAAGCGCCCCTGCCGAGCGCTGCCGGCGGCACGGACGTACCACCGCAAGCTGCCCTGATGCCGCGCACGCGCCGTCGTTTGGCGCGCGGCACATTGCCGATTCAAGCGCGGCTTGATTTGCACGGGCTCAGCTTGGCCGAGGCCGAACGCGCCCTTGCCGCCTTTGTCACGCAAGCGCGTGGACAAGGTCATGTTTGGCTCTTGGTGATCACCGGCAAGGGGGTGCGCGGCGAAGGCAAGCTGCGGCGCGCTTTGCCCGAATGGCTTGAGAGCGGCGCGCTGGCCGGACAAATTGTCGAATATGGCCCCGCCGCCGCCAATCATGGCGGCGATGGCGCGTTTTATCTGCGCGTGCGCCGCGTGCGCAAATAACTGCCGCCATATGCCGATGCAGCAAAGCTTTGAAAAACCCGCAAATTTTGCTAGAAGAAGCGGGCTTGCAAGAGGAGTGCATCATGGCGGCTCGCATGGGTGAAAAATCACGCGCGACCAAAGAGACGGAGATTAAGGTCAAGGTCAATTTGGACGGCAGCGGCACATATAATGTCTCGACCGGTATCGGTTTTCTCGACCATATGATGGAGCAATTATCGCGCCATTCCCTGATTGATATTGACCTGCAGGCAAAGGGCGACTTGCATATTGACTTCCACCATACTACCGAAGATACCGGCATTGTGGTCGGCGAGGCGGTGCGCGAAGCGTTAGGAGATTTTAAGGGCCTGACGCGCTATGGCAGCGCCACCATTCCGATGGATGAAACCTGCACGCGCGTCTCGCTCGATGTGTCGCAGCGCCCCTATCTCATTTGGCAGGTCAATTTGACCAAGCCGAAACTGGGCGAAATGGATACGGAATTGTTCAAAGAATGGTTTCAGGCTTTTGCGCAAAGCGCCGGCATTACCCTGCATGTCGAAAACCTCTATGGCGAAAACAATCATCATATTGTTGAAAGCTGTTTTAAGGCGCTGGCGCGCGCCCTGCGCCAAGCCATTGAGATTGACCCGCGCAAGGCTGATGAGGTGCCGTCGACCAAAGGTGTTTTGGGCAGTTGAGCCAAGCAGGTGATTTGATTGTCATTATCGATTACGGCTCGGGCAATTTACGCTCGGCCGAGAAAGCATTTGCGCGCCAAGCCCAAGGGCGGCCGGTTTTGGTCTCGGGCGCGGCTGATGATGTACGCCGCGCCGCGCATATTGTTTTGCCCGGGGTCGGCGCTTTTGGCGATTGCGCTCAAGGCCTGCGCGCCATTGACGGTATGGTTGAGGCACTGCAGGAAGCGGTCATGGATGAAGGCAAGCCGTTTTTGGGCATTTGTGTCGGCATGCAGCTTATGTGCCGTCACGGGCTGGAGCGCGCCCCGCCCGAAGCCCCGCATTTAGGGCTTGGTTGGTTCGACGCCGAAGTGCGTACGCTGGATGTCGCCGTGCCGTTGAAAGTGCCGCATATGGGGTGGAATGAAATCAGCATCCGGCAAGACCAGCCGGTTATCGGCCCGCTTGCCGGCGAGGATGTCTATTTCGTGCACGGCTATGGCGTGGTGATGGATGATGGTGCCCAAAATGATATTGCGGCGATAACCGATTATGGCGGCGTAGTGACGGCGGCTTTGGCACGCGACAATATAATTGGCGTGCAATTTCATCCCGAAAAAAGCCAAGCGGCTGGGCTGGGCCTGATTGAACGGTTTTTGGAGTGGCGACCATGATATTATTTCCCGCCATTGATTTGAAAGACGGCCAATGTGTGCGCCTCGAACAAGGCGACATGGCACGCGCGACATTGTTCAATGAAGACCCGGGCGCGCAAGCCGCCGATTTTGCCGCGCAGGGTTTTTCGCATTTGCATGTTGTCGATCTGGATGGCGCTTTTGCCGGTGCCAGCGTCAATCGCGCCGCGGTTGAAGCGATTGTAGAAGCCTGCCGAGCGGCCAATGTCACCACCCAGCTGGGCGGCGGCATTCGCAATTTGGAAAATATTGAGCGCTGGCTGGCCGCCGGCATTGACCGCGTCATTCTCGGCACAGTGGCGCAGCGCGACCCTGGTTTGGTGCGCGCCGCCTGCCGCCAATTTGACGGTCGCATCATTGTCGGCATTGATGCGCGCGCCGGCTATGTCGCGGTTGAAGGCTGGGCTGAAGCGACACAAATGCAGGCTGTCGATTTGGCGCGGCAATTTGAAAATGCCGGCGTGGCGGCAATTATCTATACCGATATTGACCGTGACGGCCTGCTCAAAGGCGTGAATATTGAGGCGACACAAAAACTGGCAGAAAGTATTTCCATTCCGGTCATCGCCTCAGGCGGGCTGGCCGGGCTCGATGATGTGAAAGCGCTTCTGGCGCTTGAAGACAGCGGCATTATCGGCGCCATTTCCGGTCGCGCGCTTTATGACGGGCGGCTCGATGCGGCGGCCGCTTTGGCGTTGGACGGGGTCGCATAGACATGTTGAAAATCCGCATCATTCCCTGTCTTGATGTGCATGAGGGCCGTGTCGTCAAAGGGGTTAATTTTGCCGATTTGGTCGATGCCGGTGACCCTGTTGAAGCGGCGCGCGCCTATGATGCGGCCGGCGCTGATGAATTATGCTTTCTCGATATTTCGGCCAGCCATGAGGGGCGTGACACGCTGGTCGATGTGGTGCGTCGCACGGCCGAGCAATGCTTCATGCCGCTGACCGTTGGCGGCGGTGTGCGCGAAGTGGGTGATGTGCGCAAATTATTATTGGCCGGTGCCGACAAAGTGTCGTTCAACACGGCGGCGGTCAATAATCCCGATATTATCAATGCGGCGTCAGAAAAATTCGGCAGCCAATGCATTGTTGTGGCGCTTGACGCCAAACAAGTCGGTGATGATGAA
>Ga0181575_10003887_pt1 | contig 10512 bp, 17 predicted proteins | sample 101ome_23_FD_145599 | JGI IMG/M metagenome (GOLD analysis project Ga0181575, IMG submission 145599) | Coastal salt marsh microbial communities from the Groves Creek Marsh, Skidaway Island, Georgia - 101411CT metaG (spades assembly) | ecosystem: Environmental > Aquatic > Marine > Intertidal zone...
CTATAATATCAGAAATATTATCTTTATAGTGAGTATCAATTTCACTATCTCCCAAATAATCATTATTTTTTAGCCATGTAAAGTAATCGGGTTCAAAATTCAGTTCATTTAATTCAAAATTATTTTCAGGCCATTTAATTTTCATATCATTACTTGTTAACCAATCCTTTTCAAGAAATACAGAAACCATTCTTACTTCTTTTTCTTCGAAGTATGATTGTAAACTTTGTGCCAATCTGAAAACCATCGAGTTTTCTTGATTTGAATTTTCTAATAAATAATTTAAAGAATTTATGTAAGTATTTTTTATTACTATCTCATGTGATTCTAAATTTCCTGGTGTATTAAAGCTTTTACCTTCATCATAATAAAATCTATTTGTTGAAACCATTCCATCTTTTGTGAACAAAACTCCTCTTGTTAAAAATGACCAATTTACAAGAAGTATATCATGTGATTTAATATCTGATAAATGATTTATAATAGTAAGAAGAATTTGATAATTAGATGCACCTGAAAATCCTCTATGTTTAGGATTTCTATATAATTTTTTTGCAAGTTTTTGTCCCCATCCATTTTTATTTGGTGGTGCTGTAAAGGAATCCCCGAATATCCAAAAATTTTTCATAGTATATTTCCTGAATTTAGTTTAATTTTCTTTTTAATGTAACTGAAATCACTTAATTTTTGATTTAATTTGTTACCTTTAATCTTTTTTCTATCAATCAGCTCATCAAATATCTTTGATGCTACATATTTTGAACCAGATAATCCAAAATGAGTATCTGAATATATTCCTTCGGTTTCATAATCAATAGATGTTTCATCTAGTTCAGATAAAAATGAACTATTTCTAAAAGTTTTTATTTCATGTGTTTCTATATGATAATTATCTAAATTTACTCGTGTAGGAAACATCATTGGCTTTTGTGTAAATAAGTAATTTATGTTTCTTTCATTTAGGAAAGATAAAAATTTCAAATTATTAAAATGCATCAAATCTACTTGTATGTTTTCATCAAAAGTTTTTTCCACAAATTTTTCAAAGAAATCGTTACTTGGTAATTTGGATATATCCTTATCAGATAAATATTGAGATTGTCTATATGTTCTCGCATACCCATTTAGAATAGATTTATTTTCAACATTATTATAATTTACAACTATAAAATCTTTGAGTTTTTTACTGTAAAACTCTTTTCTTCCTAAATAAGAAAATTCAAGTAAAAACAATGTATCATCACTATTAAACGAATCTGATAATACTAAATCAATAGCCTTTCTGTACATTCTTTCATTCCCATAACCACTTTTAGCCAAATTAAATACTTCTACATTTGGTAAAAGTTTTTTTAATTGACCAGGATATGAAAAATTTTCTTGTGATTGTTCTTCATCATCAAAAATTTCATATATCTTTTTATACTTTGGTGGCATTACATCAAATTCAAAACCACCACCTTGAGTAAAAGAAGTTCCAAATGTATAAATTTTTTTTATCACATCAAAGGATTAATTTTATTTTTGATTGATTTCCACGAATGTAAAAAATTACAATCTATTTTACTCATAGAAATGTAATTTAAATCAACCATTTTGTTAAAAATTGTTTTTGCTATATACTCTGAAACAGAATAACCTTGATGATTATCTTTCACTTGTTGAGAACTTTCATCTGATATTGTAATTTTAAAATCAAAAACTTTATCTACCCAATTAGTTACTATTTTTGTTTTATTATCTGTGAAATCATGTAAGTTATATTTTAAAATATTATCTCTATGATTAGTTAAATTTTCAGAATTAATAGGTAAAACAACATCACCATTTGTTAAAAGATATTTTATCTTTTGATTTTCTAAAAAATTTACTAAAAATAAAAAGTTAATCTGTAATTTTTCAATTAAATTATCAATATTAGAAGTATATTGTATAAACCTATCAAATAATTCTTTATTGTTTTTTATTTCATTTCCAACTTCATAAGATTGATAATGATAATCATTTGCAATGGATATATTATTTGCATCTTGCATTTCCATTGGATGTGAGTTGACTATAACATAATCATTTATTCTATTAAACCAAAACTCTTGCCTATCCCAATCAGAAATCTCTATTAAAAATAAAGATGTATCTTTATCAAATAAATCATCATTAACAACATCAAATATTTGACGAGTCACTCTTTCATATCCATATCCTTGTTTCGCTCTATTATCTACTTCTATGTTCGTTAATTTAGATAATATGGAGGGGTAAGAAAAATCAAAATGATTTTCAGAATTTATTATTTTTTTATAAATATCAGGATTTGGAGAGGAATTAAAAGTATTAAATTCAAATCCACCACCACAGCTGTGGGAAGTTCCAAATGCATATATTTTTTTAATCATGTCTTGATTCCTCTGATAGCCAGTTCTGATTTAGTATATAAGAAACCTGTCTGTTTTTTATACCACCAATACATATCTTCAGTAGTACCTTTTCCTCTTTGTTTTTCTAAACATTTATCCCAAAGGTCTTTACCGAATTCTTCTGTTAATTGTTTTCTTAATTCGTTTAATCTTGTTTCTTCTTCCTCTAATCCCTTTTCCATAAGTTTTTGAGATGCTATTCTTCTCATCTTTGCATATTGATGTGCTTCTACTCTTTTTTCAGGTCCATCTTCTTGTTGAGAATTTTTCATAAAATCATTGTATTTTTTATGATAATTCTTTTCTTCATCAATTGCTTCTAATAAATAAGGTGAATATTCAAAATCACCATTTTGTATTTTAAGTAATAGAGGTTCTTTTTTCTTTAAAGGTTTTCTTCTATAAGAACCTTTTGTGTACCATCTGAAAGGATTGTATGCCATAATTTATGTTTTAAAGTTTATACAAATATACGAAAAATTTTAATATTCTCCAAAGAAAGTTTGTAAAAAATGTTCTCTAAAGTTTTGGAAACCAATTGCTGCGTTCTGTTCCCATGTATCCACATTTCCATCATCCGAAATCCACTTGTAAGATTTAAATGGAATATCTCGTTGTTTACAAACATATGCTAATGAGTAACATTCCATATCCACAATATCACATTTATCAATCATTTCTAAATACTTCTTAGCATAATCACTTCGTGTATTATCATAGATTTGGTCTGTTGAAAAACACTTAACTCCACTTTTAGATAATTTTATTTCACATACATTATTTTCAGGTGTACATCCATATTCTGCAAATGGTCTTACATCTATATTATTGTAAACCTCACCAACTTCGATAACTTCACCAACTTTGTAATCTTTAAGGTTTCCACAAGAACCAAAGTTTACAACTACATCTGGTTCTTCATTCCAAAGTATTTCAGTCATCATTGATGCTGCGTTAGTTTTACCAATCCCTATTTGAAAGATTGGCACACCATTTATATCCTTCAACCCACCATGTTCTAATGGTGTAGCTGATACTAAAATAATCTTACCCATATTGTACTAAAGTTTTTATATCATATCCATCATAAAGACCGATATCCATAAAACACAATTTATCTATTACATTTAATCCATGTAAATTACACAATCTGTTTGCTGCATCAATCGTACCACCAGTTGCAAGTACATCATCTACAATCACACAAGTTCCTTTATCATGAGTTGAAATATGAGCCATTTCTAATTCATCTGAACCATACTCTAATCCATACTTTACAGAAAACAAACTTCTGTTTGGTAATTTACCTTTTTTTCTAATGATTCTAATTCCACCACCGAACTCATATGCAAGTGCTGATGCAAATAAAAACCCTCGTGATTCAATCCCAACCCAATAATCAGGTATCTCAACAAGGTTGCCCATATCTTTTATTGCAGATTTGAAGGCTGTATTATCAGCAAGTAATGGTTGTATATCTCTGTATAATATACCATCGATAGGAAAATCTGGTATATCATTAATATAATCTTTATAATTAACCATTTCTATATAAACTTAAATACTCTTCAATCTTTTCTGAAAATAACATATCATAAACTTCTTTACCAACCTCACTTGGGTCTATGGTAATTTGTTGAGATGCGTATCGAGTTGCACTCATTATATCTGATTCAGAATATATTGGTTTAAGATTATCAATCTCTGAATTTACATACTCTACGAATTCATCCGACTTCATCCATTCTTGATATTGATACTCATCATCATTTCTCATCATAAGTTCTTGTTGAATATCTTCGTTTGTTAATTCTAAATCAAAGTCAAACAGTTCTTTACTCTTTCCCATTTTTTAAATTTTTAAGTTGTGTTTCAGATAGTATTCCTCTTTTTGGTGTTTTATCTTCTTTTGGTAAGGAATACTTTTTTACCAAAGTTTCTAGCCAATCGGTTTTACTCATTTTTAACTATTTTAATTGCTTTTTCTACATTATCAATTGATGCCTGAATATCTGAATCATCTGAATAATTCAAATCCCAAGTACCATCTTGTAACATCTCAAAATCTTCTTTGAGAGTTTCTAATATTTTTAATAACTCTTCGTTCATTTTACACCACCATTTTTAATTGTATCTATCATATTAATAATTTGGTCATGCCACTTACTATATGTATCCCTTGATTGTTCATCAGTATTTTGTTCACATCTTCGTTTCATATCAACAGATGCCGCTTCTAAAATCAATAACAATACGTCTTTCATAGATTTCCTGCATCCAACTTACCATTTTCAATATCAGTTATTAAAAATTTGATTCTCTCTGATGCCATGAGGGGTGAATCTGATTCTAACAACTCTAATATTTGGGAAAGATTTTTCTTTACCAACCTTTTGGAACAAAGGGGATTGTTAACTTTAACTTCTTTCCCTTCGTTTAACCATTCTTTAACTGTGTCTCGTAAACTCATATCTTTAAATTTTATATTGCTAATATACGAAAAATATTTTAATTATCCAAATAAAATTTCAGGTTTTATTATATTATTATAAAAAAGCTTATGTGATTCTGAATTTGGATGGCCATCTTCCATTTCTGCATTTTCTTTACCACCAAGTTCTTTTTTAACATACTCAAGAAATCCTCCCTCTCTACTTCCTTCATAATCGTATAACCAAAAATGTTCGTTATATATTTCTTTTTTTATGTTTTCATATTTTCCATCTAATCCATTATCCCATCCCCAAAAAAACTTATAATTTATATTTTTTGATTCTAATAAGTTTTTTAAAAAGTAAATCTGAAGAAGGGAGTTGAATTTAATATCATAACCCATTTTCTCAATTCTATCTTTAAGTTCATCTGTAAAAATATCAATTCCCTTATTTGCAAGTAATTCAAAACCTTGACTGTTAATATTTTCTATAAGGTCTGATTCCTTTTCTGAAAATGTTCTTGCTAAGTTAGACCATTGAATTATAACTTTATCTACTTTAAAATCTAATTCAAATAGTTTTTGTGATATATTAGAGGATATTGTTAGCTGGCCTGCAGAACCTTGTGAAACATTAATAATATTATTTGATTTACCATATTCATCATCAAGTAAATCTGTCCAAGGATACCAATCTTTTTCTTTATTAAAATTAACATCTGAATAAAATTCTTTTTCGTTTGTAACTTCCGAATATCTTTTTTTCATTCCTTCTGAAAAAGAACAACCTCCTATAAGAATAGTTTTATTTTCCATTAATCTACAAATGCTTTTTCTAATAAAAATGAACCTTGTTCTCTATTACTACCTTCATTCCATCCTAAACTTATTAATATATCTCTAATCTGTACATTAAATTCCATATTACCACATAACATAACTTTATCAGTTTCAGGTCTTGCAAATTTAAAAATATCACCTCTCTGAATTAAGGTAGTGATTCTTGCTGTTTCACCTTCCCAATTTTTATCTCTTGTTACGATTGGAATATATTCAATTGGTAAGTCTTTTAAGAAAGAATCAAAAGCTTTGATTTCTCCTTCTTCTCTTACTGACCATACTACATGGATATTTTTAAATCTTTCATAAGTGTAATCATCACATAACATAGAGATGAAAGGTGCAATACCTGTACCAGTTGCTAATAACCATAAATCAGTTCCTTCATCTAAATTCTCTACAACAAGATTACCAACTGGTCTATCACTAACAGTTACAAAATCATTTACTTGAATGTTTTGTAATTTACTTGTTAGTGCACCATCAGGTACTTTGATACTATAAAATTCTATAAAGGTATCTTGAGGAGCAGAAGTTAAACTGTATGCTCTCTTTGGTGTATCATCTAAACCAATCATTGTGAATTGACCTGCTTTGAAATCAAAACTTTGAGGTTTAGTTAATTGAAATTTAAAAAGAGTATCTGTATAATGTTCTACATCAGTTACTCTTAATTTACCTTCCTTTTCATTTAAAAAGGATTTGTATTCTAGTTGATAATCCTCTTCACTTAAAGAGTGCCATCCTCTACAACCATCAGGTGACCTGCCACAACCACATGCCATATTATTTACTTTTATTCATTTTAACATAAATATCACGAATATGATTTAATCTATCACGCATTTTGTCATCATACATCAAAACACCATTTGTCCATAATTCGTACATAAAGTTAAAATCATCTATACTTACACCAAAATCCAAAAACTTTCGTTCATCGAAAGTTGTCCAAAACCATCCCATCAACTTTGGTAGGAGGTCTCTTGTTTCATCTGTGAATTCGTGTTTACTCATAAGATAAGAAAAAGGGTAGGAAAGTACTTCAGACAGCAATGACTTTTTCCAAGACCCACCCTTATTTCAAGTGTAAATGATTAACCTTAAAACATTGGAATATCATCTTCCAAATCTTTTTCTTGGTCATCCACTTCATTGAAAAGTGGTTCACCATTCTCGTCCTTTACATATTTCTGAACGAGTTGTTTTATGTAAGTTCTTTCAGAATCAACACCACCATCGTTGGAGAAGAATGGGAATATTGAAATCTCAGCTGATTCAAATAAATCAAAACCATCGTAGATTAACCCAGCCATCTCAACAGATGCTCTTGTTGAAACCATCGAAGTAACTTTACCACTATCACTCATAGATTGAGTTCTTGTGTGATGAGAGATTTCAGATATTGCTCTTAAATCATCTTCGTTTACTTCAGGATACATATATTTTAGTAATCCAAATTCTTGTTCATCTGTTAGAACATCCATTTCGATAGTAACAAATCTATCAAGGATTGCTCTATCCATAACTCTTGTTGAGGTATATTCGTTACCAATGTTAGCCGTAGCGATGAAAGTAACACCTTCAGCCACATTCACAATTGGAGAACCATCAGCCTCATCCAATCTCAAATATCTTTGACCTTGGTCAAGTACAGTCATTAAGATGTTCCAAGCATCTGGATGAGCTCTCGATAACTCATCTAATAGAATCACTGCGTTTGGAGTTTTGATTGCCGTAACAAAAGCAGATTCAGAAAAGAACGTACCTTTTTTTGAATCAAAATGTGTGTTACCAATTAAAGTTGCTCTTGGGTCTTGAGTTGCTCCAAGATTAAAGTAGAAATCAGGTCTATCAAGTGATTTTACAAGGGCTTTAGCCGCCATAGTTTTACCACAACCAGCTGGTCCTGTCATCATAATATTTTTTGCTCTTACAGCTGACCTGATTAGGTATTTCCACTTAAGTTCAGTCATTACAAGTTCTTGAGGTTTTAGATTTACTGAACCTTTGTGAATAAAATCTTTTATAGCTTTGTGGTCAGAACTATCTTCGAACTGAATACCACCTTGGTCTGTATTCATTGGAATTACCAATGAGTTATAAACATCCATATCAACTTTTCTGAAAACTTTCTTTCCATTCTTATTGATATATGCTTGAAGGGCTTTGCCCTCATTAAAGGCACCTTTCCTTGTACCTGTGGTTACACCAAGTGTACCAACTTTAGTACCTTGAGTGTCAATTAACTTGAATGAGTTACCAAATTGTTCTACTTTGTAAACTTCATTCTTAACGAAACCGATTTGAAAATCTTTTGTCATAATTTTAAGTTTTAATTATTAATCATTTACTTTGTAAATATACGAAAAAAAATTCATATATCCAAATATTTTAACCATTATTTTTGTAAAAATAATTTATTCATTGTTTTAGTAATTTGAGTAACATTTGTTACATCGATTGTTTGAGCACCTTTACCATACATTTCAGAAAATAAATCAGAACCATAATCACCAATACCTTTTATAAAGTATGATAACGTTTGAATACCCATACCTTCTAACATCTTAATCATTTTTCTTGTATGAACGGCTGCCTCTTTACCAGAGTAGTAAAAGTTTCTACCATGGAAGTAAGGTTCTCCATCTGAAAGGTTTAGGAAGTAAGAATCCATATCATTATTAGAAGGAAGGAAATTCTTCATAATTGCCTCGAAACACAATCCTTCTGGTGTTGTACCACTTGGATGTAAACCACCAAACATTTGTTTTACTTTAGAAAACTTATCTACTCTACTATCGTAAGCCATTACAATGTAAGGTAATTCATTTGTTGTGGTTCTGAAAGTAACTTGAATTGTTAAGTTCTGAATCATATCAACTGCTTTACAAAGTGCAACTACATTTGTAATGGTTTTTTCCCATTTGTTACCACCCATAGAACCACTTGCATCTACTGATACATGCAGATTTGCCTTTTTATAAGAATCAAGTTCTGTAAATTGGAATACATTCTGATTACCAAACCCAAGGGAAGAAATCATTCTCTTATCAATCTTACCAATTTTTTGTCTATTAAAAATTGTACTCCTATCTTCACCTCTTACTTGAAGCTTCTTACCAAGAATAGTTCCAAGTTTAATACCATTATCAACTTCTTTTTGATAATACATTCTTACTTTTTTATCCTCCCAACTTAAAGATGTCATTGGAAAAGAATCATTCACATATAAAGATTGAGTAAGCTTCTTTACTACAACACATTCAGTACCATTTTTATACTGACCCCAGCCACCTTCATAATTTTGTGCTACTTGAGTAACTTCTGAACCACTCTCTTGAATTGCTTCAATAGTTTCTTTATTTTTCTTTGAAATAGTTTTTTTTGAAATATCTCCATCTAAAAACTTTTTCTGTTTTTCTATTTTCTTTTTCAAAAGGTCTTTTTGTCTATCAGTAAGTTCTGTTGTTGATTCTGTTTTTTTACCATCGTCTGAATCAGAATCAGAAGATTCACCACCTTCTCCTTCGAAATCAGATTCCATCGGAGTTCCGCCCATATCTTCAGAATCCATATCTCCACTCATGTCAGTAGAACCATTAAGGATATCATCTGAAAAGTTTTTGAATTCTTCATCACTCATTGTATCACTATCCGATTTATTATCATCAATGATGTTGTTTAAGTTCTTTAGAATAACTTGAAACATCTGTAAAGCAACTTTAAATGAATCTTCTGATGATTTAAGTCTTGAGATGTTGTTTAACCCTACCAATTTATAAATCTCTCTTAAACCTTTTAAAGCATCGAGATTGGTATTTTTGTTATGTAGGTTAATAATTCTAAACAAATAAGATTCAACAGTTTCAGTTGTATGTTCATCAGAAAGAAGAGCCTTGTCAATTAATTTATCATTAAAGTACTTATCGTACATCGCTCTGTAATAAGGTCTATAACCAGGAGCTGATTTGTAAACAAAATCATCAATTCTTCTATCCTCTACATAGTTCCACAAATCTTTGATTGTAGAAATAGTACTATTGAATCCTTTTTTAATTGCACCCTCCTTGATATATTCAGGCACTAAATTGTAAATATCAGATAATAATTGGAAATCTGAAAGTTTAATGTGAGAGCCTTCGTGAAGAGCCAAACCAACTGCTACATCAAAATCCTTTGGTTCAACTACATTAGCCCCAATCACCACAGTTTTACCATCTGTGTAAGAGTTACCTCTTGTGTTGAATATTACAGGAATTTGGTCGTTTGTAACAATGTTAACGAAATTAGCAATTGCTTTTTTTGAAGATGCTAATTTATAAAGGTCATGGGATTTCTTTTCACCCTCTGTCATAGAATCAGTAAGGATATCATCATCCTCCCAATCTTTTAACCAGTAAGAAGAATTATTGTATTTACTCATATTTTAAGATTTTTCTCATTTACATAGTAAATATACGAAAAAAAATCCACATTTCCAAGCAAATTAGTAAATAATTTTAAATAAAGTTTTGTTATTTTTTTCTCCCATGTATTTCCATCCTTGTTCTTCAAGATGTAATCTCATGGCAGGGTTTTTGTACTTGGAATCAAACTCTCTAATGATTGTTCTTGGTTCTGTACTCATCGATTTTTTGGTTTAAATAATTCATTGATTCAATTGAACCCATAAGGGCACCATATTTCATGTAGTATTTTATTCTATCAGGTGTTTCTGTTAAGATTCGTTTTAAATCATCTACTTCCGGTAGATGTAAGTGTGTGTAACTCATTGTTTTACTATAAAAGATTCTAATAATATATTATCATATTCAGTTT
>Ga0181575_10003890_pt1 | contig 10509 bp, 7 predicted proteins | sample 101ome_23_FD_145599 | JGI IMG/M metagenome (GOLD analysis project Ga0181575, IMG submission 145599) | Coastal salt marsh microbial communities from the Groves Creek Marsh, Skidaway Island, Georgia - 101411CT metaG (spades assembly) | ecosystem: Environmental > Aquatic > Marine > Intertidal zone...
GCTGCTTAACGCGGCCCCGAATCTTCTTGTCGACCCCAACCATTTCGATCTGGCCAGTTAGCCATCCCAGCATCTGATCCATTCGCTCTCGAATAGTCTCCGTTTCGAGCAACTTCTGCTTTTCTTGCAAAGATAGCGTTAGCTGAGCACCGATGGTGTCGATTAGCCGGCTCGGGTCGTTAATTCCTCTAATTGAAGTCAGCACCTCAGAGGACACCTTTTTTGAAGTCTCTGCATAGTGCTCAAATGCCTCCAAAATGGATCGGCTGAGCGCTTCTGCCTCGCCCTCGGTCATCGGAGGTTCTATCACGGGTTCTACACTGGCCGTAAAAACCTCCTCCGAATCGTCAAGGTCAGTGACTTTGGCCCTAGATTCGCCCTCGACAAGGATCTTGACGGTTTTATCTGGCAGTCTGATCAATTGAAGCACCAGGGCTGTGGTGCCCACCCGGTAGAGATCATCAGCCCTGGGGTCAGCGTTTTCTGGGTCACGCTTTGCCAGCAGCAGTACCCGCTTTTCGCCATCTGAAGCTTGAGCCATCTCAAGGGCTCTGATCGATTTTGGCGTACCAATAAACAGTGGCTGAACACCATGGGGGTACACCACCATATCTCGTAGGGTAACGACTGGAATGTCGGTCATGGGACTTTTACTTTCTGAATCGGTCATCCAATTGTCTCTTTGTTACACGAATTTGTTACACGGATGGTGTTGTACGTCTCTATTTCCGATAGTCTGCGCTACCAATCGACCTCCGCGACTATCGATCTTTCTTACTGAGCTTACGGGCCAGTGTTCCTAATCCTCCGTTGGGGGTTAGGCGATCAAAATCCAGCTCATGCGTCAGCCGTCTTGTCTGCACCTGATGTCTCTGAACTCACTCTAGCACGAGACAAGATCTGGTTGACGATCAATCGCTCCTTTCGGTCGTGATCGCATAGCGACCCTATTGTATATACGGTGAGAACATGAGGTATGGCCTGTAGCTAGGCTGCTGAACCGGATGCTTGGAGAGACAGCGTACCGATTGTTCCCGTTGAACTGCCTTTTATGGCCGACTTAAATCCAGCGCTGCGGGTCGAGGTAAATTGTCAGAGGGTTAGCGCGCTAGCACGAGAGAAAAGTTGCACCCTCACCATGATTCAGCGCAGGCATTGCAAAGGACTAGCTTTGATGTCGACCAAGAAGGCCTTTGGGTATGGGTGCACGCCGGTCTGGGACTTGAGACCCAGCGCGTGTCAACGCGAACCTCAAATTAGATGCGAAAAGTAACGAATCAAAAAGGCAGAGTGGTTTAGGGGCGTTCACTCTGCCCTTACCCCGGGTTCTGGCAATCTTGACTGGCTCCCGGTTCACATCCCGCTCACGCCCTCCGAGTGTTTTGGTGTTAACGCAGGAGTTTCTCCCGGTTCGTTTGTACTGAGGGAGTTGCGTAAGTGCTTAACGATCTAGCACCAAGACCGCCGTCTTTTCTAAGACTCTTGGGATTTCTTCTTCTCAGGTGTCTCATAAATAAGCATGGGCTCGCTCTTGCCCGTGATGACATTTTCGTCGACCACCACTTTCGCAACGCTGTCCTCTGAGGGGATGTCGTACATAACGTCAAGGAGGACGCCTTCCAAAATCGATCTGAGCCCACGTGCGCCGGTCTTACGTTCCATTGCCTTTTGTGCAACGGCGCGCAGTGCATCCTCTCGGAAGTTGATTTCAACACCTTCCATCTCGAACAACTTCGAGTACTGTTTGGTGTAAGCGTTTTTAGGCTCGACCAGAATTCTAACCAGTGCGTCGGTGTCGAGTTCGTCAAGCGTCGCTAGTACAGGTAGACGCCCCACAAACTCGGGTATCAGGCCATAGCGAACCAAGTCATCTGGCTCGAGCGTCTTCAAAGTATCGCCAAGGTTGGCTTTGTCTGATTCGGAAACAACATTAGCGCCAAATCCGATGCCGCTTTTCGCAGATCGGTCTTGAATCACTTTGTCTAACCCGGCAAATGCTCCGCCGCAAATGAACAAGATATTGGAGGTATCCACCTGCAAAAACTCTTGTTGCGGATGTTTACGTCCGCCTTGAGGAGGAACTGACGCAACCGTGCCCTCGATTAGCTTTAACAGTGCCTGCTGTACTCCCTCACCTGAGACGTCTCTTGTGATGGAGGGGTTGTCGCTCTTCCTTGAAATCTTGTCGATCTCGTCGATGTAGACAATGCCAACCTGCGCTTTCTCGACGTCGTAGTCGCACTTTTGCAGAAGCTTCTGAATAATATTTTCAACATCTTCACCAACATACCCTGCCTCTGTCAGCGTAGTTGCGTCAGCGATAGTAAACGGCACGTCCAATAATCGGGCGAGGGTTTCTGCTAATAAGGTCTTGCCTACACCCGTAGGTCCAACCAGAAGAATGTTTGACTTCTGCAACTCAACATCGTCTTTTTTGCCTGAGTAATTGAGCCGCTTGTAGTGGTTATACACTGCCACCGAGAGCACTCGTTTTGCTCTCGCCTGACCAATAACATACTCGTCGAGAATCGCGCTAATTTCTCTCGGAGTCGGGAGTTTCTTGAATTCGGCTTCGTCCTGCGTTTCCTGCAATTCTTCGCGGATAATGTCGTTACAGAGCTCGACACATTCATCGCAGATATACACAGAAGGACCGGCAATCAGCTTTCTTACCTCGTGCTGACTTTTGCCGCAGAAATTGCAGTGCAGTAGTTTGCCGTCTCCAGTATTGTCTTGATTGTCCGTCATGGCTTCCTCGGGAAATACCCAATATGTTCTCTGTGCTTGCCGCTATTAGTACTGGCGGTTTGTACGTACCTGCGGTTTGTATCGTCTTTTTACGTCGCCTTTATTTTTTGGCTGCTTCCTCTAAACCGGTCCTTTTTAACCGACCTTTGACCGGCTGGCCAATCCTTGACCCGTCCTTTTCAATCGCTGCTTTTTGTCCACTACCCCCTTTTGAACAGGGTTATCAGCGCCTCAGGCGAGCTCTCCGCCCACTGGCGGTAAACCCTCGTCCGATCTTGGAATCACTCTATCACAAACGACAGCGTTGACGATGGCGGGACCCCTCCGAGGACTTGCCAAGAGGACCTTCCACTGTCGGAGCTATTGGGAAGAATCTTTCTCCCTTGGCGCTTGTACCTCGTCAATCAAGCCATAGTCTCGGGCTGTCTCAGCGTTCATGAAGTGATCGCGTTCCGTATCCCGAGCCACTTCTTCTACCGTCTTACCCGTGTGGTCGGCCAGAATGTGGTTTAGCCTCTCTCGGAGATAGAGTATTTCCTTGGCTTGAATTTCGATATCCGAAGCCTGTCCCTGAGAACCGCCGCTAGGCTGATGGATCATGACTCGTGAATTGGGCAGGCAAAACCGCTTGCCCTTCGCGCCAGCCGCCAAAAGTAGCGCTCCCATACTGGCCGCTTGGCCGACGCACAATGTCGATACATCACAATTAATGAACTGCATCGTATCGTAGATGGCCATTCCCGCGGTGACAGAGCCGCCTGGTGAGTTGATATACAACTGAACGTCTTTGTCAGCGTTTTCTGATTCGGCAAACAGCAGCTGTGCCACCACTAAATTGGCCACGTTATCGTCTATGGGGCCAACCACAAAAATGATGCGTTCTTTAAGCAGGCGGCTATAGATGTCGTATGAGCGCTCTCCCCTCGCCGTTTGCTCAAGGACCATGGGAATTAAGCCAAGCGATTGTGGTGGAGGCCGTAGAGTGTCACCAATGCTCATAATGCGCTTTCCTTTATCTTGCTAACTCACTTATTTTGTTAATCACCGCTCCTGCTCGAAACGGCATAATTCTTAACTTGGAACGATAATACCGCGGAATCAATTATCGAATCGCCAGTCATTGAACGCTCCTCTTCGACACTACCCTGTCTTAGTTCTAGCTCCAAGCGAATTGATCACCATGCGGGTCAATTGAAGTGTTCTAACTACTTACGCAAAAGGTCAGCAACTCTCTCACTCACTGCATGCTCATTGATAGGCCGCACGTTAACGATATTAACGCCGCTAGACTGCTTATTGCGCCTAGATGAAGGAACAGCAGACTATAACAGTGGTGCATTCTGACAGTCGTACTCCAATAGATTTTCCCAATCTCTCGGGCCCTAAACCTATCAAGCCTGAACTGGTATGCGTCAGCCAATTAGTCGGCTAAAGACAGCCAACCGTTGACTCATTCCTTACTAGTCGTGTTCTCGTTATCTGCCTCACTGGGTGACGCGTCATCAACGCCTGACTCATCGTCCGAGGTTTCCTCCGCGGGAGGTGGCGGCGGCTGAATCGCGTCCTCGTAACTCATCTCGACTGTTTCGACTGTCATTTTTTCTAGCAAGGTCGCAACCACCTGCTCTTCAAGCACAAGTCCCTGCACTTGGCTCAGCGCTTGCTCATTGCTGTAATAGTAATTGATCAGTTGTTCGGGCTGTTCGTAGCTAGACGCAATGTCCTCGATTTTTTCTCGTACACGATCAGCATCTGCCTCTATCGATTCTGTTTCGACAACAGCGTTGACAATGAGACCAAGGCGGACTCGCTTCTCCGCTTCCTCTGCGAATAGTTCTTTGGGTAGCATATTTTCATCAAACTGCTGCCCACCCCCGAACTGCTGAACCATGTTTTGCCGCATGCGGCCGCACTCGTCATCGACCAGCGCTTTTGGCACATCAACTTCGGTAACTTCGAGTAGACCGTCCATCACTTGGGACTTTACGCGGTTATCGATGGCGCTTTGGAGTTCCTTCTCCATGTTCTTTTGGACTTCAGCTCGGAAGGCCTCTTCTCCACCCTCTTCAACGTTGAATAATTTAAAAAATTCGTCATCGAGCGCTGGCAAGGTCGCTTCGGCGACTCCTTTCAGCGAGACGACAAATTCCACATCCGCGCCAGCCAGCGCCTCTGCGTGATACTGGTCCGGAAAAGTGAGCGACAACGTCTTCTCTTCCCCTACTGCCATGCCCACGATGCCATCTTCAAATCCAGGAATCATCGAGGCGGAGCCAAGAATCAGTTGGTGGTCTTCACCAGCGCCACCATCAAAAGCCTCGCCATCTTTGGTGCCCTTGAAGTCAATCGTCACCTGATCATCACTCTCCGCAGGACGCTCAACGGCTTGGTATTCCTTTCGCTGTTCTCGCAATTTTTCCACCATTGCGTCGAGGTCTGACGCAATGACCTCAGCTTTGGGTTGACTCACGGTCACATTGGACACATCACCAGGCACCACATCCGGCATCACTTCAAATGTTGCGGAAAAAGAAAGATCCTTGTCGGCCTCGATAACGACATCATCGATTTTCGGCATCCCAGCTGGCTTGAGCGTTTCCTCCGTGATGGCATTGCTGTAGCTCTCCTGCATTACCTCGCTGGCGACCTCCTGCAAAATGCCCTCCCCAAACCGCCGGCGCACTTCTCGGACGGGGACCTTTCCAGGTCTAAATCCCTTGATTCGAGCTTGCGAAGCGGCTTGCTTGATCCGCTCCTCTACCTTTGGGGTGATTTCACTCGCGGGAACGGTAACCGTCATCTTGCGCTCCAGATTCGAAACGCTCTCAACTGTAATTTCCATAGCCGTTTGACACTCGTCATATCACCAGTGGACCTGCGCACCTACTGCTGATTTTGAACATAGAATATGAATTAATGGTGCGAAAGGAGAGACTCGAACTCTCACACCTTTCGGTACTGGAACCTAAATCCAGCGCGTCTACCAATTCCGCCACTTTCGCACATGTGATCGAGATAGCTGACGCCGACGGCCTTTTTGAACTAAGCAACTGAGGTCAATGGTCAGCTGTCCCTTGCTGTCCACTCATCTCTGCCCCTTTAATTCAATTAACGGTCTACGCCCTCATCTAAAGCGCCGAGATTATAGAGACAAAGACGGGGTGGCTCAAGGCAATCGTCATCAACCTTTGGAACACGAGCACCCATAAAAACGCCGACAACTCTCCGAACAGGCATTACGCGAGCACTTGAACCATGCAAAGGTCGCCGCTCATCGCCATACCCATGATCACTCTGGGCTGTGCCGCCTTAGCCGCGGTCCTCTTCGCTTAGTACAAGCGTACTGTTGGCCCAAACTCACGCCTTTGCCCGCAAGCCGCACGCACCTTTTTTTGGCTATCCTTAGCAACATGATGTGCTTTGGTTCGCTTCGACACTGATCTTAATCGGGGGCGACCGGTTTTAACCAAAAAACCCGCTATAGTTCTAGAAACCTAACAACGTTGCGTAACGGTCTTTATGGTAGGCCACACCACCGTAGGCAATTTCCAGCACTCGCGCTCTCTTCAGATAAAAACCTGCATCAAACTCATCCGTCATCCCGATCCCACCGTGGATTTGAATCAACTGATTGGACATGTCATGCAGGAAGGCCCCGGCTTTTGCTTTCGATAATGCAACCAGACTTTCCCTATCGTCAGATCCTGAATCCAATGCTTGCAGCGCTGCCTCGACACAGCTTCTCGCCAGCTCCATTTCGGTATACAAGCTCGCAGCTCTATGACCTAGTGCTTGGAAGGATCCAATGACCTGACCGAATTGCTTCCTGGTTTTCAGGTATTCAAGCGTCATTTCGAACGCATAGCCCGCGGTACCCAGCATCTCCATCGCAAGGCCTGCTCGAGCAATGTCTAAAATCAATCCAAGGTGGCTGGCTGCAGTGCCTTCCTCGCCCATGAGCGCGTCCGCTGAAACCGCTACGTCATCAAAGCTGAGATTGGCGTACCCTCTGGCATCCATCGTTGCGAGCTGACTGCGAGTCAGACCCTCTGCACTTGCTTCTACCAAAAATAGGCTCAAGCCATCTGGGGAACCCATCGCCCCCGAGGATCGCCCTACGACCACAAAATGAGACGCCGCCATACCCTCCATAACGAACGTTTTCTTGCCTGACAACACATAGCCCGAATCTGATCGTTTCACCGTCAACGCTGTATTTTCTGGACTGTGCCTCGCGCCCTCTTCAAGGGCCAGGCTAAGGATTGCCGACCCGTCGGCAACTTTCGGCAGAATCGCGGTCTTCTGTGCTTCATTGCCCGCTTGGATGACAGCTGATGCGCCAACTAAGGCTGAGGCAAACAAGGGACTCGCTGTTAAGTGCCGCCCAAGTTGCTCAAGCACAACACCAAAAGTGAGGTATCCAAGTCCTGAACCCCCATAGGCTTCAGGGATAAGCATGCCGGGCCAACCGAGATTGACCATCGCATCCCATGTTTCGGGAAAAAATCCTAACGGGGTACCACTATCTCGCATCGCTCGAAATTGGGTGACAGGAGAGTCATCGCGCACCCAAGCGACCGCCTGGTCGCGGATCATTGTCTGTTCTTCTGATAATAAAGCCACGTCTTTCCCCTATCCTTTCTGCGTGGTCTCGGGAAGGCCGAGAATGTTTTTCGCAATAATATTGTTCTGAATCTCATAGGATCCGCCGTAGATCGAGATTGCTTTGCCAGACAGCCAGCCGCGCACATTCTCGAGCTCGTCCTCAGAAAACGCTTCGCCCTCCCAACCTATGCCTTGGTGACCCATAATCTCAAGCAATAGCTCCGCCCGATCTTGAGACACTCGCGTGGCAGAATTCTTCAGTATCGATGCTGCGGCGCTGACTTCTGGATTGCCCTTTGCCTCCGCTGAAATTCGCGCAATCGTTAGCCCATGCGCCTTCGTGTGCATGAGGTGATCCACAATTCGTAAACGCAAATCTTTGTCCGCTAAGGCTCCATCTTGATCGGTTCCGCAATAATTTTTGGCCGCTTCCTGAAGCGGTTGCGCGGTTTTATTACTGGTTGGTCTAGCACCGGTTTGACTTGCTCTTTCGTGCTGCAAGAGCCGCTTGACCACACTCCAACCATCGTTCCTCTTGCCTAGTAGATCCGTCTTTTCAGCCTCGGCATCATTAAAGTAGGTCTCGCAAAAGGGAGACGCGCCAGCGATGAGTTTTATAGGTCTCGTCTCGACGCCTGGTTGATCCATCGGCAGGAGCAAGAAACTGATGCCGTCTCGCTTGGCAACACTGGAGTCGGTTCTGACGAGCGCGCCGCACCACTGCGAGATATCTGCGCCGGAGGTCCAAATTTTCTGACCATTGATCACCCACTGGTCGCCATTCTCTTCTGCTTTGGTTTGCAACGACGCAAGGTCTGAGCCAGCGTTCGGCTCGGACAAACCGAGACACCACCTGACCTTGCCACTACAAATACCGGGGAGGTGCTTCAACTTTTGCTCTTCTGTTCCATACTCGAGAATCGTTGGACCAACCATGGTCACACCCATTCCAGCAAGTAACGGGATCGGGTTGATTGCCCCGGCTGCGTGCATCTCCTCAGATAGGACTGCTGCCTCGGCCGGCGTAAGCCCACCACCACCGTACTCGGAGGGCCAAGTGGGCGTTCCCCAACCTTTTTCTCCCAGCCGATCCCTCCAACTGCTAGCGTCCTCTGGAATGCTCGCTTCTCCCTCGACGCCACCAAAAGGCTCTATTCCTCTGCCGATCAACGATTTGGGGAAATTGTCCCCTAACCAGTTGCGAACTTCCTGCCGAAATTGACTTAAATCCTGACTCATTAACCTTGCCTCTCCATTAGGTTTATTTTTTGCTCACTGAGCTCGATCGCTACCTTGCTGGGAGTGCTTCGCGCGCCTAGTTGCGAGCACCATCACGATCCAATTTTTGTACACGTAAAAAAGGTCACGCTCCACTGAAAACAACTTCCGCACCGCTTGGCCGGCTCCGATACTACGCTCCACGCGTGACTCTATATACATGACTCTCTGCGCGTGGCTAGCGCCTTCATGCGCGATGCTAGGGTTTGTATTCGCGCAGTCTAGGTCCTACGCTAATCAGTGCCGCCAGCAGCGTCTATACGCGGCGTGCTCGGGTTCAATTCGAGCGGAAGAACCTCTATTGTTTGACCCTTTACAACCGAACCTAGAGGAGCTTAGCACGCTTTTTTCTGCCTTCGACTGCACCTTCTACCGGGTCATCGCAATGAATGCCTCTTCATAAAAAGCCGCTTCATAAGAGCCTCTTCATAAGAGCCTCTCCATAACAGCTTAAGAAGGCCGATCAAGCGCGGCTCGATAGTCTCTTACGAGAGTGCCTCGTCGAAGCCCCTCTTCATCCTCATGAGGCTCTCGCCAGGGCTCTTCTCTGGCCGCACGAATCCAGTCAGCCAGCCAAGGGTTGCGCAGCGAATGGTCAATATACTCTCGAGATATCGGTGCCATGGGTAATTGATAGCCCACCGCACGCACGACCATTGGAGCCAAAAATGCATCTAACCCCGTAAATTTTGCTCCCGCCGCAAACGGCCCTTTGAAGCGCTGTATTCCCTCTTCTGTCACTGCGTTCAATCGATTCACATCATGTTGCAACGCATCAGATAACGATTCAGTTTTTATGGTTAGCGAGCAGTTCATAGGACATAGCGAACGAATAGCGTCCCATCCACTGTGAATTTCAGCACACACTGAACGGCTGAATGCTCGAGCGATCTTGTCGTCAGCCCACACTGCAGCTGTTTCCGCGACATATTCAAAGATTGCCAAAGTGTCCCATATGGTCAGCCCCTCATCGACTAAGCAAGGGACACGGGCACTTGGCGAAAATTGCTCGAATCGCACTTGATTACCCTGAACTGGGTCAAATGGATGCAGGACCTCGTCAAACGGGATGTTTAACTCCTTCAGCAGTAGCCAGGCCCTTAGCGACCAGGAGGAATAATTTTTATTACCAATATGCAGCGTGAACGACGCCATCGGCTTCTCCAATGACCGGATCTAAATCAGCAGCCGCACTCCCGTCAGCCGCCCCTGGAGGAATCAGATTCTCTTGGCTCTAGCGTCTATGCTGGTTCATCCCTCCCGACACGCAGCGTGTCAAATTACGCCTGCCAATCAAACCGCTGCTCGGTCGGGAAAAGATGGATGATCCGCTAAGCGACTCGAATAATGCAGGCCCTATAAGAAGCGCTGGAGCGACAAGTAACTTGCTCGAGTGCGCTCTGGTAACGGCTAGGCCGTGGAAGTGGAACTGCCCATAGCACTAGGCATACAAGAAAAAATGGGGTGAGCGACGGGGATTGAACCCGCGACCACCGGAATCACAATCCGGGGCTCTACCAACTGAGCTACGCTCACCATAACGCTTAATTCAATACATCAACCGCCTTGTTACCGTGCCCTTTCACGCTACTGCTTTCACGATACCTAACGCCACCGGCCGATTCTGCTAAGCAGCCTTCGGCCAATCGAGAGGGAATGGCGCGCCCGAAAGGACTCGAACCTTTAACCCTCGGCTTAGAAGGCCGATGCTCTATCCAGTTGAGCTACGGGCGCCTTGCAACGAACTGGTACGAACCACTTGAGTCGCATGAACCAATGAGTGGACCGAAGAAAAAAGTGGTCGGGGTAGAGAGATTCGAACTCCCGACATCCTGCTCCCAAAGCAGGCGCGCTACCAGACTGCGCTATACCCCGACG
>Ga0181575_10003896_pt1 | contig 10502 bp, 6 predicted proteins | sample 101ome_23_FD_145599 | JGI IMG/M metagenome (GOLD analysis project Ga0181575, IMG submission 145599) | Coastal salt marsh microbial communities from the Groves Creek Marsh, Skidaway Island, Georgia - 101411CT metaG (spades assembly) | ecosystem: Environmental > Aquatic > Marine > Intertidal zone...
TCTGATCGCTTCAATTCTTTCTTTAAGAGATTTCTCAATATCAAAAGTACAGTCGATAACTTTTACTTTTTTTGTAAAAAATTTTTTAAATTTTTTGAATTGTGAATTAGTAAGCACCGGACTATCTAAAACATAAATATTTTCTTCTGTAAGATTATCAAAATCTAAAATATTACCTAAATTTCCAAATCTAGTTTTTAAACTCATAACTTTATTTTCTCTTAATGAATCTATTGGTGGATTAGTTACTTGGCTAAAGTTTTGTCTAAAATAATGTGAGACAGGTCTAAAATGACTTGATAAAACTGCAACAGGAGTATCGTCGCCCATTGAGCCTGATGCTTCTTTGCCTTCCTCCGCCATTGGATGAAGTATCAATTCTAAGTCCTCAATGCTTAATCCAGATAAGTACTGACGTTTTCTTAATTCTTCACTTAAAAAATTTGGTTTTTCATCCTCGGATGAAATTTTTTTCTCTAGATCGATTATTTGTTTATTATATTTTTTATAATCTCTAGCTAAAAGATCTTTTATTTCTTTATCTTTAAATAATTTTCCTTTTTTTAAATCAATAGCTATTATTTGACCTGGGCCAAGTTTTCCTTTCTCAATAATTTTATCCTCTGGAATTTTAATCATACCTGTTTCTGATCCTGCAAAAAATAAATCATCAGAGGTAATTGAATACCTAAGTGGCCTTAACCCGTTTCTATCTGAAGAAGCCAAAACCCATTTGGCATCAGTCGCACAAATAGCAGCTGGTCCATCCCAAGGTTCTATCGTGCTGTTAAGGAAATTGAATAAATCTTGGTGGTTTTTTGGAACTGTTTTGCTTCTCTTTGACCATGAGTCTGGTATCATCATTAATTTAATAAGTGGCGCTAGTTTTCCAGAGTGAGTTAATAGTTCAAAGACATTATCGAGAGCACCTGAGTCAGATGAACTTCGGATAACTGGTTTTAAATTTTTAACATCTTTAAAAAGTGGGCTCGACATGTCCTGCTCATGAATCTTCATCCAGTTTATATTTCCCTTAACGGTATTAATTTCGCCATTGTGTGCTAAAGTTCGGAAAGGTTGAGCTAAATCCCAGCTAGGAAAAGTATTGGTAGAGTATCTTTGATGAAAAATTGCAAATCTTGAAGTTAGTTTTTCATCATTAAGATCTGGATAAAACTCAGATAACATTTCAGCTAAAAACATGCCTTTATAAACAATAGATCTTGAGCTGAATGAACAGATATAAAAGTCCTTTATTTGTTTGTCCCTAGCAACTTTTTCAATTTTTTTTCTTGTCTCAAACAAGTCTCTTTCAAGATCATTGGTTTGTAATGTTTCATTCTTTTTAAACATTACTTGAGCAATTTCTGGGCGATTTTGATCAGCTGTTTTACCTAATACACTTGGGTTAATTGGCACTTGTCTCCAACCATATATATAATAATTTTCATCTAAAAGAGCTGACTCAATAATCTCTCTACATTTTTCTTGTTCGGAATAATCTGTTCGTGGGAGAAAAACCATTCCTACACAAATTCTTTTACTTTCATCAAGAGTGTGTCCAGTTGCTGATATTTTTTCTTTAAAAAAATCAGGTGCTATTTCTATTTGAATTCCTGCTCCATCACCAGATTTTCCATCTGCGTCTACAGCTCCTCTATGCCAAATAGCTTTTAGTGCCTCAATGCCATATTCAACAATTTTTCTAGATTTTTTTCCGTTTGTGGATGCAATTAATCCAACACCGCATGCATCGTGTTCCATATCTAGGGAGTAATTAAAACTTTTTTCTAAAATTTTTTTATTTTTTTTATAATTCTTCATTTTAATTATGCTGCCACTTCAGATTTATTTTTATTAGCTTTTAACTGTAAATATTTTTCAATTTGAACAGCAGCATCACGGCCGTCTCTGATCGCCCATACTACAAGTGAAGCTCCTCTCACAATATCTCCAGCTGCAAAAACTCCATCTAGATTTGTTTGCATCGACTTCAAATCAATTTTTAAAGTTCCCCACTGAGAAACGACTAGTTCTTTAGCATTAAATAACTTGGGTAAATTTTCAGGATCAAATCCTAAAGATTTAATCACAAGATCTGCTGGGATTTTATATTCTGATCCTGCCTCAACTTCAGGTCTTCTTCTGCCTGATGAGTCTGGTTCACCCAATTTCATTTTATTTACTTCGACTTCTTCAACTTTATTTGTTCCAATAAAACTTTTTGGACTCGTTAACCAAATAAATTCTACTCCTTCCTCGATCGCGTTTCCCACTTCTCTAGCTGATCCTGGCATGTTTTCTCGATCACGCCTGTATATACATTTTACTGATTTAGCTTTTTGTCTAACTGATGTTCTCACACAGTCCATAGCGGTATCTCCACCGCCAATTACAACGACATTTTTTCCTTCGGCGTTCAAAGTGCCGTCATCAAATAATTTAACTTTGTCTCCCAAACCTTTTCTGTTAGATGCCGTTAAAAAATCCATAGCAGGAAAAATATTTTGAAGATTATGTCCAGGTATATTAATTTCTCTTGCTTTATATACTCCAGTTGAAATTAATATTGCGTCGTGTTTTTCTCTAAGTTCGTATAAAGTTTTATCTTTTCCAACTTCAAAGTTTTGAACAAATTTTATACCAGTTTCCTTAAGTAACTTTGTTCTTCTTTCAACAACAAATTTTTCTAATTTAAAATTTGGAATTCCATAAATTAAAAGACCTCCTGGTCTGTCGTATCTATCATAAACAGTAACTTGGTAGCCTGATTTCCGTAGTTCTTCGGCACAAGCCATCCCAGCAGGACCTGCTCCAATAATTCCTATTGATTGTTTAAGCTCTTTTTTAACTTTAAAAGGTTTAACCCAACCTTTATCCCAAGCTGTATCCGTAATATATTTTTCAATGGATCCTATGGTAACTGTTCCGTGGCCAGATTGTTCAATAACACAATTCCCTTCACAAAGTCTGTCTTGGGGACAAATTCTTCCACACACCTCTGGCATATTATTAGTGTTTTGTGATACTTCGTAAGCTTCTTTAAGTCTGCCCTCAGCCGTAAGTTTGAGCCAATCAGGTATATTATTTCCAAGAGGGCAATGTATTTGGCAAAAAGGAACACCACATTGTGAGCATCTGCTAGATTGTTCGGTTGCTTTGTTTTTTATGTAATCTTTGTAGATTTCGTTAAAGTCTTCTTTTCTTTTATCTGTTACTCTTTTCTCAGGAGTTTCTTGTTTAACATCTACAAACTTTAGCATTTTATTTGTCATGGCTTGCCTAAAATAGTTTAGATTAATTATAATGATAGCTTTTAAAGGTCAATATTAGTTACCTATATTATGAAAGACTCAAGAAAATTAATGTCAATATTTGCATACCTGATATGCATTTAAAATTGCCAATAAAAAAACAACCTTTAATTTTATTTTTTATAAATGATTGAAATATTAATTCTATCTTTTATCCAAGGAGTCACAGAATTTATACCTGTAAGTTCTTCTTCTCACTTAATCTTAATATCAAATTTTCTTTCATTCGAAAATCAAAGTCTTTCGATTGATGTTAGTTTACATATAGGTTCATTGCTTGCGGTGCTTGTGTATTTTTATAAAGACATAATAAGTTTTGCTGAGAATAAAATTTTATTTTTTAAAATTTTTATTTCTTCACTGCCAGTCATGGTCGTCGGTTTTATTCTTGTGGAAACAGGGTTAATTAACCAAATCAGAAATATCAAAGTAATAGCATGGACCACTTTAATATTTAGTTTTTTACTTTATTTTAGCGATAAATTTAAATTAGAAAAAAATTTGGAAAAAAACTTTTCCTATAAATCAGCAATTTTTATCGGATTGTTTCAAATTTTATCTTTAATACCTGGCGTTAGCAGATCAGGTATTGCCATAACGGCGGCTAGACTTCTAAACTTCAAAAGAGTAGATGCAGCGAAAATTTCTTTTTTTCTTTCAATTCCTATTTTAAGTGCAGTATCTTTTTTTGGTTTAAAGAATTTGATTTTATCAGAAAATATTTACTTTGCTAAGGTAAACATTATTTCAATATTTCTTTCGTTTCTATTTTCTCTTATCACAATCAAATATTTTTTAAGATATATTGTAAAATTTAATTTAAATATTTTTGTATATTATAGAATTTTTTTAGCGTTAGTCTTGTTTGCTATTATTTATCTATAAAATATAAGTAAGCACTAATAAAATTAGTATTACTATTAGAAAAAAAATTATTACGGATTTTTGTAAGGATAAATTAAATAAAAGTTTCATAAAAATATATTTAATAAAATTGAAGAAAAAATCAAACTATAATTGGTGCGCCTGCTAGGATTTGAACCCAGAACCTCCTGGTCCGTAGCCAAGCACTCTATCCAGTTGAGCTACAGGCGCAATTTTTTTTATTTTTATTTATTAAACAAATTAAATAGTATAAAAAAGTTGATTATATATTTAAATATGTTTTCATCTATAAATAGATTACCATTAATTCAAAATTATTTCACTCTTCTCATTGCTTTAATTCCAGTAAGTTTTATTGCAGGTAATCTTGTTATCAATTTAAACGTTTTTTTAATAATAGTTTCCTCGTTATTAATATTCGGTAGAGAAATAGTAAAAATTAAAATAATTTTTTTAGATAAGTTATTTTTTTTATTTTTTTTATTTATTATATTTTCAGCCTTACACAATGATATATATTTTATAACTAATGACCTTTTCCCGGAAGATTTTAAAACTTTAAAAAAATCTTTTTTATTTTTAAGGTATTTATTTTTGTATTTTTCTTTAAGATTTTTGATTGAAAAGAAAATCATCAATCTCAAATTTTTTTTTATATCCTGTCTTTTTTCTACTCTATTTGTATCCTTAGATATTTTTTATCAATTTATTTTTGGAAAAGATATTTTTGGCTTTGTGCCTACTACTAGAAAGTTTTCTGGACCATTTAATGATGAATTAATTGCTGGAGGATATTTGCTTAGATTTTCTATTTTTTCCTTTTTTCTAATTCCTATTTTTTATCGCAAATATTATAATAAAATTTTTTTATATTTTCTTCCAATGTTATTAATCATTTTTTTAATTGGAATGATTCTTGCTGGTAACAGAATGCCATTCATAATGTATATGTTCACTTTAAGTCTGCTAACAGTTTTTCATCAAAACTTAAGAAAATATTTTTTTATTTTAGCGACTGTTGTGCTGATTGTATTTTCGTTGATTTATAAATTTAATTCGATTGTAAAAGATAATTTTGATAATTTTTATAGTCAAGTTTCTAAAATAATTGTTATTACTTATAACAAAGACTTTCAAAATAATAATCAACCTACATATTTTAAAGAATTTTATTCTTTTTACGATACTTGGCTTTCAAATAAATACATAGGAGGTGGAATAAAAAATTTTTGGTATTATTGTCATGTAGAACAAACAAAAAAAACTGGAAAATTAAAGGTTTGTAATACTCACCCACACAATTACTATCTTGAAATTCTTACAGAGTTAGGTCTCATAGGATTAATATTGGCTTTAACTATTATTATTATAATTTTATATCAAACTTTTTATAAAAAATATTTTACATCTTCATCCTTGAAAAATAATAATTTAATTACACCCTTTATTTTTTTATTTATTTCTGAAATTTTCCCTATAAAAGGTACTGGAAGTTTTTTTACAACAAATAATGCAACCTATTTATTTTTCATTATTGCAGTTCTTATTGGATTAACTCGTAAAAATAATTTTATTGAAAATAAAAAGTAAACATATAAGTTAAACTAATCATGTCCCAAGTTTTCATAGTTTCAGCATCAAGAACAGCTGTTGGTTCACTAGGTAAATCTTTAAAAAATATTAGTGCAAACAATCTTGGTTCTTGCGTAATATCCGATGCTATTAATAAAACAAATTTAAAACCTCAAGAAATTGATGAGGTTATATTTGGTCAGGTTTTATCTTCAGCTGAAGGTCAAAACCCTGCAAGACAAGCTGCGATAAAATCTGGAATACCAATTGAAACCCCCGCTTATATAGTAAATCAAGTTTGCGGCTCAGGTATTAGATCGGTTGCCTCTGCTTTTCAGAGTATAAAAACAAAAGACGCAAAAATAGTTATTGCTGGAGGCCAAGAAAATATGTCTCTAGCTCCTCATGCTATTCATCTGAGAAGTGAAAAAAAATTAGGTGATGCGGAACTAATAGATACAATGATTAAGGATGGACTTTGGGATGCTTTTAATGGGTACCATATGGGGGTTACAGCAGAAAATATTGCTGAAAAATTTCAAATTACAAGGGAACAACAAGATAAATTTGCTTTGAAATCCCATGAAAAAGCACTTGCAGCACAAACAAAAAAAAAATTTGAAGATGAAATAATTAATTTTAAAATTAAATCAAAAAAAGGTGAACTTGATTTTAATAAAGATGAGCATCCTCGAGAAGGAATTAACTTAGAGTCCTTATCTAGGTTAAAACCTGTTTTTAAAAATAATGGAACAGTAACAGCTGGAAATGCATCTGGAATTAATGACGGTGCAGCGGCTGTAACATTAATGTCTGAAGAGGAAGCTAAAAAAAAAAATATTCAAAAATTAGTCTCTATTAAATCATGGGCAAGTTGTGGTGTAGATCCTGCCTTAATGGGTACAGGACCAATTCCATCATCAAAGAAGGCTTTAGATTTAGCAGGATGGAATATTAAAGATGTTGATTTATTTGAAATTAATGAAGCTTTTGCAGCTCAAAGTCTTGCAGTCATAAATACTCTCGCGATACCTGAGGAAAAAGTTAACGTGAACGGCGGTGCTATAGCGTTAGGACACCCTATCGGAGCATCTGGTACAAGAATACTTGTAACACTTATTCATGAAATGATTAAACGTGAAGTAAAAAAAGGTTTAGCAACTCTTTGTATTGGTGGCGGTATGGGTATTGCTATGTGCGTCGAAAGATAAATTTTTTTTCAATGGAACTTCCTGTCGTTAATCACCCTGATTACGTAGCTAAAATTAACGATGACAACAAATTTCCCATTAAAAAGTTTGGTGCTCTAGCTGATCATTTAATCAAAGAAGGTGTGGTTAAAAAAATTTTATATTCCTCAAGAATGTTCTACAGAAACAATGAAAACATCTCATTCATTGGAATATATAAATCATATTAGAAATAAGACTTTAGATATTAAACTTCAGAAAAAAATTGGCTTTCCAATCAATGATAGTGTTGCAAGGAGATCCTTTGTTGCAACCGGTGGAACTGTTCTTGCTAGTAAACTTGCTTTAAACTCAAAGTTAGCATGTAATACAGCCGGTGGTAGTCATCATGCTACATTCGATTGTGGTGCAGGTTATTGTGTCTTTAATGACGTTGCTGTAGCAGCCAATTATTTAAAAAATAAGAATTACTCAAAAAAAATACTTATAATTGATTTAGATGTTCACCAAGGAAATGGTAATTCAGAAATATTTAAAAATGACCCAGATACTCTGACATTCAGTATGCATTGTGCCTCCAATTACCCAGCAAAAAAATCAAAGAGTGATATCGATATTGAACTTAAAGATCATATGGAAGATGAGGAATACTTAAATATTCTTTATAAAAATTTAAAAGAACTTAATAAAAATAAGTATGATTTTGTATTTTACGTAGCTGGAGTTGATATACATTTTGATGATCGTTTAGGAAAACTTAAAATTACTGATGAGGGAATTAATAAAAGAGATCAAATTGTAATTGAAAATTTTTTTTTGAAAAAAACTCCATTATGTGGTGTTTTAGGTGGAGGTTATAATAAAAGTTTTGAAAAATTAATTGAACTACATTCAATGTTGCATAAAAATTGTGCCAAAATTATTTAAACTCAGCCCTAACTTCCTTTTATAATAGGAGTTCCAGGGGTTAGGGCCAAGCCTAAGTAAGATTAACTTAAATACTTATTAAAATTGATAATAGAAAACGACGCGCTACAATTTTAACTGTGGCAAATTTTCAAAAAACTTTAAACTCTCAGGATTGGCTATTGCCTCTTTATTATTAATATTTTCTCCATGGATTACTTTTCTAACTGCTAGTTCAACTATTTTACCACTTTTTGTTCTAGGAATTTCTGGCACCTTTATAATAATTGCTGGAACATGCTTCGGTGAACAGTTTTTTTTTATTCTTGATTTAATTAATTTTATTTTTTCATCGTCTAACTCTTCATCATTTTTTGTAGTAATAAATAAGATAATCCTTACATCATCATTATAATCTTGGCCAACAACTAGCCCTTCAGTGATAAAATCAATGTCTTCAACTTGTTGATAAATTTCTGACGTTCCTATTCTTACACCTCCAGGATTTAACGTGGCATCAGATCTTCCTCTCATGATAAATCCATTATTTTTAGTTCGTTCAATGAAATCGCCATGATGCCAGATATTTTCAAATTTATTAAAGTAAGCCCTATAATATTTTTGCCCGTCGTCATCGCCCCAAAACTTTACTGGCATCGATGGAAAAGGTTTTTTAACTACTAGCTCTCCCTTCTCTCCATCTTTCACACTTTTTCCTTCATCAGTATAAACGTCTACATCAATACCTAGACTCTGTCCTTGAATTTCTCCCATGTACACATTTGAGTAAAGGTTTCCTAAAACTAAACAACCAACTAAATCTGTCCCTCCTGCAATAGATGCAAGATGAACATCTCTCTTTATATTATCGTATACATACTTAAAACTTTCCTCAGCTAAAGGAGAGCCTGTTGAAGTTATTATTTTGATTGAACTTAGATCTAGATTTTTAGTATTATAATTTTCATTTTTTAAATGATCGATGTATTTAGCGCTTACTCCAAAAAGATTTATTTTCTTATTTTGACAATACTCTAACAGGATATCAATTTTTGGATAAACAGGCGCCCCATCGAATAAAAATATTGAGGAACCTGTAGCTAATCCTCCAACCAACCAATTCCACATCATCCACCCAGTGGTAGTATAATAAAATAATTTTTCATTATCTCTTATATCGCAATGAAGCATGAATTCTTTATTATGCTCAATTAAAACATTTCCGGCTCCATGTGTTATACATTTAGGCTTTCCAGTTGTGCCGCTTGAATAGAGAACATAGATAGAATGATTAAATTCAAATCGTTCAAAAGTTTCATCCATATTTGCTTTTTCTAAAACTTGATCGAAGTTTACATAATTTTGAAAATCTATCTTATCTTTTTTATTATACGCAAACACTAAAGTTTTTTTAATTGATGGAATTTGTTTTAAAATATCGCTAATTTTTTCAAGAATATTTATTTTCTTGCCATTATAAAAATAGTGATCGCTAGTAATTAAAATACTTGGTTCAATTTGTTTGAATCTATCTACAACACCCTGCGTTCCAAAATCTGGAGAGCATGATGACCATATGATTCCATTTTTTGCACAAGCTAAAAAACTTATTATAGACTCAATTTTATTTGGAACATAAGCTGCAACGCGATCTCCTTTTTTTAAACCTATAGAATTTAAGTAGTCAGAAAACTTACAAACTTTAATGTAAAGTTGATACCAAGAAATCTCTTCTTCAAACCCTTTTTCAGATAAAAAATTTATTGCAATTTCCGATGATTTTTTTTTTAAAATATTTTCAGCATAATTTAATTTGGAGTCTGGAAAAAATTTAGTTTTATTAAAAGTTTTATTGTACTTAATTATTTCTTTACCTTTATCTCCTATAATCTTCGAGTAATCCCAGAATTTTGACCAAAATTCCTCGGGGTGATCAATGGACCATTTCCACAAATTTTTAAAATTATAGTTAGATTTAAAATTTATAAATTTTGAAAAATTTTCAAGAAGAGATTCTTCTTTTCTTTTATCAGAAGGTTCCCACAAAAATTTTTCCATAAAAGCTAACTTAGCTTTTATTTTTTTATCTTAATAGATATTTTTTTAGAATAATTTTCTGAACTAAAACTGCCCTATTAGTTTTAATCTCTCTTTTTTTAAATAAAAAATTTATTAACCAACGCATGGCACATATGAATAAAATTAATTGACGGAAAAAAGCAGAAAATGTGACAAAAATTGACCTTATCTTGCCATTTGCCCTATTCTTTAATGTTTATTAATTATTTATTTTTTAATATGTTGCTCCCAGTTTATAATAGCTAATTATGGCTCAGAATATTTCAGTTCCAGATATAGGTGATTTTAAAGACGTTGAAGTCATAGAAGTTTTAGTCAAACCTGGAGACCAAATAAACAAGAATGACCCCATCGTTACAATCGAGAGCGATAAGTCAAGCGTAGAAATACCTTCTCCTGCTGCTGGAGAAATTAAAGATTTAAAAGTAAAAATTGGGGATAAAGTTTCAGAGGGAAGCGTATTAGCAACAATAGAAAATGGCCAGGCGGCCTCAGCTTCAAAAGAAAAAAAAATATTTAAAGAAGTTCAAACTCAAGAAAAACCAAAAATTAATGG
>Ga0181575_10003902_pt1 | contig 10485 bp, 7 predicted proteins | sample 101ome_23_FD_145599 | JGI IMG/M metagenome (GOLD analysis project Ga0181575, IMG submission 145599) | Coastal salt marsh microbial communities from the Groves Creek Marsh, Skidaway Island, Georgia - 101411CT metaG (spades assembly) | ecosystem: Environmental > Aquatic > Marine > Intertidal zone...
CTACGCCCGCCTCGGTTGCATAGGGGTTAGCCATTCTCATGAGAATGGCTAACCCCTATGCAACCGAGGCGGGCGTAGGTGGTGTTGTTAATCAAAGAAAAGCAAAAGTAACAATAGAAGTTGGTAAAACTGATTATAGTTTACTAAAAGATTTTGTAGATGAAGAGTCAAACACTAGCGTTGAAACTTACTTAAACACAATTAATGTTGGTAATATAGATGTTAGAAATGTTATGCACCACGAACCATCATCTATATATAGATATTTTGACCCTTACTCAAACGCTAACTTAATGAGTGCAGAGTTTGGGTATGAGAGTTATAACACACAAACTGTATTTTATATGTTGCCAGTATACGCAGATGTATTAAGATCTTCTCTCTTAGAAACAAACGATAGAGTTAGAAGAAGTAATCACACATATCATATAGCTGGCGATAGAATAAGATTCCTACCACAACCAGCAGTTAACACTACAGTTTGGATTGAATATACAGCTAAATCAGACCCATTTAATCCAGATTTTGCAGTTGATAGCGGCGATCCTAGTGTAAATGGAATAAATAGTGTTCACAACATACCATTTACAGATATAAAATATGAAAACTGTAATGCAGCTGGTAAATCTTGGATAAGACAATATTGTTTATCTGTTTCTATGGAAATGTTAGGAAGGATTAGGCGTAAGTTTTCTTCCATACCTATTCCTAATGGAGAGATTCAATTAGATGGTGATCAACTAATACAAGAGGCAATAGAAAGACAAACAAGATTAAAAGAGGAGTTAAAAGAAGAACTTAGAGAACTTAACAATGTTGAGTTAATGCAAAGACAAGCGGATATGGCCGAAGCTATGCAAAGACAAATACAGTTAGTTCCACAACATTCACCAATATTAATGTTAGGATAAAAATATGGCAGGCAGAGATTTACCCTCTAGTTCCACCGGTGATCCCAACTATGGATTATTTTTTACTCCTAGAGATATGTCGTTATTTAATGACTATTCTACAGAATTATTGGAAATCATCGCGCAAACACAAATAAAATACTGGCAGGTAGAAAAAGATCTTTCAAATCCAGATGACATATATGGAGAAAGTGACTCAAAAACAACTAGAACACCTGTTTTAATATATTGTTGGATAATGTTGGAAGAACCTGTTACTCAAACAGGTCAATATACAACTGAAGTTAGAAGAAATATTGAATGTTATATGCATAAAGATAGGTTAAATGAGGTTGGTATAACACCAAGAATAGGTGACTTTATTGAATATGACAATCAATATTTTGAAATAACTTCTTCTGATGTTCCAAGAAATGTATTTTCATATGAACAAACAAAAATAGGTGTGATAGTGAAATGCATTTCCGTCCGTGAAGATGTATTTAATGGTAATAACTCTTCTGAACATGGTGAATCAAAAGAATCTGATTCTCAATATCCTTATTAGAGATTTTAAATGGCAGATAGAAAAAGTATAAGATCAGAATCAATAGAGGTGGATGAGGTTAATATTTTATCAATAGATAAAGCTGTGTTTGATTGGTTTGATAAAAAACACCCAACTATGATAAAAGGTCGTAAAGTGCCTGTTTTATTTGGTGGTTGGGAAAGATTTGTTCAGATGCAAGGTAATAAGGAAGATGAAAATCTTAACAACCTTAGAGATCATAAGGGTATGTTAAAACTACCTATTATATCTATTCGTAGAGGTGATATAGAACCCAACAATGATAGATATAGAAAACTAACAACAGATGGTGAACCAAGTATAGTAATAAAAAAAGAAATTGCAAAGAGTAAGTTTGATAATAGAAGAGTTCCTTTTAATACACCATATGTTGATGATAATGGTATACCGAGAGAAGAAGCTCCTGTTTATGAAGTTCATAGAATGCCTTTTCCAGATTTTATAAATGTTCCTTATACGATAACTTTTTGGTCATCTTATATAAAAGATGCTAATTTATTTAGTGATAAAATATGGGGTCAATATTTTATTGAAGATATGGAATATAAGGGTTTTTATTTTTATGCTAAATTTAATACTTCAAGCAATGATAGTAATACACAGGATTTTTCTGGTGAGGAAAGAATTATTAGAACCACTTATGAACTGCAATTAGAAGCATATTTATTGAATAAGGCAGAAATAAAGATTGATAGAACACCTGCAAAGATTGTTATGGAAGAAAATGTTGTTAATTCAGACGAAATTGACCTTCAAGGAAAAACATTAGATGATATAATAGGGAGTATAAAAAAAGTTTATACTGCATAATTTGGGGAAGTTATAAATGGCGTTAGTAAGTGAAATTCAACTTCAGAATGGCGTAGTAGTTCCAGAAAAAATAAATGATACTAGGGTTTTTACAATGGCTGGCCTTAGTGCTACTCAAGCAATAGCTATTGGGGAAACACTACCTATAGATACAACTGTTAATCAGTTTGTAATAAAGAGCGGTAATAACATTGGGGTTTCTTTAGATTCATCAAACCTAGATGGGTCTGTTGATTTTACTATGAATAATGATAGTAATATAGCGTGGAATATCAATGTTTCTAATGATAATAACGATTCTTTTATATTAAGAGGTAAAGATATAACAGACTCTTATTTTACCCATCTCTCAATTACTAAAACTGGTAATTTTGGAATAGGAACATCAACTCCTTCAACAAACACTATTGGCGACTTCATAGCCAACAATTCTGCATCAGCCAACATAACCTTAAGAAACACAACAGATGGAACAATATTAAAGTTAGGTGCTGAAACAAATAAAATAACTCTAGGCTCAGAGAGTAACAACAATGTAGATTTAAAAGTCAATGACCTCACTGTTGGAACATTTTCTAGTGGTGGTTTAGATTTAGCTGAAGGAACTCAATTTACAGTAAATGGCGTTCAAGTTTTAGGTGGGTTTGCTGAAACATTGAAAGGTTGGCCTTCTTTAACTGTTACTGGTTATGATGCATATAAGATTTATTTCTTAGATTTAGATGAACAAAAATATGTTTGGGATATTCAGTATGCTAAAAGAGTTATGAGAAAAACAAGTTGGTATGATGAGTTAGGTTGGCCTACACAATATGGTTTTTTAACAGTTAGTGAAAACAGAGATGAAGTTAGATGGATTGATAGAAGTGACACAGGAACACAAACTTATATATCTTTTGAAAGAGCTTCGGGTAATGTTTTAGGTAACTCTATTGTTAACGATATATTCTTTTTAGATTTTATACTTTATATAGCTACAAACGAAGGTCTTATAATAGTTGATTTTATAAAAGACCAAATGACAAGGATAGACGGCACACCACAAACTTATAAGTGGGACCAACCAATATCTGATAGAAACTCTGGTAATGGTAATTGGGTTGTTACTAATAATGCGTCTGGTTTGCCAGATTCAAATGTAAACGATTTAAGTGTTGTTAGAGATCTGTTAGGTGAAGAAGATCTGTTTGGACGACCTTACCACTATTCAGCAATTTCTACGGGATCTGGAACTGATGGCACCTCAACTGGTGATATAGTTCTAATGAAACCTTCGGAACAAACAGAAAATTATATGTGGATAAGTCAGTTGTCTAAAAACATTAAGGGTGGTAAAATATTAAGAACAGATAATATGTGGTGGATAGTTGATGGAACAACAGAAGACCAATTATATTTTTCAGATGAAGTTAATGAAATAAAAACTAATGGTTATGGAGAATATTATTTCTCACCATCTCAAACATTGGGTAGAAAATTAATAGCAAGTTCAACAGATCATCTTAATTTATTAGAAGGATTTCCTCAAGGTTTTCTTGATGGAAGTGTAGCTATTTTTTCATATGCTGAAAGTAATGGATTATATATTATACATAATGACTTAAAAAAACCAAATGAGTCTGCTCACATAATTGTTCGGAGCGATTATATAACTCCTTATATGAAAGCTGATAGAGTTGCTGCATGGCCTTTGGGTGATTTAAATGATGTTAGTGGAAATAGTTTAAATCTAACAAACAATAATACAGTAACATTTAGTAATTCATCTGCTGTTTATAATAACAAAGCTACATTTGATGGTATTAATAAATATTTATCTGCTAATAGTTCTAGTTTTTCATCTGGAACTGATCCTTTTATGTTAAGTTTATGGGTTAAATCAAATACAACATCTAATCCGGGGTTGAAAGTATATCCGATTCAATTTTATGACACGGCAGATAATTTTATTTCTTTATATTTTACTCAGTCTACAGGATATATGGGTATAGAAGTTCAAGATGGTAGTGGCTCTATAACAACATTAGAAACACCATACGACGCATATGACGCAGAATGGCATCATGTTGTTTTACAAAGAAATACAGATGATGAATTAGTAGAGTTTTGGGTTGATGGTATTTTAATAGGATCTTCTGCTTTTGTAGCATCTGCAGTGTCTAATCCTACAAACATATCTATTGGTGGTAATTATGATCAAACAGCAATGTTTAACGGAGAAGTTTCAAGTGTTTATTTCGGAAAACAATCTTATATGAAGAGAAGAGAAATACAAGGTGATTATTATAGAGGTAAAAAATTCTTAGATGGAATGAACACAATGTTAACCTCTAATGATATTGACTCAATAAAAGTAGATATAGATAGTGGTTTTTGTGCAGTTGTTGTTGATAATATAGTCAACTTTGTTGATGTTAAAACTGGTTTGGTTTATTTTGTAGATAATACAACTGGTATAGGAAGTGTATTAGACGCAGATATAAGAACATTAAATGGAGCTTTTGATCCTCACTATCTTGTAGGAGCCACAGACGCTGTTAAAATATTTGCAGTAAACACCATTGTTTCATAGGAAAATCAAATGTTAACATATTCAGAAAGATTAAACTTAAAAAGAGTTTTAAACGCCACTGGTGTTAGCACTGGTGGTAGAGATAATATTAATGTTGCTAATCCTTTAAAGTGGGAAGTAGCAGAGGATGTTATATGGTCAGTTGGTTGGTGGCAAGCCGCCGATGGTAGTTGGTGGTTACTTGTTAAAGCAACCGATGTTGATAGTTTCACTAGAGCAGACGCCGATTTCTATATCCCAGCTGGCGATATTGCGGATGTTCCCCAATCATAGGAGATAATATAATGTATAAAGTTCTAACTTTTTTGTTTCTTTTTCTTGCCACCTCTGCAGAAGCTCAGTTTGGTGGAGTAAGAACAGTTATAGATACACAAAGAGTAGTAAATAAATTTAGCGTCTTTAAGCTCTCAGAAGGTCAAAGATTAGTTGCGCCTAAAGCTCTTATTGATAGTATAGGATATAATATAGAGTTAATTGGACCATTAGCTAATATTGATAGTTTAAACGCTACTGATATAGTTTTAACTAACTTATTTTCAGCGAATGCAGAAATAGGTATTATAACAAACACAACAAGTATATCTTCACCAAGTGCAGATATTGAAAACGCAGATATTAATGTTTTAACTAATGAAACTTCTATGTCATCTCCTTCTGCAGATATTGAAAACGCAGACATTAATGTGTTAACTAATGAAACTTCTATGTCATCTCCAAGCGCAGATATAGAGAGTGCAGATATTAATGTTTTAACTAATGAAACAAGTATGAGTTCACCATCCGCGGATATTGAAACAGCTATTATTAGAACATTAGATAATGATGAAGTTGGTGCAACTGCAAACATACTTAAGGCTGTGATAACCAACTCTACTACTACTGGAAGTAATACTACAAATGATACAATAACAAACGCTAGGATAACAACTTTAACTAATGTTACTTCTATGAGTTCACCTTCTGCAGATATTGAAAATGCAGATATTAATGTGTTAACTAATGAAACTTCTATGTCTTCACCAAGCGCAGATATAGAGAATGCAGATATTAATGTTTTAACCAATGAAACTTCTATGTCATCTCCAAGCGCAGATATTGAAAACGCAGATATTAATGTTTTAACTAATGAAACCTCTATGTCATCACCAAGCGCAGATATTGAAACAGCTATTATTAGAACATTAGATAATGATGAAGTAGGCGCGACAGCAAACATACTTAAGGCTGTAATAACAAATTCTACTACTACTGGAAGTAATACTACAAATGACACAATAACAAATGCAAGAATAACAACTTTAACTAATGTTACTTCTATGTCTTCTCCAAGCGCAGATATAGAGAATGCAGATATTAATGTTTTAACTAATGAGACTTCTATGTCTTCACCAAGCGCAGATATTGAAAACGCAGACATTAATGTGTTAACTAACGAAACAAGTATGAGTTCTCCCTCTGCAGATATTGAAACAGCTATTATTAGAACATTAGATAATGATGAGGCTGGTGCAACCGCAAACATACTTAAAGCTGTAATAACAAATTCTACTACTACTGGAAGTAAGACCACAAATGACACAATAACAAATTTAAATGTAGAAACAAAGTTGGTAACACCTAATATTAATGGTAGTTTAAATGGAACCGCTTGTAGTAATAAAGGTGAAATAAAAACAGATACAGCAGATAATAGATTGTATTTCTGCAATGGCTCAACTTGGAATGTTATTGCTTATGATTATGATAAAGATGGGTTAACTGATTTTTTGGATCAGAATGATAATGTGGATTTTACAGCAGGGTCAGCCGTTGCTACAGATGTTTTGAGTGGAAAAACATTCTATACAGGAAGTGGAATGATAGAGACAACGGGGAGTATCCCAACTTATAATGGAAGTATTTCTAATGGTGGTAGTATATCAAGTGGTTCATATACACCAGCTAATTTTCCATTTACATTACAAACTGATGATGATTATGTAGATAAAAACTTAACTATTAACAACCCAACAAACTTATCTGCAACTAATATAAAAAACGGCGTTACAATAGCTGGTGTCACGGGTAATTTTATGAATGGTTCAACAAATGGTTTAGCTGATTTATATATTGCACCGGGACAACCTGATTCTGGTATTGGTAGATTAGAAAACAATGCTGAACAAGTTCCAGAATATTGGGGTTTTTATGATCGTTTTGGCACTGATAGACTTGGGGAAATGCCAAAGTTTTTTGGGCCATTGTATAGTGGAGCCTCTAACTTAGGTTATTCTGGAATAGATAATGATAAATATAGAGATGGAACTTATGAGCCTGATTTCTCCGGCGGTAATGTTACTATTAACACAAGATTTGTTCCCGTATATCACTCCTATGCAAGTCGAACTGACACATCATTATATAATCGTGGATCTTTAGTTGAACATGATATAATACTAAAAGACGACCCAGATTTAATAGGATCTAATATAGCCAAACAAGCAACTATTTTTGGAGTAACAGGAACTATACCTACCTACAATCTATTTGCAACAAACACTCCCGATGGTTATGACGGCATTGTTAGTGGAACTTCTGGAGGTGTTATAGCTACTGGAACTGTTGCGGCATATCAACTGCCTTTTTATCTTAATACTGATGAGAAGTTTGTTGATCAAAATTATACAATAGGAGCTTTGACTGGAACCTCGGATATTGATGCAACGGGCGCCTTTATTCGTCAAGGTTATGAGGCTTGGGCTTCAAATGGAACACTTGTAGATGGAACATTAGAATCTTATGAAATTAGTGATGAGGGAACTTCAGTAGGTGCGGGAGGTGGATCTTTTTCTGTTACGCCGGGTGGGTCAAATACTTTACCATTACACTTTAACACAGGTAACAGGTATTTAGGTTCAGAACTAACAGTTAATGCAATTTCTGGAGCTAATGAAACGATTGCCGGTAGTTCTCAAATATTAGAAGGTTATGACGCTTATGCCGCTAATGCATCTGTTATTGATGGAAACATACCTACTTGGCTTACTAATGATGTTGGCGCTGGAGCTGGTAGTGCTGGAGCCTATACTCCGAGCTATCAATCTGGAACTAGCACCTTTCACTTAAACACTAACGATAAATATGTAGATGGCGAAATAACTATAACTGGTGATGGCGATCTAACAACTGGTAATATAAAGAGTGGTGTTAATATTTTAGGAGTTACTGGTGACTATCCAAGTTCTAATTATCCATTGCCGGGTGCTGGCACAACAACAGATATATCTTCGGGAGTTGTTTTAGATAACTATGAAGGTTGGACATCATCTGGCGTAAGAGTTGTAGGAAACATAGCTACTTGGCTTACTACTGATGTTGGTGCTGGAGCTGGTAGTGCTGGAGCCTATACTCCAGCCTATCAATCTGGAACTAGCACCTTTCACTTAAACACTAACGATAAATATGTAGATGGTGAAATAACTATAACTGGCGACGCTGATCTAGCCGCTGGCAAGATAAAGAGTGGTGTTGATATTTTAGGAGTTACTGGAGACTACCCAAGTATAATTTATCCATTGCCGGGTTCCACAGTTCTATCAGATATATCTGCAGGAGTTGTTTTAGATGACTATGAAGGTTGGACAGAAGCTGGGGTGAGAGTTGAAGGAAACATAGCCACAGCCACCGCTGCTGATAAAGAGTTTACAGAAGGAGAAATTCTTATGTGGGATGGTATTCCACCTCAACTTCAAGATTATACTTCATCAGCATTTAACGGTAAATATGTTTCTGGTAATGTAACAATAAAGAGAGATTCTGATTTAACACAATCAAACATAAAAAGTGGTGTTAGTATATATGGAATACCGGGTAGTTTAACCAATGGTATATTTGAAGGAACTCCTACATCGGCGACTATGGCTGTAACTACATCATTGGCACAAGATCAAATGGTTGAACTTTACGCAACATTAAATGGATCTAAAACTGGAACTAGTAAATATATAGGTTGTTCAAGTTGTGTTCAAACATATACTGTAACAGGTAATGAAACAGGTAACTCAACTACAACAAATAATGAGGTATTGTCTAGTCAGATTTATTATCAAAGAAGTGGGAATAACTTTACAAAAGCAAGTGGTTCAATGACAGATAGACAAAATACAAGTTTTACTCCTTCTACAAGTGTTCAAACCATCAATGAAGGATATTATAATGGAGCTGGAACAGTTGCGGCTGTTAATACAACTATTACTATGTCACCAAGCGGACAATCAACCGCGAATATGTCGGTTCAAACAACTTTAAGTAGTGGCAATATGCTTACTGTAACTGGATCTGGGGCGTATGGTAATTCTAGCAATTACGTAGTTGGTTGTGCAAGTTGTAATCCAGAAGTTCACAGTGGTATAAGTGGTGCAGCAGATACTGGTCCAGAAAATGTTAAGTCTGGTGAGACTTACTATGGAACCAGTAATGGCTCAAGTTTTTCAAAAAAAACTGGCACAGCTTCTACAAGTGTTAGTATGAGTGATAATGGAGAAAGTGCTAATTATCAAACAAACATAACTTTAAATCATGGTCAGATGACTACCGTAACTGCAACTGCTGCATTTGGATCTAACACTTACAAAGTTGGTTGTTCAAGTTGTAACATCAACACTTCGGCACCCACTTTATCAACCAAGACATCATATGGTAGCACACCACCCGGATCTGGCAATGGTGCATTATCTTCTGGACAGTATACAGTAGCAACTAATCCCAACTCCGGCGGCGGCAGCGTCACTATCAGTTGTCAATAAAATTAATGGAGAAAAAATAATGGAAGCAGAAAGTTTCGGATTTTTATTAATCCAAATAGTAATGATTTCAGCTTTAATAGAGAGAGCAGTTGCTCAAGTTAAAGCTATAATATCAAATAGTTTTTTTGATAAGCCATGGCCTGTAATAGCTTTTATTTTTACAGGTGCTTTAGTATGGGCTTATGATTTAAAGATTGTTGAAAGTATTGTTATGTTAAAACCATCTGATGTTTTATTTATACCCGGTCAATTTTTTGATTATGTTATTACTACACTTACAATGGCTGGTGGATCTTCTGGTATTGTGGATCTAATGAAATCAATTCAAAAGAAAAGACAGGAGTTGCATGAAGTAACAATCAAAAAAAATGGGTAAACACTATTTTTATTGGGGAGTGTAGAAGTATTTATTATATATAAAATCTTTGGAGAATACTACAAATGGCCTTAATTAGTGAAATACAATTACAAAATAAGTCTATACTCCCAGTAAAATTAGATGATACACAGAAATTCACCGCTGCTGGACTAACAGCAACGGAAACATTAGCTGTTTCAGATATTGTTCCTGTTTCAGCTAGTGGTATGTTAACACTAAAAAATAGTGGAAATGTTTCTTCTTATTTTCAAACAACAGCTGTTGATGGTGATGTAGATTTATTTTTAAATAATGACAGCGATATATATTGGAATATAAAATTATCTGGTAGTAATAATGATGCATTTTTAATTAACGCACTAAATTCAGATACAAACCCCACAACATACTTTTCCATAAATAAAACAGGTAATGTTGGATTTGGAACAACTAATGCAGCATCTGATACAGTTGCTGAATTT
>Ga0181575_10003911_pt1 | contig 10476 bp, 10 predicted proteins | sample 101ome_23_FD_145599 | JGI IMG/M metagenome (GOLD analysis project Ga0181575, IMG submission 145599) | Coastal salt marsh microbial communities from the Groves Creek Marsh, Skidaway Island, Georgia - 101411CT metaG (spades assembly) | ecosystem: Environmental > Aquatic > Marine > Intertidal zone...
CAATGGAGTGGGGATGGCACTAGCCGCCAAGATGCATGCTGCCCGCTTCAACGATCAAGACTTCCCTCTTATCACAGCTAACATCTATGTCCTGTGTAGCGATGGAGACCTGCAGGAAGGTGTGTCTGCAGAATCTGCTGCCTTGGCAGGACACCTGGGTCTGGGGAACCTGATTGCGATTTATGACAGCAATCAGATTACTATCGCAGGAGATGCTCGTTTAGCAATGAGTGAAAACGTTGGACAGCGCTTTGAAGCCTATGGATGGCACGTTCAGCACTGTAATGGACACGATCACGATCAAATTGTACAGGCTGTCGAAGCTGCGCGAGCTGAAGGGGGTAAGCCCTCTCTAATTATTGCTAAAACCACCATCGGCAAAGGCTCTCCAAACAAGCAAGGGACGTCTGATATTCATGGGTCCCCACTGGGTGATGAAGAACTGGCTGCTACAAGAGAGGCGCTTGGCTGGGAGCACAGTGAACGCTTCTATGTGCCAGAAGAGGTTCGAGAAGTTTTCGCGAACCGAAAGGCAGAAAATATTGAAGAATACGAGCACTGGCAGGAACTCTTTAGTCAGTGGCAATCCGCTCATCCAGAGAAAGCAAAAATCTGGAACCAACACTGGGAGCCTCCCTACGGCGAAGATCAATTACTCGAAGAATTGATTCCTGCCGTAGCTGACAAAGTAGATGCGACAAGGTCACTTTCTGGGTTAGTGATTCAGCAGGCGGCCAAGTTGCTTCCTGGTCTGGTTGGAGGTTCTGCCGATCTTGAACCCAGCACCAAGACACTAATCAAGAATGCCCAGAGCATCGTGCCAGCGTCCCTTGATAGTCAAGTGTTGCCCGATCCTTCCTTCTCTGGACGGAACATCCACTTTGGAATCCGTGAGCACGCGATGGGTTCCATCGTCAATGGAATCTCCCTGTTTGGAGGATTTCAGGTTTTCGGTTCGACCTTTCTGGTCTTCTCTGACTACATGCGCCCTTCGCTGCGGCTGGCAGCTCTCTCCGGAATTTCTTCGATTTTTGTGTTCACTCATGACTCGTACGCAGTTGGTGAAGATGGACCAACGCATCAACCGATTGAGCATGCGTGGGCACTACGTTTGATTCCTGAGTTAGAAGTTTGGCGTCCATCAGATGCTCTGGAGACTGCTGCAGCATGGGCCTACGTGCTTGGGCGTGATCATGTGTTTACTCCTGCTGCCATCCTGCTGACTCGTCAAAAGACTGCAGTGCTGGAGCGGATGGAAGACTTTGATCCGCGAGATATGCTCCGTGGTGCCTACATTGTTCAGGACTTTTCTTATGAACTGGATGAGCAGGCAGTACACTCTCTGAAAAATCCAGACTGTCCCGGTCTGGTTTTAATTTCGACAGGCTCTGAAGGGGGAGCAACTCAGCAACTTCGCTTGGAACTTCAGCAACTTGGAATCCCAACTCGCCATGTATCGATGCCCTGCATTGAGGCAATGGAATATGAGGATCCGAGCTTCCAAGACTACTTGTTTCCTGCAGATTCATTGGTGGTTTCGATCGAAGCTGGTAGTGAAGGACCGTGGCGCAAGTACGCAGACTATCTGCTGGGCTACAGTGATTTTGGTGCTTCTGCACCAGAGAAAGAGCTCCGCAAGCAGTTTGGCTTTGAGCCAGAACAACTTCGTGACACCCTGATCGAATGGCTAAAGGAAGATGGTGTCATCTAACAACAAGCAGCGTGCAGCGGCAGCAGCGGCAGAACTGATCACCGATGGAATGATCCTTGGGCTAGGAACCGGAACGACAGCCAGCTATCTGGTCCAGATTCTTGGTGAGCGAGTCCGCCAGGGCCTACGTATTCAGGGAGTGCCAACCTCTGAGGCAACACGACAACTTGCGATAGCGGAAGGTGTTCCGCTGACTACCCTCGAAGAGCAACCAGTACTTGACCTCTGCTTGGATGGTGCAGATGAGGTAGACCCAGATCTGAATCTGATCAAAGGAGGAGGTGGTGCCTTGCTCCGAGAGAAAATTGTTGCTTCAGCGGCTCGTCAACGCATCATCATGGTGGATGTCAGCAAGTGTGTAGACTGTCTTGGGGCTTTCCCTCTAGCAGTAGAGGTAATTCCTTTCGGTTGGGAAGTCACTAGGCGGCAATTAGAACAATTTGGAGGCGTTCCTACTCTGCGCCAACGAGAAGGAAGGCCTTTTGTCACCGATCAAGGTCACTACATCATTGATTGCGCCCTGTCACGAATAGAAGATGTCCCAAAGCTCAACCACCAACTGAATCAGTTGCCTGGAGTGGTCGAGAACGGTCTTTTTGTAGACATGACAGACCGACTCATCATTGGTAGTCCTGACGGCATTACCGAAAAACATAAAAATTGATTCACCCCCTATAAGTATCTAAGAACTGGAGAAGTCCATGGCGATTCGTATTGGTATTAATGGATTTGGAAGAATTGGGCGTATGGTCGTCCGAGCAGGTGCAAATGATCCGAATCTTGAATTTGTAGCAATCAATGACCTGCTCCCATCAGAAAACCTAGCCTACATGTTCAAGTATGATTCGACTCATGGACGCTTCAAAGGCGAAGTCGCTTCAAACGGTAATCAACTGCTGATCAATGGCAAAGCCATCCAGTGCAAAGCGGAGCGTAATCCAGCTGAGCTTGGCTGGGGAGATCTTGGTGTTGATTACGTAATTGAATCAACAGGTCTTTTCACCAACGCTGAGACGGCAGGAGGACATCTCCAAGCGGGAGCCAAGAAAGTTGTAATTTCAGCGCCTGCAAAGGGTGATCTGAAAACCCTGGTGATGGGTGTTAATCATAACGACTACGATCCGGGCAGTGACCATGTAGTTTCCAATGCTTCCTGTACCACGAATTGTCTAGCACCTATTGTCAAGGTTGTCCTGGACAACTATGGGATTGAAGAAGGCTTGATGACGACGGTACACGCTGTCACGGCGACCCAGAAAACAGTTGACGGACCCTCATTGAAAGACTGGCGTGGAGGAAGAGGAGGTTTCCAGAACATCATTCCTTCGAGCACTGGGGCTGCCAAAGCAGTAGGGCTTTGTATCCCTGAGGTCAAAGGTAAGCTGACGGGAATGGCGTTTCGAGTACCAACCGCCAACGTCTCAGTGGTCGACCTAACAGTACGCACGGAAAAGGCTACTTCCTACGAAGAAATTTGCGCTGCCATGAAGGCGGCTGCAGAAGGAAGCATGCAAGGCATTCTCGGATACACCGAAGACCAAGTGGTATCCTCTGACTTTATTGGGGATGCCCGTTCCTCCATCTTTGATGCGACTGCTGGAATTGGCATTGGTGACCGCTTCTTCAAGCTGGTCTCCTGGTATGACAACGAGATTGGCTACTCCAATCGTGTCCTTGACTTGATTCGCTACATGGCCCAACAGGGCTGATCTTCCTACCGCACGGAGGCTGTTTGACTAGCCTCCCTCTTCACAAGCCATCATGGAATCCCAAGCGCCCAAGGTTGAACTCAAAGAAATTGGACTGGACGTTGGTCTGGCAGTCGCTCGTCACTTCTACAAGACAGAGTACCTGCACTATGGTTTCTGGACACCCGAACTGAGTGTTGAACCGGCCAATGTGCTACAGGCTCAGGAAAACTACGCCAACTTGTTGCTGGAAACGATCCCAAAGGGAGTCAAACGTATTTTGGATGTTGGCTGTGGTTCTGGGAAGTTTGCTCAAAAGATGATCGAGCGCGGCTACGAGGTTGACTGTGTTTCGCCCAGTCCCTACCTGACGAATTATGCTCGGGGTTTGCTGGGTTCGGATGTGACGATCTTTGAATGCCGCTACGAAGACCTGAAGACGGATCGAAAGTATGATCTGGTCCTCTGCAGTGAGAGCTTCCAGTATCTCCACCTGGAGGCAGCATTAGAAGAAACACTGGCTCGCCTGAATCCGTCAGGACATCTGTTGATCTGTGATTTTTTCACGATTCCTGCTGACACGAAGAGTCCGATCAGTGGTGGCCATCGACTGGAAAATTTCTATCAGGTGCTTGGTGGCTATCCTCTGCAAATCTTATTGGATCAAGACATCACCAAAGAGACTGCTCCTTCTCTGGATCTGATGGACAGCCTGCTCCGTGAGGTCGTTCAACCAATCTGGAATGCTGTTGCCTACTATACCCGTAGCAATGCGGCCTGGTTGGCTTGGGGTGTTTCCAAAATCTACCGCAAGAAAATTGAGAAGATCCATCGCAAGTACTTCTCTGGAGGAACGAGTGGAGCCTCTTTCTCGAAGCACAAGTCCTATCGGTTGATATTGCTGCAGAAGACGGAATGAGCCAATCGGCGTACCTTCCTGGACCCTGGCAACTCCACTATCATCACGATCGCCACTGCTTCCGGATTTGTACTAAGGAAGGAACGACCATCCTAGAACTGCCTGCCCAAGAAGATGAAGAGTGGCGAAACACGCTACACCTACTGGCTGCTGCACCAAAACTCTATGAAGCGCTGCGTGAACTACTTGCATCCCAGGAAGAAGCCCTGCTGAAGGATGAACTCGGCTGTGAGTGCGAACGCTGCAATCAAGCTCGCTATCATGCCTACCAAGCACTTGGAAACGCAGAAGGACGAGTTGCCCTAAAAGCCGGTGATGCTGGCAGTGCCTGAACAAGAACTCTTTCCCAAGATCCAATGACTGCTGAAGCTGAACCGAAGTTTCGTCGCATTCGACGTTCTGCCTCCCAAGCTAATCTTGAATCTCGTCACCAAGGACGTGAAGGAAGGATGCTGGAGAATGCCCTACGTACACCTCCTCAGGGACGTGAGGGCTATTCCTTGACCCATGGGCTTCATCCCTATCCTGCTCGCTTCCATCCTAATTTGCCTCGTACTATTTTGAAGTGGTTGGCACAGGAACACGGAGACCGTCCACCCCGCTTGTGTGATCCCTTCATGGGTGGGGGAACGCTATTGGTTGAGAGCCTTTGCCGAGGATGGGAGGTCACAGGCAACGACATTAATCCAATTGCAGCTCTGGTTGCCCGGGAACGTTGCCGTGGTCGTCTGCCCAAGCACGCTGTAATGGTTTGGAATGCCTTGGAATTTCTCCAAAACGAAGTTGAGCGACGGCGTCGTGACAAGATCCGAGTCGAGCATCCCCACTTGTCCATGCTGAAAACTCACTACCAGCCCCACATCTTTGCTGAGATGCTGCAGTGGTCGGATTGCTTGGAACAGCTCTATCCAGGTCCAGATCGAGATACCTTACGCTTTGTTTTTTCCAGTTTGGTTGGCAAGTTTTCCCGTCGCATTGAAGAAGGGAATGACGGCGAAAAAAAGGAAAAAGGGAATTTTCCACGTGGAGCTTTCTCTTTGTGGATGCAGCGAAAAACCCGAGAGGTGCTGGAGCGTCAGCAGGACCTGAGTCGACGTCTTCCCGACCCAAAAATGCGGCCACAAATCTGGCAGCAGGATGCGCGGGAATTGAGCTTGCCACAAGGTTGTGATCCGTTTGATTGTCTGATCACTAGTCCGCCCTACCCAGGGACCTATGACTACCTTGATCATCATCGCTTACGGCTGCGCTGGTTGCACTTCTCCATTCAGGAACTTGCGCTGAAGGAGATTGGCACACGACGACAGCATTCGGCTGCACAGTGGAAAGAAGTGTTCCGTACTTGTATGCTGAAAATGCGGCAAGTAACGGTATCGGGTGGACATTGCTTCTTGGTCTTGGGAGACTGGGTAGACCAAGGTCACAAGACAGATGCACTGGAATATGTTGAAAAGTACGCGGACAGTGTCGGTTGGGCTGTGGAAGGTGCCGCTTCGGTTCGCCGTCCCGTCTACGAAGAACAATTGAAAGAAGATTTTGGAGAAAGTGGTCGCTGGGAACACCTGATCTGGCTAAGAAATCAAGTGCAGGCTCGGCCATCCAGTCCTATCCCAACAGAGGAGGAGGAAGAATAGTGTCAGGAAAGCGTTTTGTCTTTGCTGCATTCTCAGGTATGTGGGTGATTTTTCATGTCTTCACCAGCCTAGTGGTCAATTTTGAAGACAATCGATTGCGTTTTTTTGAGGGCATTGATGTGTCCAATTTTCTGCTGGTAGGAGTGCTGCCGGTTGTAGTGGGCTGGGGTGCCTTTTTCTTTTGGGAACGAGCAAGAGCCTCCCAATCCTGATGGCCTGGAACAATAGTCGTTTGTGGTGGATCTGGTTTTTTCTTGGTGGGTTATGCGGGCCAATTACGCTGTTGGCCCAGTCGGCTTTTCAAGAGGAAGCTCGTAGCTACAACCATGAACAGTCTCTGCTTCGTCAGGGACAAGCCTATCTGCGGGCTCATCGCTATGAAGTGGGGCTGGAGAAGCTGAACCAGCTGCTCTTGGAATTCCCAGAGCACGCAGAAGGACACTATCTGCGTGGCAATGCCTACTATTACTTGAAACAGCGCGAGCCTGCCTGTACTGACTGGCGCAAGGCCTGTGATCTAGGCCAGTGTTACGGCTGGACCTTTGCCACCTTTGAGCGAGTCTGCGAGGATCCTTCCTGAATTTTCCTTCCTTTGGAGCTTTGATGTCTGGTCTCGGTTATCGAATTTGTCCTGTCACCCCCTTTGTTCAGAATTGTTCCTTGATCTGGTGTGAAACAACTCGCCAAGCTGCCTTTGTGGACCCAGGGGGGGAAGTGGATCGTTTACTGGGAATTCTGGAAAAAGCTGATCTTACACTGGAGAAGATCATCCTGACCCATGGCCATCTAGATCACGTTGGAGCGACAGGGGAGATGGTTGAGCGACTTGGTGTGCCGGTAGAAGGTCCTCATGAAGATGATCTGTTTTGGATTGAAGCCCTGGATGAGCAGAGTCGCTACTTCAACTTCCCAAGGGTGTCTGCTTTTCTTCCAAACCGTTGGCTTCATCAGGGTGACGAGGTAACCGTTGGAGAGCAAACCCTACAGGTTCGTCATTGTCCAGGACACACTCCCGGACATGTGGTGCTGATCCATGAACTGTCCCGCCGGGTTTGGGTGGGTGATGTGCTCTTTCAGGGCTCGATTGGTCGTACGGACTTCCCACGTGGAAACCATGCACAGTTGCTGGAGTCCATTCGTACCCAGCTCCTGCTCTTGGATGATGACTTTGCGTTTGTTCCTGGACATGGACCTGAATCAACGATTGGTCACGAGAAGCAACACAACCCCTTTCTGCAATAATTCCCTTCCAGCCTAGGTTCTAAGCGCTGTTTCTGAAAAGGAATGGTGATTGCAGCTTGAGAGATATCCCTTTATTACTCACTCTCTCTTGTGAAACCGGGTGACATGCAAGCAGCCAAACACGAGCGATCGCAGGATTCTTCAGAAGATCTGCTTCCGTCATCCCAAACAGCGCCTAGAAGATGGTTGCCTTGGGCTGGTGCACTCTCCTGGATGGCTTTGATTGGCTCAACCAGCCTTGTTTTGCCACAATATCTTCCTGTTACTCAGGCAGAAGCTCTACTGTTAAGTATCGGTAGCGCAATTCTTTGTAACTTGCTTGTCTTACGAACCCAAGTGTACTTTCTCAATAACTGGTTATATGACAACCAATGGTTTCCCGATTGGGACAATTGGACGATGGACCAAGAGGAAGAGGCAGAACTGGAGGCAGAAGTCTTAGCACTGCTGAACGCTGGGCGTAAATTTGAAGCCATTCAACTAGTTCGCAGCTATACGGACTGTACACTTCACGAAGCCAAGGAATTCATCTACGCGTTGGAATCTGCCAAGTAATTCCCAACTGCCGCTCTCGTCTCCTCGTCCTCTCTGAAAATACTCCCAAGTCCTTCAAATCTTCCTAGTTCTGTTCCTGTAACAAGGAGAAGACCTTGCGACTCAAAGACATTCCAATGCAGCGCAAGCTGGTTGGCAGTTTTTTGCTTGTGGGCTTTGTACCAGCCATATTGCTGACAGCTGTTGGTGTACTAGTGGCTACTACTTCACTAGTTACACAAACCTATGAACAACTGAGCGGACTGCGTGAGAATAAACAGCAGCAGCTAGAGACTTATTTTGCTCAGCAGCAAAGTGATCTAGAAGTGACAGGCAAGACAGTAGAAAGTTTTCAGATTGCTGCAAAAAATAAGTTAACTGCATTTCGAGATGCAAAACAGTTAGCGTTGCAGGAGTACCTGCAGACAATCAAAGCCCAGAGCATCGACTTAGCTAAAAACAAGCTGATCGTTGAAAGCATGTGGGCCTTGCCCAATTTCTTTCGAAATTACATCCCAGAGCAAAATCTAGAGGAGGCTGATCTCAATAGAATGCGAGAAGAATTACGAGGATACTGGGAAAATGAATTTACTGAAAATTACCAGCAATTGAATGGTGGAACAGAACCAGAGACGGAGAAATATTTCTCTAAGTTAGACGATGCAAGCATTGCTTTGCAGCATGCTTTTATTGTCACTAATCCGAATCCAATTGGGCTGAAAGATGCGCTTAACAAACCTGATGAAACAGCTTACAGTCGGCTTCACTCTGAACTGCAGCCATTCATCCGGGACTATCTGCAAACGTATGGATTCTATGACATTTTCCTTGTGGATTCTAAGAGCAGTCGAGTTGTTTATTCTGTTTTCAAGGAACTCGATTTTGGTACTTCTTTGGTAGATGGACCTTTTGCTGAGACAGCGTTGGGGAGAATTTTTCAGCTAGCCAACTCTGCGGATGCTCCCGGGGAGTTCTTTGTTGAGGATTTTGAGCCGTATTGGCCTAGTTTTGATGCCCCAGCTGCGTTCACGGCGGTTCCTATTTTTGAAGAAACCTTGACGGGCCAAACCCAATTGGGGGTGGTAATTTTTCAGTTCCCTGTGGATCGTTTCAAGAATGTGATGAGTGATCGTAGTGGTCTAGGGAAGACCGGGGAGACTTACCTCGTTGGCAATGACTTGCGCTTGCGTTCTGATTCGTTTCTGGATCCTCAAAATTATTCAATAGAGGCCTCGTTCGCTAGAGAGACGATAATTGATACGGCTCCTGTCAAGGCGGGTCTATTTGGAGAATCAGGGGTGGGTGTAGTGAAAAATTATCTGAACCAGTATGTGCTAAGTGCTTGGAGTCCTTTTACATTTGAAAAATTCAACTGGGTGATAGTCAGTGAGATGGCAGTCAGCGAAGTACTCAATCCAAGAGACGAGGAGGGGGCTGAATTCTATGCTAGTTATGTAGAGTTGAATCAATACTATGATCTGTTTCTGATCCATCCAGATGGTGAGATCTTCTACACTGTTGCCAAGGATGTCGACTACCAAACAAATATCCTGAGTGGACCCTACTCAGAGAGTAATTTGGGCAGAGTGGTACGACAAGCAATCAGTACAGAAAGTATAAGCTTCATAGACTTTGAGTCATATGCTCCAAGTGGAATGGCACCAGCTGCGTTTCTTGTGAATCCAGTCCTAAGGGCTTCATTGCAGGAGGAGGACGATTGGCAGGCATTTATTAAAACGTGGTCTGGTGTCCAAGAGGGGGAGGGAAATACTCAATTATTAGTTGCCTTACAGTTGTCGGACAGCACCTTGAATGAGGTGATGCTTCAACGTACTGGTCTGGGAGAGACTGGAGAGTCCTATCTGGTGGGTCCAGACTTCAAGCTACGAACCAGCACCCGTGATCCCAACCGCAATCTATCTTCCTCTCTCAGTGGAGAAGTCTCTCTCAATGGGGCGGACACCGCACCCGTCCGGCTGGCCCTTGAGGGTCAAAGTGACACTGGTCTCTACCAGAACTACAACGGTGACTGGGTGCTGGCTTCCTTCTCTCCGATTGAAGTACATGACCAGACCTGGGTCCTGATCACCGAGATCCAGGCTTCTGAAGTGCTGCGTCCTGTCTGGATCCTCGGTCTGGTAGTATTGGTCCTGCTGTTGGGGGTCGTAACTCTGGTGGTCCAACTGGCGCTCTTCTTCTCCCGCAACATCACTCAACCGGTCTCTGAGACGGCCCTGGCCCTACAAACCATCGCCGAAGAGCAGGACCTGACCGTCCAGGTGGGTGTAGAGCAGCAAGATGAGATTGGCCAGATGGCTGAAGCGATGCGCCAGATGGTCTCACAACTCAACAATGCCCTGCAACACGTGGAGTGGTCCTCCCGGCAGGTCCAACAGGAATCAAGCGTACTGGAGAGTACCGGGAGACAGTTAGCGGAGCAGTCCTCCACCCAGGCGGCTTCACTGGAAGAGATCAGCTCTTCAATGGTGGAACTCAACGCCCAGACCAAGCACAATCACGAACTCTCGACCCGAGCCAGTACGGAGAGCCAGCAGATGAGCCGTCAGGCCCAGGCCAGCAGTGAGCAGGTTCAGCGCTTCTCGAAGATGATGGCCGAGATTGAGTCCTCGACGGAGAACGTGACGCAGATCACTTCGTTGATCAGTGAGATTGCGGCGCAGACGCGGATGCTGGCGATCAATGCCTCGATTGAGGCAGCGCGGGCGGGAGTACATGGAGCAGGCTTTG
>Ga0181575_10003918_pt1 | contig 10469 bp, 8 predicted proteins | sample 101ome_23_FD_145599 | JGI IMG/M metagenome (GOLD analysis project Ga0181575, IMG submission 145599) | Coastal salt marsh microbial communities from the Groves Creek Marsh, Skidaway Island, Georgia - 101411CT metaG (spades assembly) | ecosystem: Environmental > Aquatic > Marine > Intertidal zone...
TAGCTACGCCACTAAGAGCACTAAGGCTCCCAACAGCTAGTTGACATCGTTTACGGCGTGGACTACCAGGGTATCTAATCCTGTTTGCTCCCCACGCTTTCGCACCTCAGCGTCAGTATCGAACCAGGGGGCCGCCTTCGCCACTGGTATTCCTCCTAATATCTACGCATTTCACCGCTACACTAGGAATTCTACCCCCCTCTCTCGTACTCTAGCCTGGCAGTATTGGATGCAGTTCCCAGGTTAAGCCCGGGGCTTTCACACCCAACTGACCAAGCCGCCTACGCGCGCTTTACGCCCAGTAATTCCGATTAACGCTTGCACCCTCCGTATTACCGCGGCTGCTGGCACGGAGTTAGCCGGTGCTTATTCTGCAGCTAATGTCAATCCATGCAGGTATTAACTACATGGCCTTCTTCACTGCTTAAAGTGCTTTACAACCCTAGGGCCTTCTTCACACACGCGGCATAGCTGGATCAGGGTTGCCCCCATTGTCCAATATTCCCCACTGCTGCCTCCCGTAGGAGTCTGGACCGTGTCTCAGTTCCAGTGTGGCTGATCATCCTCTCAGACCAGCTATGGATCGTTGCCTTGGTGAGCCTTTACCTCACCAACAAGCTAATCCAACGCAGGCTCATCCAATAGTGCAAGGTCCGAAGATCCCCTGCTTTCCCCCGTAGGGCGTATGCGGTATTAATTCGAGTTTCCCCGAGCTATCCCCCGCTACTGGGTAGATTCCTACGCGTTACTCACCCGTCCGCCGCTCGTCAGCATCAAGTTCACCCCGAAGGGATCACAGCGATCTGTTACCGCTCGACTTGCATGTGTTAGGCTTGCCGCCAGCGTTCAATCTGAGCCATGATCAAACTCTTCAGTTAAAAGTACATGCATCAATCAAGACAAGTCCTGATGATGACTATTCTTTTATCCTCTTTCTAAAAGAAAGGAGGATCAGACTCAATAAATAAAACTACTGTTGAGAAGTCATCTATTTAATGAAAACCACAAGTGGAAACCACAAAATAGAGCTTCATGAATCAACGCAGTTGTTTACCTATTGGTCTACGTTTTTTATACGCAAACACGTCAGGCAAACACCCACATCTATTACTTGATCGACTTGTTAAAGAGCTTCCCCTAAACGAGGAACGCGCATTATACAGATACAGCTAGAACTAGCAAGGGGTTAAGATAAAATAAAGATGTTTTTTTTAGGCTATTTTTGGGCCTGATTTTGAGTCAAATTTTGATCCCGAAAAAGGCTTATTTTCGTAGGGTGAATTGGCGCACGGCCAGGCTGTAATTGTGCAGTATTCTATACAGCAGAAGAATGAAAACCAGAAATCCATAGAGCAGCGCATCAAAATAGCTGGAACGGACTATCCACAACACATGCAGTACCGCCAGAATATTAATAAGGTAAACCGCCCGATGCAGGCGCTTCCAGTTCCTTTTTAACTTACGCTGTGCCCAAAGTGTTGAAGTGAGTCCAAGAGGCAGCATTAATAAAAAGGCCAGGAAACCGACGGTAATATAAGGTCGCTCCACTAGCTCCTTGCCTATATCTCCCCACTGCCATTGCAGCAGAAACATCAAAAACACCAGCAAATGCAGACTGACATAAAACAGCGCAAACAAACCAATCATGCGCCGGAAATTCCAGAGTTTTGGCGCCTTGAATAAATAACGCAGTGGTGTAATTGCCAGGGAAGCTATCAGAATGCGGATCGACCACTCTCCTGTTGCCAATGCCAGTGCCTGCGCCGGATCGGGACCCAGCAAATTCTCCCCGCCCGTCAATGCCAGATACACAGCATAAAAATAATAAAGGGCCGGCGATAGAAATAATAAAAATACAATTGGTTTTATAACAAAACTAAATTTCACTTAAAACGCCACTTGATGAAATGTCATAAAAGGTCAAGCAAGGAGATATTTTGTTTCCAGGCAAGGCAAAAATGCGCGCAGGGAAGGAGTTTATGCCTATTGATAAATGACTGACTGAGCACATTTTTAACGAAGCCTGGAGATAAAAGAGCCCTTGCTCTGATTAAAAATATTGTCTCAGGTCCATACCTGAATAAAGATATGCTACCTCATCTGCGTAGCCATTAAACATTTGCGTGGGAACTCGTCTATCAAAAAGCCCTGCTGGCAATCGACGTTCCATAGCCTGACTCCATCTTGGATGGCTAACTTCAGGATTCACATTAGAGTAAAAACCATATTCATTTGAAGCGTAATCATTCCAGGCAGTATTGGGCATATCCCGCCTGAAGTTGATTCTTACAATGGATTTAATGCTTTTGAATCCATACTTCCAGGGAACAACCAATCTTAAGGGAGCTCCGTTTTGGGCTGGCAATATATCGTCATACATGCCGACGGCAAGAATAGTTAAAGGATGCATTGCTTCATCCATCCGCAAGCCTTCTCTATAAGGCCAGTTTAATGCAGATGTTCTGGTCGCCTGCCCGGGCATTTGCTCAGGGTCATATAAAGTCTCAAATTCAATAAAGCGAGCATTGCTGTTTGGCTCAAAACGATTAACCAGATCAGCCAGAGGAAAGCCTATCCAGGGAACAACCATTGAAAAGGCTTCAACACACCGTAAGCGGTAGATCCTTTCTTCCAGGGTATGCGGCTGCAGAATATCTTCCAGATTATAGTTTCCTGGTTTATTTACTTCTCCGGCTATTTCAACTGACCACGGGTCTATTTTGAACTCATCAGCCCTGCTGGCAGGGTCACCCTTGCCTGTGCCGAATTCAAAAAAGTTATTGTAATTTGTTGCATCTTCAAAAGGCGTCAGGCTCTCTGTAGTAGTATACGGTCCACTATCTGGTGCAGCAGTTCTATTGCTGACTTTATCGACCAACCATGCTGGCTTGGAAGCCAAGTTAATATCATCGGGCGCTCTGCCACGTAAACCGTCTGTTTGAGCAAGCAAGGTCGGCGATACCAGGCCTGCACTCATTGCGCCAGCACCCAAAGCAACATTCGCAGAATTTTTCAGAAATTCACGGCGTTGCCGGTAAACGGATTCCGGTGTAATTTCAGATGATGGAATATTTCTTTTGGTTTTAATCAGCACCTTAAAACTCCTGAACTTGCTTAATTTTTAATGGTTAACTCTTAAATCCATGCCCGCATATAAGTGCGCCACTTCTTCGGCATAACCATTAAACATTTGTGTTTCGATTCTGCGATCGAACAACCCTGAAGGCAGGCGCCTCTCAGTTGCCTGACTCCAGCGTGGATGGCTCACTTCGGGATTAACATTGATGTAAAACCCATATTCCCTTGGGTTAATATCGTTCCAACTCGTATGCGGCATCTCACGGGTGAAATTCATGCGAACAATAGACTTGATACCTTTAATGCCATATTTCCATGGCACGATTAAACGCAAAGGCGCGCCATTCTGCGCAGGTAAAACATCGTTATAAACCCCCACTCCAATCAAGGTTAATGGGTGCATCGCTTCATCCAGTCGTAAACCTTCCTGGTAAGGCCAGTCTATGGTTGAAAAGCGTGAGTTCTGTTCAGGAAAACGTTCACCATCCACAAGAGTTTGAAACTCAATAAAACGCGCATTACCTGTTGGCTCAAAACGACTGATCAAATCACCCAAAGGGAACCCTATCCAGGGAATAACCATTGACCAGGCTTCTACACAGCGATGCCTGTATATTCGCTCTTCAAAAGTATGAGGCCTAAGAATATCTTCAAGCGTGTAAATACCTGGCTTATTAACCTCTCCTGTAATCTCTACAGTCCAGGGTTCAATTTCAAAATTCCTGGCATAACGGGACGGGTCATCTTTTGCCGTGCCATACTCATAAAAGTTATTAAAAGTGGTAACGTCCTGGTATGGTGTTAGCATTTCATCAGTTGTGTAAGGACCTGTACTTGGGGCTGGTGTCGCCATCGCCATCTTCTCAGACAACCAAGCTGGTTTGCTGGCAAGATTTAATTGTTCAGCACTACGGGGAGCTCCGCTCTGAGCAGCTGCTGCTGGAGATAAAAGACCACTACTCGCAGCACCAAGACCCACTGCAATATTCGCACTTGTTTTCAAGAATTCCCGACGATTTCGGTAACTCGATTCAGAAGTAATTTCTGACGATGGAATTTCTTTCTTTGTTTTAATAATCATAGTTAGTTACCAGTGCTCTAGTTTTCTATTAATTCACGAAATATATACATGGATATCTTAAATATGGCTTTCTGATTGTTTAGACGCTGAAAATGGCAAAAAATTACAACTTTTTAAAATAAATTAAGCTAGCCTTGATTGGGTAGTTCTTCTTCGGCATCCGCTTTAGCTTTATTCTTGTGATAATTATAAAAGGTTAACACGGGGCCAGACAGGGCATAAAGAATTGCTATAACAAACAAGACCACGGGAGGGTCCCAGGATACAATGACAAATAACAGAATCACCATCAGAATGACAAAGAAAGGTACCCGGCTTTTAAAGTCCATATCTTTGAAGCTGAAATAGCGGACATTAAGCACCATCAATAATCCGGCACACATTGTTAATACAGCTGCCAATACCGCAATAGGCAATACAACTTCAACATCATACTCATCGCAGACCCACACCATAAATACAACCACACCCGCTGCTGCAGGACTCGCCAGACCAACAAAAAACCGTTTATTGACAGTTCCTAGCTGCACATTAAAACGTGCCAGCCTCAATGCTGCACAAGCCACATAGAAGAAAGCAGCCGTCCAGCCAAGCGTGCCTAAATCGGACAGGGCCCAGCTGAAACAAATTAATGCCGGTGCTACACCAAAGGCTAATAAATCAGATAAAGAGTCGTATTCTGCCCCAAATGCACTCTGTGTATTCGTCAACCGGGCAAGACGGCCATCCAGCCCATCCAGAAACATTGCAGCCAGGATTGCCATACAGGCATTATGGAACTCATTATTCATGCCCGAAATAACAGCAAAAAAACCTGCAAACAGGGCCCCGGTAGTTAGCAGGTTGGGTAAAAGAAAGATGCCTTTACGCCGAACTTTGCGTCCGCCCTCACTTACCTCTTCTTCATGGTCATCAATCAATAAAAGTGATTCGAATTCCTGACCGCTTACGGGTTCAGCTTTTTCATGTTCATTTTCAGTAGTCATGGCCTTATTCTATGCTTCTGTAAGACTTTTAGCAGCTTTTTTAAGCATTAGCATTTTACCCCTGCCACTTTTTTCTTTATGATTGCCCCCCTGAAATTTATCCCTCATCTAAAATCTAGTGGAAATTATTAAATGAACTACTTCAATACCTTACCTCTACGCCTGCAACTTGAACAATTAGGAAAATGTCGCTTCATGGACAAATCTGAATTCAGTGACGGAGTTGAAAAACTGAAAGGTAAGAAAGTAGTCATTCTTGGCTGTGGTGCTCAGGGTCTAAACCAGGGCTTAAATATGCGCGACAGCGGACTGGATATTTCGTTTGCCCTGCGTAAAGCAGCTATTGAGGAAAAACGCCAGTCCTGGCTCAATGCCACAGAAAACGCATTTAATGTCGGAACCTTTGAAGAGTTGGTTCCAGATGCTGACCTGGTGTTAAACCTGACACCCGACAAACAGCACACCTCAGTCGTTAATACGGTTATGCCGCTGATGAAAAAAGGTTCCTGTCTGGCTTATTCACATGGTTTTAATATTGTCGAAGAAGGCATGCAAATTCGAGATGATATAACCGTCATCATGGTTGCTCCAAAATGCCCCGGGACCGAAGTACGTGAAGAATATAAACGCGGCTTTGGTGTTCCGACTTTAATAGCTGTACACACCGAAAATGATCCTAACGGTGACGGTCATGAAATTGCAAAAGCCTATGCCGCCGCAACTGGTGGACATCGCGCTGGCGTACTGGACTCCTCATTTATTGCGGAAGTTAAATCCGACTTGATGGGCGAACAGACTATTCTGTGTGGCATGCTACAGACTGGTTCGATCCTTTGTTATGACCGCATGATAGAGTTAGGTATTGATGCGGCCTATGCATCAAAACTGGTTCAGTATGGCTGGGAAACAGTCTCCGAAGGTCTGAAACAAGGTGGTATCACTAACATGATGGACCGTCTTTCAAACCCTGCCAAAATCAAAGCATTTCATCTGAGTGAAGAGTTGAAAACTATTATGGCACCATTGTTTCAAAAACATATGGATGACATCATGGATGGCACCTTTTCCAGCACCATGATGGAAGATTGGGCAAACGATGATGCTAACCTGTTAAAGTGGCGTGAAGAAACCGGCAAAACGGCTTTTGAAAATTCCACTACTGACGGCGCTCCGGAAATTTCAGAACAGGCTTATTACGACAACTGTGTTCTTATGGTTGCCATGATCAAGGCCGGTGTTGAACTCTGTTTTGAAACACTGACTTCAGCAGGCGTTATTGCCGAATCAGCTTATTACGAATCGCTGCATGAAACACCACTGATTGCTAATCTGATTGGACGTAAAAAGCTTTATGAAATGAATAAAGTTATTTCAGATACTGCTGAATACGGCTGCTACTTGTTTTCGCATGCCGCCGTTCCTCTATTAAAAGACTTCATGTCCAAAGTTAATACTGACGTTATTGGAGCAGGTCTGAATGCAACTGACAACGGTGTAGATGATCACGAACTCATTGCAATTAATTCGGTCATTCGCAATCATCCTATTGAAGCGGTCGGCGCAAGACTCCGCTCACATATGACAGCAATGAAGAAAGTCGTGTAAACCCTCAAAACTGTATTCAAGGTTTTCAGTCTTTCAGAAGACCTTGAATACTGCCATTCATCACCGCTTACATTCCAAACCAAAGCGTCCACTTTGCATATACATCTGAAGCCTTTATAGAATGGGCTTTCCAGATATCTGTTTTTTTCCAAAAAAACTGCCTATACTCTCAGGGTAAATGTTGCAAACCTAAGGAGCTTGTACCATGAAAAAACTTTCAAAATTTGCTTTTTTATTTGCTGCCTTGCCTTTTGTATCTTACGCGCAATGCGGCCTCGAGTGTGATCCCACCTCAAGTGGTATACTTTTTGGTGGCGAAAACTATGCCCGTGACTGCTATATGAACTCACAAGCAGTTGCTCAGAACCAGGAACTTGCTTCATTCAGCATGCTTGAGCCTTGCGACTTTGCAATTACTTTTGTTGAGCTGACCAAGGAGAATCTGGCTGCAACTCATACCAACCGGGGCGTTATCCGAATGGCTTTGGGAAATTATGATGAAGCATTCTCAGATTTTAATATCGGGATGAACCTATTACCGGAAGCTGGCCAGATCCTGGTTAATCGTGGCAACGCTTTTTACCATACTGGTGATTATCGAATGGCAATAGAAGACTACACACAGTCACTGGAAATGGGGTTTACGGGTATTTCTGATGTTTATTTAAATCTGGGTAAATCTTATGAACGCCTGGGTAATGTAAGCCAGGCTGAGCGAAGCTATCGACAGGCTTTGGAATTATCACCAAATCAGATGGAAGCTCAGGCACTGTTGCGGGGCTTGCTGTCTCAATAAACCCCAATCAACGTTTCACCAGTTCAGACTACTGAGCTGATGAACTGGTAATTTAAAAAGATAAAAAGAATGGTCTGAATATCCAAACAGACCATTCTTTTTTTTAGGTCTTAAAGATTTAACACCTTATCTGCCCGCGAGATACCTGATACCCCGGTACGGGCAACTTCAAGAATTGTGGTATCGCCCAGTGCAGAAATAAATGCATCAAGCTTGTCGCTGGTTCCAGTAAGCTGCACAACATAAGAGCTTGGGGTTACATCCACTATTTCACCACGAAATACTTCTGCAAGCCGCATCACTTCAGCTCGTTGCCCGCCAGTAACCTTGACTTTAATAAGCATCAGCTCACGTTCAAGATGGCTGCTTTCAGTTAGATCAACCAGCTTCACAACATCAACTATCTTGTTGAGATGCTTGATGATTTGCTCAATTTTTCGATCATCTCCAATAGTCGTCACCGTCAGCCTGGATAAAGTCTCGTCATCAGTCGGCGCAACCGTTAAAGAATTAATATTGTAATTACGCTGAGAGAACAGCCCGACAACGCGGGATAAAGCCCCGGGCTCATTCTCCATTAACATGGAAATAATTCGTCGCATCAGGTTCTCTCCGTTTTACTTAAAAACATTTCACTCATGGCGCCACCTTTAATGGCCATGGGATAAACATGCTCATTCTGATCAACAGCTATATCAATGAATACCAGCTTGTCCTTCATGGCAAATGCTTCAGCCAGTTTTTCTTCCAGTTCGCTGAGTTTTTCTATTCGAACTCCTACATGGCCATAAGCCTCGGAAAGTTTAATAAAGTCAGGCAATGAATCTGCATAAGTACTCTGGGAATGGCGCCCCCCATACTGCATATCCTGCCATTGTTTGACCATACCAAGCGCTTCATTATTCAAATTAACAATTTTGACAGGCAACTCGCACTGCTTACAGGTCGCCAGCTCCTGAATACACATCTGAATGCTTCCCTCACCGGTAACGCAGGCCACCGTAGCCTCAGGGAATGCAAGTTGTACGCCCATTGCAGCAGGCAAACCAAACCCCATGGTGCCAAGCCCACCTGAGTTTATCCAGCGTCGTGGTTTATCAAAGTGGTAATGCTGTGCCGCAAACATCTGATGCTGACCAACATCCGAGCATATATAGGCATCACCTTGAGTCACTTTATACAGGGCCTGAATGGCTTGTTGCGGCTTGATAATTTCACCATCTGACTCTACCGCCAGGCACTTGCGTTCACGCCAGTGTTCTATATTTTCCCACCAGCGTTTAAGTGCATCTGCATCAATCTGGCTTGAAGAAGCTTTAATCTGCTCATTCATTTCTTTCAGAATAGCCTTGACCGGACCAACAATAGGCACATGGGCAGTCACTGTTTTTGAGATTGATGCCGGATCAATATCTATATGCAAGATAGTCGCGTTCGGGCAGAACTTACTGACATCTGAGTTCGTTACTCGATCATCAAAGCGGGCACCAGCTGCGAGAATCACATCCGATTCGTGCATTGCCATATTGGCTTCATAGGTTCCATGCATACCCAGCATGCCAAGGAACTGCTTATCTGTGGCAGGATAGGCACCAAGCCCCATTAAAGTATTGGTAATGGGGTAACCCAGTGTTTGAGCTAACTTGGTTAATTCTTCCGAAGCATCACCCTGCACGACACCACCACCGGCATAAATAATGGGTTTTTTAGCGTTGAGTAAAACTTCTACTGCTTTTTTAATCTGACCGGAATGTCCTTTTTGTGGCGGTACATAAGAACGCATTTTGATCGTTTCGGGATATTCATAAGGAAACTTTTCACCGGGATCAGTAACATCTTTGGGAATATCTATCACAACAGGCCCTGGTCTGCCTGTAGTAGCAATATAAAAAGCCTTTTTAACCGTACTCGGTATATCCGCAGCATTCTGTACCAGAAAACTGTGCTTAACCACGGGCCGGGATACACCAACCATATCGGTTTCCTGAAAAGCATCGGAACCTATGGCATCACGAGTAACCTGCCCAGAAATAACAACCATTGGAATGGAGTCCATAAACGCTGTTGCTATTCCGGTAATAGCATTGGTTGCTCCTGGTCCTGACGTGACCAGAACCACTCCTGGTTTTCCGGTTGCGCGGGCATAACCATCAGCCGCATGTGTTGCTGCCTGTTCATGTCTGACCAAGACATGATCTACATGCTCCTGATTAAAAATTGCATCATAAATATGCAAGGCCGCCCCACCAGGGTAGCCGAATATCAAATCAACGCCTTCATCGTGCAGGGCGCGAATCAGCATATCTCCACCAGATAACATTTCCACGTTCTTATCCACCTTAGTAGCCCTCTTTCAATAACATCCCGCATTCGCAGTGCGAGGAAAACATAGCAACAAAAAAGCCCATAAGCCTGAGGCTTATAGCTCTTGTTAACTAATACGCTGAAATTGGAGAGTTCTGGTTGAACTCCTACGGCCCTATGCGTGATAACGCGTTAGGGAAACCGAATCTGACCTTGCGTCAGGTCTACTACATTCAGTCGGGTCTTTATGGGGCTATCACCAAGATTCTATAGAATCGCTTGGGACTTGCCTGAACCGAAGGGTAATCAGTCAGTCTTTCCACCAAATCCAGGCCGCCATTATGAGATTTATCAAAAGAATGTCAAGTTTAAAAAATCAATTTCTGCAGCTTCTTGCTTGTTCTGCATGCATTTCATATGATTCCAGCCTTCTATTCACTAAGCATCAACAGGGTTAAGTTCTATGAAGTCTTCACTATTCCTAAAAATATTTATTACGCTACTACTAGGTTCCCTGGCCAGTTTTGCCAATACCCAACCCCCTCCCAGCCCGATTGAACTGGTTCAGTTACAGGATGATATCTATGTTATTGCCAACCCTGCAGTGCCAGGAAATATC
>Ga0181575_10003920_pt1 | contig 10468 bp, 12 predicted proteins | sample 101ome_23_FD_145599 | JGI IMG/M metagenome (GOLD analysis project Ga0181575, IMG submission 145599) | Coastal salt marsh microbial communities from the Groves Creek Marsh, Skidaway Island, Georgia - 101411CT metaG (spades assembly) | ecosystem: Environmental > Aquatic > Marine > Intertidal zone...
GGAAAAAGCGCGACAAGCGCGATGTCGAGAAAAAACGCGACTGGCAGCGGCAAAAAGCCAGACTGTTAAGATAAACGCGCCCTTATATCCGCAAAAACCCCCTCAAACATGGCTTGTGTCAGGCGGCCCGTATTGGTGTTGTAGCGCGAGCAGTGATAGCTCGAAACCAGCGTGAAATCGGCCAGTTGATAGGCGGTGGCGTGGCCGAAAGGCGCGTCTTTCAGCTTCATACTGGCCCCCATGGTATTGGCCGCGCGCAGCACGCTGTCATGCGAAATTTTGCCGAGCGACAGCACGATTTTGAGCTTTGGCAGGCTGGCCAGCCTCGCCGCCAAAAACGGGCGGCAATTATTGATCTCCGCACCGACCGGCTTGTTTTGCGGCGGCACACAGCGCACCGCATTGGTAATCATGCAGTTTTTGAGAAACAGCCCGTCGTCAATGTGCTTATCGTAAACCCCTTCGGAAAAGCCGAATTTCGCCAAAGTCTGATAGAGCAAATCGCCGGCCCAGTCGCCGGTGAAGGGGCGGCCGGTGCGATTGGCGCCGGTCACGCCGGGGGCGAGGCCGACAATCAGCAATTCGGCTTGCGGGTCGCCAAAGCACGGCACAGGGGCGTTGAACCAGTCCGGCTCGGCAGCGCGGTTATCATCGCGATAGGCCGCGAGGCGCGGGCAGATTTGGCAGTTTTCTTCAGGAAGAGCGCTCATGCGCGCATCATAGGCGGTTTGCCCCCATTCACAAACTCTTGTAGTTAGGGCGCATGATTTATCTCGCTTTGGGCAGCAATCTTTCCGGCGCTTTTGCCAATTCGGCGCAGCTTATCGGCGCGGCGATTGATAATGTGCCGCTATGCGGGGCGCATGTGGTGGCGCGCGCGCCGCTTTATCGCTCGGCCGCCGTGGGGCCGAAGGTCGAGGGGCAAGCGCAGGCCGATTACATCAATACGGTGGTGGCGGTGCGAAGCATGCTGCCCGCCCTCGGCCTGTTGCGCCGCTTGCACGCGCTCGAGGCGGCTTTCGGGCGCCAGCGCCGCATCAAATGGGGGCCGCGCACGCTGGATATTGATATTTTGAGTTATCACGACGCGGTGCACGGCGGCTTGGCGGAAATTCCGCACCCAAGGCTGGCGGCGCGTGCCTTTGTTTTATATCCGCTGCGCGACATCGCCCCGGGCTGGCGGCACCCGATAAGCGGGGCGGGGGTGAGCGAGCTTATTAAGGGTCTGTCGGCGTCGGAACGGCGCGGGGTTGTGAGACTTTAATCGCACCATTTGGCGCGTTTGCCTTTGGTCGCTTTGGCCAGCCCCTTATCAATCAGTTGCTTTTTTAAATGCGGCGCGCGCACCAACAAGCGGCCATATTTGTCATATGCGCCGCTTGCCTGCAGTTCCACATCGCCTTGCAAATAGGCCAGCGTGACGTGCTTAGCACTGCTATCGCGTCAAACACTTAATTCCCCTTCCAATATAACAATTTACTTGCGATAATGCGTTATGCGGCCTAAATACAGTCGCATAACCAGACATTAGGAGTGCCGCATGGCTCGTGTGACCGTAGAAGACTGCGTAGACAAGGTAACAAACCGCTTTGAGCTGGTGCTTTTGGCATCGCACCGCGCGCGCGGCATGTCGGCCGGTGCCGAATTGCTGGTCGAGCGCGACAATGACAAAAACCCCGTCGTGGCGCTGCGCGAAATTGCCGATAAAAAGCTGGTGCCCGCCGATATTCGCGAGGATCTGGTCGGCTCTTTGCAAAAACAGGTTGATGTTGACGAACCTGATGAAGAAATTATCGCCGCGCCGCTGGCCGCACCTGCGCCGGAAGGCGAAGGCGTCGAAGCCGCCGCCGGAAATGCGGAAATGGTGGAAATGACCGAAGACGATATTCTCGCCGCGCTGCAGTCGCTGGAAAACGCCGGACCGAAAGACCGGGGTGATGGTCGCGACGACTAGGCCGACACATATCCCGTCCGCCCCAAGCGCAGGGGGGCTTTTGCCATGATGCGCCAATATGAACTTGTAGATCGCGTCATCTCCTATGAGCCGCGCGCCAATGAGGAGCTTTTGAATCGCGCCTATGTGTATGCCACGCAAAAGCATGGCGACCAGAAACGCGCCTCGGGCGACCCGTATTATTCGCATCCGGTGGAAGTGGCTGGCATTCTTACCGATTTGCGCCTCGACACGGCCAGCATCGCCACCGCGCTTTTGCACGACACGATTGAAGACACGGACGCGACCTTTGGCGAGATTGAGAAAATCTTTGGCCGCGAAATTGCCGATATGGTCAATGGCGTGACCAAAATGTCATTGCTCGAATTGTCTTCCGCCGATATGGCGCAGGCCGAAAACTTCCGTAAGCTGCTGCTGGCCACGGCCAGTGATGTGCGCATTCTTTTGGTCAAGCTGGCCGACCGGCTGCACAATATGCGCACGCTGCATTTCATTTCCTCCGACAAAAAGCGCAAACGCATCGCGCAAGAAACGCTGGATATTTATGCGCCTTTGGCCGGTCGCGTCGGCATGCAAAACTTCCGCGACGAGCTGGAAGACCTCGCCTTTGCCGAAGTCAATAAAGAGGGGCGCGACCTGATTGTCGAGCGGCTCGACGAATTGAAGCAAGATAGCGGCGATATGCTGGAAGCCATCGCCTATGAGTTTTCCGTGCTGTTGGGCGAGAACGGCATCAAAGCCCATGTGCATGGGCGGCAAAAGCGGCCGTTTTCGATTTGGCGCAAAATGCAAAACAAGTCGATTTCGCTGGAGCAGCTGTCTGACGTGTTCGGCTATCGCGTTGTCGTGGCCGATGAGGTCGCCTGCTATCAGGCGCTCGGCGTGCTGCATCGCAATTTCCGCTATGTGCCCGGGCGCTATAAGGATTACATCTCAACGCCCAAGCTGAACGGCTATCAATCATTGCACACCACGGTTATCGGCCCCAATCAGCAGCGTGTGGAGGTGCAAATTCGCACCGAGCATATGCACGATATTGCCGAACGCGGCGTGGCCGCGCATTGGACCTATAAGGACAGCACGGAAGACTATCCCGACACGGCCAAAATCGAGCCGTTTGCTTGGCTGCAAGATATGGTCGGGCAGTTGAAAAACGGCGGCTCGGCGGAAGAGTTTTTGGAAAACACCAAGCTCGAATTGTTCAATGACCAAGTGTTCTGCTTCACCCCGAAAGGGCGTTTGATTGCCATGCCGCGCGGCGCAACAGCGCTGGATTTCGCCTATGCCGTGCATACCGAGATTGGCAATAGCTGTATCGGCGTGCGCATTAACGGCCTCAAATTGCCGTTCCGCACTTTGCTGAAAAACGGCGATGAGATTGAAATCATTCGCGGCGATGAGCAATTGCCGAGCGAAAATTGGCTCAATCATGTGCATACGGGCAAGGCGCGCGCCGCCATTCGCCATGCTTTGCGCGAGCGCGAAGCGGCTGACTTCATCAAGCTGGGCGCGCAGATGATTGATAATCTGTTCGCCGCAGAGGCGGTCGAAAGCTCGGTCAGCGTGCTTGACCGCGCGCTCGGTGTCTTGTCTTTCAACAGCATAGACGCGCTTTATGAGGCGGTCGGGCGCGGCACGATTTCTGCCGCCGATGTGCTGCTGGCCACCATGCCGAAAAAGGCTTTGCGTAAGCGCGACCGCTTTGCCGGTGCCATGCGCGGTCTCATCGGTCGGCCCGATAAGGCAGGCCGGCAAGGCGCTGCCATGATACCGGTTAATGGTGCGCTGTATGGCACGGTTGTTAATGTGGCGGAAAACTTTTTCCCACTGCCCGGCGATGACATTGTCGGCATTGTGACACCGGGGCAGGGCGTGGTTGTCTATCCGTCCAATGCGCGCGAATTGGCAGCCTTTGAAGACAGCCGCGAGCGCTGGGTGCCGATGAAATGGGAAAAAGAAAGCACCCAATTATTCGCCAGCCGCGTGCATCTGACAGCGGTCAATCGCACCGGCTCGCTCAGCGTCATCACCCAGACCATTGCAGATTTTGATGCCAATATTACGAATCTGTCGTTAATTCATCTCAATGAAGATTTCTGCGACCTGACGGTGGATGTGCAAGTGCGCGACAAAGAACATATGGAACAGCTGGTTAATGCGCTGAAAGGCAGCCGCGTTATCAGCGAGGCCAAGCGGGTCATTTTTGGTGGGGCGACCGAGAATTAATATGACACCAGACCAAGTGCTCGATGAATTCCGTGATGCGGAGGCCCTGCTTGAAGGGCATTTTATTTTGTCTTCCGGTTTGCACAGTCGCACCTATTTGCAATGCGCGCGGGTGCTGATGGACACAAGGCGCGCTGCGCGCCTCGCTGAGGCGCTGGCCGCAAAAATCACGGATAATGCCGGCGGGGCGATTGATTGCGTGGTCGCACCGGCAATGGGCGGGTTGATTATCGGCCATGAAGTGGCGCGCGCGCTCAATGTCGACTCCATGTTTCTCGAACGCGTAGATGGCGAGTTTACCTTGCGGCGCGGCTTTCACCTGTCTGAAAACGCCAATGTGGTGATGATTGAAGATATCGTCACGACCGGCCTGTCATCGCGCGAGGCGATTGCCGCAATAGGCGCGCATGGCGGCCATGTCGTCAGTGCCGGCTGCCTGATTGACCGCTCCGGCGGCACGGCAGATATCGGTGTGACACTGGCCAGCCTCGCAAGCATTTCGGTTGAAACCTTTAGCGCGGATAATGTGCCCGCCGATTTGGCAGATGTTCCGGCAATCAAGCCGGGAAGTCGCGGCCTCAAATAGGCGCGTCTCATGTTCAAGCGTCGCAATCCACAAACATTTTTCGAACGGCTGCGCCAGTTTTTCTGGCCGCGTGAAGGTTGGGGGCGGGCGACCAAATATCTTTGGCAGCGCACCATCAGGCTTTCCGGCACACCGCATTCCATTGCTTTGGGTTTGGCAATCGGTGCTTTTGCCTCAGCCAATCCTATTTTGGGCACGCATATTATTTGGTGCGCCATCATTATTTATTTTATCGGCGGTAATTTTATCGCTGCCGTGCTCGGCACATGGGTCGGCAATCCGGCCAGCTTTCCCTTTATTTGGCTGGCCACTTTTAACACCGGCAATTTTTTACTCGGACGCAATGCAGATGACAGGGAGTTGCTGCAATTATCCATTGAGCTTCTTCTCGATGCGCCAATGGGAACATTGCTCCCGGTTATCGGCCCGATGATGATCGGTTGGATTCCCGTTGGTCTGATTATAGGGCTGATGGTTTATTATCCCAGTCTTTGGTCTATCGCTGCCTATCAAAAACAACGGCAAGAGCGGCTTGATAGAAAACGCAGTGCAGCCGCAGAAAATGATGCTAAATAGGGCTGATGGCAGAGAGTGATAAATTGAGACTGGGCGTCAATATTGACCATGTGGCGACCATTCGTAATGCACGCGGCGGCGGTTTGCCCGACCCTGTGCGTGCCGCTGAGCTCGCCGCACGCGCCGGTGCCGATGGCATTACCGCGCATTTACGCGAAGACCGCCGTCATATTGGCGATGATGATATTGCCCGACTGGCCGGTGGTATCGGTTTGCCGCTCAATCTTGAAATGGCGGCGACGGAAGAAATGTTGCAAATCGCGCTGCGCCACAAGCCCAATGCATGCTGTATTGTGCCGGAGAAACGCCAAGAAGTGACGACAGAAGGTGGGCTTGATGTGGTCGCCAATGACAATAAATTGCCGAGCATTATCGACCCGCTGAAAAAAGTCGGTATTCGCGTATCGCTTTTTATTGATGCCGATGAAGCGCAAATCCGCGCCTCGGCCAAGCTGGGAGCCGATATTGTCGAATTGCACACCGGCACTTATTGCCATGCCCACCATGACGGCGATAGCGCGGCTTTTAATGGAGAGCTGGAAAAGTTGACCGCAGGGGCTGTGCTGGCCGATGAATTGGGGCTGGAAGTGCATGCCGGACACGGGCTGTGCTTTGAAACGGTCAAGCCGATAGCGGCCATTCCGCAAGTGGTGGAATTGAATATCGGGCATTTTCTTATCGGCGAGGCGATTTTCGTCGGCCTTGATGAAGCCATTGCTGAGATGAGCCGCCTGATAACTGAGGCGCGCGGCGGTGCGATTTCATGATTTTAGGCATTGGCAATGACATTATCGATATTCGCCGCATCGAGCAGTCGCTTGAGCGGTTTGGCGACCGTTTTGTGCAGCGCCTGTTTACCGATACCGAACAAAAGCGTTCCGAGCGCCGCAAGCTGCGCGCCGCTTCCTATGCCAAACGATTTGCCGCCAAAGAAGCGTGTTCGAAGGCACTTGGCACAGGTTTGCGGCAAGGCGTATTTTGGCGCGATATGGGGGTCACCAATTTGCCCTCGGGCAAGCCGACCATGAAGTTGACCAATGGTGCGTTGGCACGATTGGAGAAAATCACACCGGCGGGCATGCGCGCGCAAATCGACCTGACCATTACTGATGATTTTCCGACCGCCCAAGCGATTGTGATTATTTCCGCCGTGCCGCAAGGGAACGAAAGCTAAATGTCTGAAGAGGCAACAAAGCAAACAAGCGCCCCTGAAAAGCAGGGCGATACTTGGCAGGATAATCTGCGCATCTTCGCAATCGCGGCCCTGATTGCCATTGTCATTCGCTCGTTTTTCTTCCAGCCATTCAATATCCCCTCCAGCTCGATGAAGCCGACTTTGCTGATTGGCGATTTTCTATTCGTCAGCAAGTTTAGCTATGGCTATTCCAAGCACAGCTTTCCGTTCAGCCCCCCTTTATTTAGCGGCCGCACCTCTGAGCGCGGGCCCGAGCGCGGTGATGTCGTGGTCTTCAAATTACCGTCAGACGGGCGCACCGATTTCATCAAACGCGTCATCGGCCTGCCGGGCGATAAAATTCAAATGAAAAACGGTGTTGTCTGGCTCAATGGCGCGCCATTAAAGCGAGAGCGCTTGTCGGATTTTGAAGATTTGCGCCGCAATGCACCACCGATTGAAATTCGTCGCTTCCGCGAGACGCTGCCCAATGGTCGCTCTTATGTGACGCTTGACCAAGCTGACAGCAGTCCGGCTGACAATACCGGCGTGTATGAAGTGCCGGAGGGGCATTATTTCATGATGGGCGATAATCGCGATAATTCGACGGATAGCCGCTTTGTTCGCTATGTCGGTTTTGTGCCGCATGAGAATTTGGTCGGGCCGGCGCAAATATTGTTTTTCTCTTTTGATGACCGCACGCGGATTTGGGAAATTTGGCGCTGGCCGATTTCCATTCGCCTGTCACGTCTTTTCAATTTGGTGTATTAATGGCTTCGTTGGATGCGCTGCAGGAAACGCTCGGCCATTCTTTCGCCGATGTAAAGCTGCTGCAGCGCGCATTGCGCCATGCCAGCCTCAATGTTGACGATGATAATGAGGCATTGGAATTTATCGGTGACCGCGTGCTTGGTCTGGCAATTTCACAAATTCTGATGGCACGTTATGCGGCCGAGCCCGAAGGCGCGCTATCGCGCCGCCTCAGTCAATTGGTCAGTGGAAAAAGCTGCGCCAAGATTGCCAAGCTTTGGGATTTGGGCGCCCATTTGAAAACCGATAGCGGTATTCAAAACCGCCAGAAAATACCCAATGCGGTGCTTGCCGATGGCTGCGAGGCAGTTTTGGGCGCGGTATTTCTCGATGCCGGATTTGATGTGGCACAAAAACTGGTGGCCACTCATTGGGCAGATTTATTGGAGGCACAGGGTGATGTGCCGATTGACGCCAAAACCGCCTTGCAGGAATTGATTGCCAAACACGGCCATGATTTCCCGACCTATGAGATTGTTGAACAATCCGGCGCGGCCCATGCGCCGCATTTCTCTGTTGAAGTAAAGTCGGCGCTTGGCACGGCGCAGGGCGAGGGCCATTCGCGTAAGGCGGCAGAACAGAACGCGGCCAATACATTGCTGGTTCTATTGCAAGAGGGGCAGGCCAATGAGTAAAAAATGCGGATTTGTCGCCATTATCGGCCCACCCAATGCCGGTAAATCAACCCTTTCAAACGCTTTGGTCGGACAGAAAGTCGCCATTGTCACGCAAAAGGCGCAGACCACGCGCATGCGGTTGCGCGCTGTCGTCATGCACCAAGAAGCGCAGATTATTCTGGTCGACACGCCCGGTATTTTTGCCGCCAAGCAAAGGTTTGACCGCGCTATGGTCAATGAAGCTTGGATGGGTGTGGAAGACGCAGATGAAGTGCTGGTGGTGCTCGATGCAGCGCGCGCCGATACGCCGGAAATTGACCTGATGCTGGAAGGGTTGGCCGAAAGCAAAAAACAAGCTTCGCTGGTCATCAATAAAATCGACACGGTGCGCAATGACAGCTTGCTTGCGCTCGTCGCGAAACTGAATGAGCGGGTGACCTTTAAGGATACATTCCTTATCTCAGCACTGTCGGGTGACGGGCTGGAGCGCCTGAAAGATACATTGGCCGATAGCATGCCGGAAGGGCCATGGCTTTACCCTGAAGACCAAGCGGCTGATATTCCCTCACTTCTTTTGGCTTCTGAGGTGATGCGCGAGAAATTGTTTTTGCGGCTGCATCAAGAGCTGCCCTATGCGCTGACCGTCGAAACGGAAAAATGGGAAAACAAAAAAGACGGCTCAGTGCGCATTGAACAAATCATCTATGTGCAGCGAGACGGGCAAAAAGCCATTGTGCTGGGCAAGAGTGGCCAAACGATGAAGGAAATCGGGGCGCAGGCGCGCGCCGAACTGGAAGAGATGTTCGAGCGGCGCGTGCATTTATTTACTTTTGTGAAAGTGCGGAAAAATTGGATGGAAGATCCGGAGCGCTATCGCATGCTCGGTCTCGATTATAAGGTTTAGCCATGCAGTGGGAGGCCGAAGCTCTGGTTCTGGCGGCGCGACCCCACGGTGAAAGCAGCGCCATTGTCGATGTGTTTTCGCGCGAGCATGGGCGCTTTGCGGGTCTTGTGCGCGGCGGCAATAGCCGCCGCCTGCGGCCGATTTTGCAGCCCGGCAATATGGTGGTGGCGACATGGCGCGCGCGGCTTTCAGAACATTTGGGCACAATGACGGTTGATGCCGGTCGCGCCCATGCTGCCGAGGCGATGGCTGATGCCAAAGCATTGGCCGGATTGAGCGCCCTGTGCGCGCTCATGCAAATTACGCCGGAGCGGCAAGCCTATCCGCGCCTTTATGACACGCTGATCTTGGTGCTCGGCGCGATGGATGACGAGGCCTTGTGGCCGGTTTTGTTGGCGCGTTATGAAATGGCACTATTGGAGGAAATCGGCTTTGGGCTGGATTTATCGTGCTGCGCTGCCACCGGCGTTGTCGATGAATTGGAATATGTCTCACCGCGCTCGGGTCGTGCCGTAAGTCGCGCTGCCGCGCAGCCCTATCTCGATAAAATGTTCGTCTTGCCGCAATTTTTGCTCGACCCGTCAGCCGATGCCAGCGATGACGATGTGCAAAAGGCGATGGAACTGACCGGCCATTTTCTTGAGCGCCGCGTTTATCTGCCCAATGGCATGAAAATGCCGCCGGCGCGCCAGCGATTGGTGGATATACTGACGCGGTAGCCCGCGAATCGGGTGATAAATCACCCATGAGTGACGTGGAAAATCTGCCACAAGAAGAAGCGGTAAGCTTAAAAGCGGCGTTGGAAAGCCGCTATTTGGCCTATGCGCTTTCAACCATTACCAATCGCGCTTTGCCCGATGTGCGCGACGGGTTGAAGCCGGTGCACCGTCGCTTGTTGTATGCCATGCGGCAATTGCGCCTTGACCCCGAGCAAGGTTTCAAAAAATCGGCGCGCGTTGTTGGTGATGTTATCGGTCGTTATCACCCGCATGGTGACCAAGCGGTTTACGATGCTTTGGTGCGTTTGGCGCAAGATTTTGCGGTGCGCTATCCGCTGGTTGATGGGCAGGGCAATTTTGGCAATGTCGATGGCGATAACGCCGCCGCCATGCGTTATACGGAAGCGCGCATGACCGAAATTGCCGGTCTGCTGCTGCAGGATATTGACAGCGACACGGTTGATTTTCGCGCCACTTATGACGGCGAAGATGAAGAGCCGATTGTGCTGCCCGCCGCTTTTCCCAATTTGCTGGCCAATGGCGCGTCGGGCATTGCGGTCGGCATGGCCACCAGTATTCCGTCGCATAATGTTGATGAATTATGCGCCGCCGCATTGCATTTGCTGAAAGCGCCCAATGCGCGCATTGATACGCTGATGGAACATGTCAAAGGGCCCGATTTTCCGACCGGCGGTATTTGCGTAGAAAGCCCCGAATCTTTGCGCGAAGCCTATGCAACAGGGCGCGGTTCCATGCGGGTGCGCGCGCGCTATGAAGTCGAGCAAATAGGGCGCGGCACATGGCAAATCGTCATTACCGAAATTCCCTATCAGGTGCAAAAATCGCGTTTGATTGAGAAAATTGCTGAACTGATGAATGCGCGGCAATTGGCGATGCTCGAC
>Ga0181575_10003932_pt1 | contig 10441 bp, 10 predicted proteins | sample 101ome_23_FD_145599 | JGI IMG/M metagenome (GOLD analysis project Ga0181575, IMG submission 145599) | Coastal salt marsh microbial communities from the Groves Creek Marsh, Skidaway Island, Georgia - 101411CT metaG (spades assembly) | ecosystem: Environmental > Aquatic > Marine > Intertidal zone...
TTTCCCCGCCGGTGGATACCCCCCGCCCCAGGGCCCTTATTACTGCTCAGTGGGTGCACGTAACGCATACTGTCGTGAACTGATTGAAGAGCATCTCGACCTGTGCCTTGAAGCAGGCCTCAACGTCGAGGGTATCAATGCCGAAGTCGCTGCAGGTCAGTGGGAGTTCCAGGTCTTCGCCAAGAGTGCGGCCAATGCAGGCGACCAGATCTGGCTGGCGCGCTACCTGCTCGAGCGAACGGCTGAAAAGTATGATCTCGCAGTTGACTGGCATCCGAAACCACTCGGAGACACAGACTGGAACGGTTCTGGCATGCACGCGAACTTCTCAAACAGTGCCATGCGCGACGCAGGTGAAGAAAGTGTGTTCACCAAGATCTGCGATGAGTTCGGTAAAAACATTGCCGAGTGTATCCATGTTTATGGCGCTCATAACGAAATGCGCCTGACTGGTAAGCACGAAACCCAGTCGATCGACCAGTACAGCTACGGTGTGTCTGACCGGGGTGCCTCAATCCGGATCCCGATCGGAACGGTAGAAGACGGCTGGAAAGGTCGACTGGAAGATCGTCGTCCGGCTTCAAACGCTGACCCTTACAAGGTCGCGGCTGTGATTGTTCGTATCACGAAGGAAGCACTCGCTTAGTCGATACGCCAGGTTAGAGTGACAGGCCCGGGGTGGGAAACCAGCCCGGGCTTTTTTATGGGGCCTGGGTCAGAACTGGCTAGCCGAAGACAGCGCTGACTACCGTCGTGGTGCGCGCGTTAACTCATTCACCCAGTCTTCCTGCAGTGTGCGAATAAACGCAGCGATATCAGGACGGCGCTCGGGTGACTTTTCGAGGCAGGCCATGGTCAATGCTTCGAGGGTGCGCGGAACCCTGTACTTTGTGAGGCTGGAGGGTTTGGTCGGCATGGTCCCCTGCACCGCCTCAATGACCTCGTAAGCATGCTCGCCGTCAAACGGCACCTCGCCGGCAAGAATCTCAAAGAGCAGCACGCCCATGCTGTATATGTCCGTGCTGAATGAAATATCCGGATCACGGTCAATCTGCTCCGGCGACATATAGCAGAGCGTACCCTGCAGCTTCTGGTAACCTGTCATGGATTTGTCAGCTGTTGGAATCGTGAGCTCGCTGTCGGGCTCCTCCGCTGTCGTGCCGTCGCGCCGCCACACTTTGGCGATACCCCAATCCAGCACCAGGACCTCCCCATAAGGCCCGACCAGGATATTCTCTGGTTTAATATCTCGGTGGGCGACCCCGTGCGAGTGTGCGTTATCCAATGCATGGGCCACTTGTGCCATCACCTCGATTAACTGGGTCAGGTCGTAGCGGTCGCGATAGTCGAGGATCTCGCGCAGGGTATAGCCATGCACCAATTTCATGGTGAAGTAATAGTTACCCCGTGGATCCCTGCCGACCTCGTAGACTGGAATGGTGTTCGGGTGTTGCAGGAAACCCGAAACTCTGGCCTCTCGCAGCAGCCGCCGCTGTTCAATCGGGTCATCCTGAAATTCCGAGCGCAGTTGTTTGTGGGCAATGACTCGCCCGAGGTGCATATCGAGGCATGACTGGATCAGGCACTTGCCGCCCTTTGCCACTGTCGACAAAAACCGATAGCGGGTCCGTGGGTTTAATACCTCGGGCAGCGGGCGGTCGGCATCTTCAAGAAAAATCTTGGCTAGATCGTCAGGCGCTTCAGGAAATTTCAGCATGGTTAAACTCCTGATCCAGGAGCCATCAGTTTAGCACCTGCTGCGCCCGGTGGATGACTCTTTAAAAGCTGACTTTGGTTGAATAAGGCGTCAGCTGCAGTTCGTGGGTCCAGCAGGACTTGTCCTGCGTGTGCAGGTAGTAAAAAGCGTCCGCGATGGCAGCGGGATTGATGATGATCTCGGGATGTTTCTGTGCAACCGGCAGTGCCCGTGTGCCAGGGGAATCGATCAGGCCATCGACGATGACATTGGCGACATGCACGCCGAACTTGGAATACTCCTCCGTCAGCACCTGTGCCAGCGTCCGCATCATGACCCGTGGATAGTAGAGCGACTGGCCGGTCTCACGTTTGCGTCCGCGCAGGGAAGCGGCGTTGTTCGTGATCAGGAAAGAGCCTTTGCCGCTTTCGCGCATGGCAGGCAGGCAGGCCTGTGCCAGCAGAAACGGACCGCGGCTCGAAACGTGCTGTGCGGTATCGAATATCTCCAGCGGCATGTTCTCCAGCAGTTCCATCTCGGGCGGCAGATCGCGGCCTTCGAGATAGCCGGCATTCAACACAACCACCTCCGGGTCACCAACAGTCTCTCTGATTTCCTCGAAGGCGTTTTTGATGGAGTCTGCTGACGTCAGATCCAGTTCGACGGTCATGCAGTCATGACCGAGACCCTGGATCGCGGTTTCGAGTGCGGCTGCATTAGCCCTGGTTCGGGTGGTCAGCACAATGTGGTAGCCCGCGCCGGCGAACCTCTGTGCAATAGCGCCGCCGACACCCCAGCGCGCCGCGAGCGGCAGGTCGTCATCTGCAATATCTCCTCCGTGTACTAGGTGAGTGTTTCGACCATCAGATTGCCACTTGGACGTGGCACCAACGATCACAGCAACGGGTTGACTCATCTTTCCTCCTGGTTGACTCAGTTACGAGACCGACAGTCCGCCATCGACCGGCAGCGCAATACCGGTGATATAGCCGGCCCGGTCAGACGCGAGGAAGGCAGCTGCGTGTGCCACGTCCCAGGCGCTGCCCATCTTCCTGCCCAGCGGGACCTGCCGGTCCCGCTCTGCGACGATCCCATCACGGGTCTTGCGACCGCCGACCCGGGGTTCGATAGCCATCGGTGTGTTCATCAGACCTGGCAAAATCACATTTGCCCTGATGCCGTAGCGTGCATTGTTTGCGGCGAGTTGCTCCGTTAAGGCGATCACAGCGGCCTTGGTCGTTTTATAGCCGACCAGCGGGTAGGGTTTGACGGCCGCCATGGAAGAAATATTGATGATGACACCGCTGCCCGCTGCTCGCATGGCGGGCAGTACATGTTTTGATGTCAGCACCATGGCGCGCAGGTTGATCTCGACCAGCAGATTGAAGGATTCAGGCTGCATGTCCTCGATGCGGGCGTCGTGGCCTGCCAGACTCACGCCGACATTGTTGTGGAGCACATCAATTTTCTGCCAGCGCGCCATCACTTGTTGCACCATGGCGGCGATGTCGTCTTCATTTCTGACATCCAGCTCGCAGGCCATGGCCTCAAGTCCCTCGTCACTGATCATCTTTCCCGTTTCCTCAGCTGAGGCGTAATTACGATCGGCGACGGCGACGCGGGCGCCCTCGCGGGCAAACTGTATCGCTGTGGCGCGGCCGTTACCGATTGTTTCGCCGGCCGTCTGACCGCCGCCGACAACAATGGCGACTTTGTTCTGCAGGAGATTAGTCATCGTTTCCTCCCCCTGTTGACTGGCAGCCTGTTCCTGCCTTGCTGGTCAAGAATCATGCCTGCTTTCCGAAACTTCCACCAGCCGCCTTGAAAAGCCCGGTTTGTCCCGCAATATTGAGATTCCGCACCCAGTATTTTTGTTATGAGCGAAACGCCGCAGCCAAACTTCGATAGTGTCTCCAGCGTTATTCGCGACCCTCTGCATTTCAAGTACAAGCTTGATATTGGTGAAGACGCGTTTGAATCTCTGCGCCTGAAGAAGTACCTGTTGGATGCGGTTGACGCGGGTAACGGTGCGCTTGTTGGTTTCGGTGCGGCTAAGTCATCCCTGGTGGCATCGACTTTTTTTGCACCCTCGGGGCTCCTCGGTGCGATTGGCGTCGGGACGGCCTCTACGCCGCTGGGATGGGCTCTGGCGGCGGGCGTCGTGGGCGCCGGACTCAGCCTGGTGGTCGGCAAGCACTTTATACGCGGCACCTCTTCCAAGGTGCGGACGATCCCTGATTACATCAGTACACCGATGGACGTGCTCGCTGTCGGCCTGTTCGATCTGATGGCGCTCCTGGGCGTCAAAGTGGCGCTGGTCGATGGCGAATTTGACAAGCGGGAACGTGGCAGAATTCGTCGCTATTTTATCGAGGACTGGGGTTACGACGAAGCCTTCGTCGATGCGGGTCTCAAGGAAATCGAGCTCGCCGCGACCAACTACACAATTAGCGAGATTGCTGAGCAGCTGGCCGCATTCAAAAAACAGAATCCTGACTGTAACTACGAGACCATGTCCAGGGAGCTCGTGATCTTCCTGCATGAGCTCAGTGCGGCCGATGGCGTCATTGATGGGCGCGAGGTATTGGCTATAGAAAAAGTTGAGGGCGTATTTGCTGAAGTGAACAGACTTAAGCTGGGTGCTGTAGTTGCCGGGACCCTGGATGCCGCATCGGAAGCAGGGCGGCGCACGGCCGATACTGTGGGTGGCGCTCTGTCGAAGGCGACAGAATTGACTCGGCAGCAGCTCTCTCGAGTGAAAAGCAAAGCGCCGGAAGACGACGCCTGAAACACGCAGCTGCAGTTTCCCCGTATAATTCCAGCCCGGCTGAACATTCGATTGCAAAGGAGCTTTTTTTGGCGGGACCGACATCACACAGTTACTTTTCCCAGCGCCTGCGTCTGCACTATGTCGACTGGGGCAATCCGGAAGGTCCGCCGATGATCCTGATCCATGGTGGCCGTGATCACTGCCGCAACTGGGACTGGATCGCGGAGCACTTCAAGGATGAATACCACATCATTGCCCCGGATTTGCGTGGTCATGGCGACAGCCAGTGGGTGATTGGCAGTTCCTACAACCAGATCGACTATGTTTACGACATTGCTCAGCTGCTGAACCAGAAGAACATGACCCCGTGTGTGGTTATCGGGCACTCACTGGGTGGTTCGATCTCGCTGCTTTATACCGCACTGCACCCGCAGAACGTCAGCAAGCTTATTGCTATCGAAGGTATGGGGCCGCCGCCGTCAATGTTAGAGGAGCGTCTCAACAAGCCCCTGGACGAGCTTCTGCATAACTGGATGAAAGATTTAAGGGGTCTGTCAGCGCGACAGGTACGTCGCTATGACAGCCTTGAGGATGCGTACGAGCGGATGCAGTCAGAGAACCCGCACCTGTCTGAAAGCCAGGCGCGACACCTGACGATCCACGGCAGCAATCAGAACGAAGATGGCACCTACAGCTGGAAGTTCGACAATTACGTACGTGCCTTTCCGCCCTCAGGTCTGCCCATGGAGGAAGTCTGGAAACTCTATGGCCAGATCGAGTGCCCGACCATGCTGGTGCGTGGTCAGGAATCATGGGCTTCAGATCCTGTCGCCGACGGCCGGACTGAGCAGTTCACCTGCCCGCTGACGATCGAGACGTTTGCTGATGCTGGGCACTGGGTGCATCACGATCAGCTCGATGCGTTCGTGAAGGCTATTCGAGGCTTTCTGAAGTAAGGGTGCCTGCGACAGACGACCTCAGAGCCCCAATACCGCTTTGGCGATCACATTCTTTTGAATCTCATTTGAGCCGCCGTAGATGGTGTGGGCACGCCCGAAGTTGTAATCGCTGACTGCCCTCACCGCATAGTCCGGTCCAATCGCTGGCTCGTTGCTCTCGTTGGCGATGATGCCGAGATCGAAGGGCAGGGCATAGTGGTTAACAGCTTCGACCCGCAACTCCTCTAGCGACTGCTGCACCTCGGTGCCGAGAATTTTCAGCAGCGAGGCGGCATCACCGGCACTGCCGCCGGATTCCATCGCGGCAAGGATCCTCGCTTCTGTCTGGGCCAGCGCCTCGAGCTTGATCTCTGCCTGGCCGAGACGACTGACATAGGAAGCATCGTTCGCCAGTCTGCTGCCCTGACCGTTGGGCTCGCGCTGGGCGATGTCCTGCAGCGCCTGAATCTGGCGGCGCGAGCCGGCCACGCCGGCGATACCGGTGCGTTCGTGGCCCAGCAGGAACTTCGCGTAGCTCCAGCCCTTGTTTTCCTCTCCGATGCGGTTGCTGACTGGCACCCGGACGTCGGTGAAGTAGGTTTCGTTCAGGTGGTGCAGACCATCAATCGAGACAATCGGTTTGACCTCGATGCCGGGTGTGCTCATGTCGACCAGCAGGAAGCTGATGCCCTGCTGTGGTTTGCTCTCAACATCAGTTCTGACCAGGACAAAGATCCAGTCTGCCTTATGGGCATTGGTCGTCCAGATTTTCTGACCGTTAATGACGTACTCATTACCTTCACGAACTGCTCTGGTTTTGAGTGATGCCAGATCGGAACCGCTGCCGGGTTCAGAATAACCCTGGCACCACCAGGTGGAGCCGTCGAGGATACCCGGCAGATGTAGGGTTTTCTGAGCCTCGGTGCCGAAGGTGTAGATCACTGGCCCGACCATGCCGATGCCGAAGGGCATGACCATGGGCGCACCAGCCAGTGCCATTTCCTCTGAGAACGCATGTTGCTGCTCCAGTCCCCAGCCCGTGCCGCCATGCTCCTCTGGCCAGGTGGGTGCGATCCAGCCCGCCTCGAAGAGCTTCCTGTGCCAGCGCGCGCCGTCCTCGCGGCGGATGCCGAACCCCTGCTCAGCCGCCAGCTTCAGCTCCGGGGTGAGTTCACGGGCGAGAAAGTCGCGGACTTCCAGACGGAAGGATTCGATAGCCGTTGATGTCATGAGTCTGCTTCCTGAAATTTTGTGTTAGAGATTGCCCGTTGCCCTGACTAATTCCTTGAACCCCAGAGCCGGGCGACAGCGATGTCCTTGCCAACTGTACCAACAATCAGCCCCATCATGCCGGCGCCGCCAAAGACGATGACTGGCAGGAGGTAGTCCCATCCGCCCGGGGGCATCAACCACAAGGTAACGCCAGCGAGCAACAGGAAGAGAGTGCTCATAACCAGAAGTACGACTCGATGAGAACGGCGGTAGACGAACTCACCCTCTGCCTCCAGCGGATGCAGGAGCGGTTTTGCCAGTGTTCGCAGAAGGTGTCTCATGTCAGTTGATCGAATCCGGGTTGCAGGGGCTTAGCCTGCTGCAAGGATAACCTTTAATTGACCTGAGGCTTAACCCCGAGAGATCTCAGTGGCCCTTGAGTTCAACCCGATTGCCTTCAGGGTCGCTCAGGTAAATGGATGGACCTGACCCGAGGGCACCATAACGCGTCGCGACTTTCAATGTATCCGCCCGTCCCAGACCGTGGTGCCGCAGGTGAGCCAGTATTGCTTCCTCATTCCATGGCTGCACCTGGAGGCAGAAATGATCCATAGTGGCTGCGCCGGCTGTTGGCGGGCCGCCGCCTTCCTGGCCGATAGGGCCATTGACATCGACAAGGTCAATCAGCGATGACCCGGCCCGCAGCTGATAGAGCCCGTATTGATCCAGTGTTCTTTCCAGCCTGCAGCCCAGCACATCACAGTAGAAGCTGAGCATGGTTTCAATGTCGACAGCCCGTAAAACGACGTGGTCGAGGGCTGTGATGTTGATTGGGTTCTGTTCGCGCATGATTTCAGATTTGATCGATGATTGTCGTTGCCAGTGTGGGTTGCCGGTGTGCATAGTGGTCGTTATCCACTATACCCCAGGGTCGCGTTATTTACTGGCCCAGGATTGTGTGAAGGGATCGAGAGTCGCGATCGAAATCCTCGAAGACCGGGCAACCGATCAGTGGTTAAAGCAACTGACCCGGGCTGCCGCGGCGCTCCGCCTGATTGTTGGTCGCTCCGCCGTCTGCTAGGTAGACATCATCTGCAATGATCAATCTTGCCACCGCTGATATTCGGTGATTAATTGTCGCGCTCTGTCTTTAACGGAATGCAGGAATGGAAGTATCGGGGTACTGTGACGAGAAGTTTGCACAGGTACGCGAGGAGTTTGAAAAAAACTTCATCGAGCGTGGTGATGTCGGTGGCAGCTTCGCCGCGACGATCGAAGGCGAATTTGTTGTTGATCTCTGGGGCGGACATCGCAATGCCGAGAAGTCACTGCCATGGGAATCAGACACCCTGGTCAATGTTTACTCCACGACCAAAACAATGACATTTCTGGCATCGCTGATCCTTGCGGATCGCGGTGAACTGGACCTGTACGCGCGTGTTGCAGACTACTGGCCTGAATTTGCCCAGAACGGCAAGCAGGACATTCGCTTCACTCATCTGCTGAGTCACAGTGCCGGTCTGGCAGGTTTCAGCGATGATTTTGCCCCTGAAGACCTGTTTAACTGGGATGCTGCGGTGGATGACCTCGCCCGGCAGGCGCCGTGGTGGGAGCCTGGCACTCAGAGCGGCTACCACGCGGCGACCCAGGGGTTTCTGATTGGTGAGGTGGTCCGACGCTTAACCGATCAATCCTTTGGTCAGTGGTTCAAGCAAAATGTGGCGGAGCCGCTTGAAGCGGACTTCATTGTTGGGGTCGATCCAGCGGACTTCCCGCGACTTGCTGACATGGTGCCCGACAGCTCTGCAGAAGGCTCGGTCTTCGATCAGCTTGATCCTGACTCCATGACCCGTCGCGTGTTCTCGAGTGCGCTGGATGCAGATGTCGCTAACAGCCCGGAATGGCGTCAGGCTGAGATTCCAGCCGGCAATGGTCATGGCAATGCCCGCTCTGTCGTCAAGGCGCAAAGCGCGCTCGCAAATGACGGTTATGCGTTCGGTCAACAGCTGCTCTCTGCAGCGGGCGCTGAGAAGTCACGTGAGGTGGTGCTCGAGTCCACTGACCTTGTGCTTATGTTCCCCATCAAGTTCGCCATGGGATATGCCTATGGCAATGCTTTCCTGCCGATTGCCCCGAATCCGAACAGTATCTGGTGGGCCGGCCTCGGTGGTTCGACCTGTGTGATAGACAAAGACAATCGCACCTGCTTTTCTTATGTCATGAATCAGGCCAAATCCGCGATGGTGGGTGATGAGAGAAGCGGCAGCCTGTCCAGGGCCCTGTATCAGGCCACCTGACAGACAAAAATTCGGTCACAGCAGAATCAGACTGCCCGTCCGGCTGCTCTGCATCTGGCTGGTGGTATGGTCTGCCGCGGCACCTGCAGATGACGTTGAACTGCCGCGGGTCATGGCCTGGAGCGCCTACAACCTCGGGACGACAGGCTACAACCAGGCGGTTGGCATCGCAAAAATGCTGAAAGATCGTCACCGCATCACGTTGCGGGTGGTGCCGGGCAAGAACGATGTCTCACGGCTGCTGCCGCTGAGGGTCGATCGGGTCCAGTTTTCTGCTAATGGTGTGTCGACCTACTTTGCCCAGGAAGGCACATTCCAGTTTGCCTCTGAACGCTGGGGGCCAATGCCGGTTCAGCTCGTCATGATGTCACTGGGCCTTTCGAACCAGGCCGTTGCCGTGCCGGCCGACTCTGATATTTATGTTGCGGCTGACCTGAATGGCCGAAGAGTCCCCTATGTTCGCGGCTCGCCGGCAGTGAATGTGTCAACGGAAGCCATGCTCGCTTGTGGCGGGCTCACCTGGGATGACGTCGAACGCATCGAGTTCCCGGGCTACAGCGCAATGTGGAACGGCATTGTGGAAGGGCACATTGATGTTGCCTACGCCACGACGGTGTCAGGCCCAACCCGTAAGCTCGAGGCGTCACCCAAAGGCATTCGCTGGCTGCCGGCGCCACATGATGATGAAGCGTGCTGGCAACGTCTGTTAAAAGTCGCGCCGTATTTTTCCCGGCATATTGCTGTGCGTGGCGCAGGGATTTCTAAGGACCGGCCGCATGAGGGCGCGACCTACCCATACCCGTTGCTGATGACGCTTGCCGACAGGGATGAAGCGTTTGTCTACCACCTCACCAAGTTACTGCACCTCGGTTATGACGACTATTCGAAAGCGGACCCCGGTTCCATTGGCTGGCATATCGATCGGCAGAATTTCACCTGGGTGGTACCGTTTCATGCCGGCGCTGTCAGGTACTACCGGGAAATTGGCCGATGGGGTGCGGCGGCGGACGCACACAATAGCCGTCTGCTTGAACGGCAGAAGGTACTGGCCGCAGCCTGGGATGAAACCCTTGCACTGATCCGGGGTGAGGCCGCCGTCTTCAGCGCAGCGGAGTTGCCGGATCTGTGGATGCAGCTGCGGGCATTGCGGTTGCGTCAGCAAGGGTTTGACCCGGTATGGGAGTAACGATGCCATGACCCGGGAAAACGTTCGAGCGCCAGGGACTGTCGTCAGTCTGCTGCTAATGGTCAGTGCGGTCATGGTCGTACTGCTGACGCTTGACCAGCTGCGTCTCTTCGGGCGCCCACTGCTCGACGATATCGTCTTACTGGAAACGCATTTTTACTATGCCTTGCTGGGGTTGCTGCTGCCTTTCGCTTTCCTGATCTATCGCTCTAATCACTGGATTGATCTCTATTGGCTCGACGTCCTGCTCGCAGTGTTTGCTCTCGGTTGCTGTGTCTGGTTGTTCCAGCACGCAGAGCCGATAGTGGATGAGGGCTGGGAGTTCATTGCCCCTGACCGGGC
>Ga0181575_10003944_pt1 | contig 10426 bp, 8 predicted proteins | sample 101ome_23_FD_145599 | JGI IMG/M metagenome (GOLD analysis project Ga0181575, IMG submission 145599) | Coastal salt marsh microbial communities from the Groves Creek Marsh, Skidaway Island, Georgia - 101411CT metaG (spades assembly) | ecosystem: Environmental > Aquatic > Marine > Intertidal zone...
TTGCTTACGCCGGCGATCGTGCAGTGCAGTTCCACGGTGGCTTCGGCTTTACGTTTGAATGTGATGCTCAGTTGTATTTGCGGCGTGCGTTGTGGTGTCAGTACCAGTTCGGAGATGAGCGCTATCATCGGCAGTTACTCCAGCCGTTGCTGCTGGATGCGGCGGGCTGAGGAGGGCAGTCAGGATGAGGATACTGACGTCAATTTCCGGCCACAGTCTTAAAGCCTTGCCGGCACTTGTCGCTGGCTTGGAATCTCAGGGCTTCACCGATGTTTCAACCCAGGAGAACAAACAGGACGCTTTTCTGCCGCTGGCAGTCGCGGCGACCCGTTCGGAGACTTTGAGTCTGCGAACCAGTATCTCGATTGCCTTTGCGCGTTCGCCTATGTCCAGCGCGATGCTCGCCTGGGATCTACAGGCAGCGTCGGATGGCAGGTTCACACTTGGTCTGGGATCCCAGGTGAAGGGGCACAATGAACGGCGTTTCAGCGTGCCCTGGAGTGCGCCGGCACCGCGCATGCGTGAGTATGTGCAGGCGGTCAGGGCAATCTGGGACTGCTGGCACAATGGTACCCGGCTGGACTACCAGGGCGATCACTACCAGTTCACCCTGATGACGCCCAATTTTACGCCAGAGGGGCTCAACAGCGACCTGCCCAAAATCCAGATCGCAGCGGTTGGTCCTGTCATGATGAAAGTGGCGGCTGAGGAGTGCGATGGCGTCATGCTGCATGGTTTCTGTACCCGCAGGTATCTTGATGAGGCCGTCATGCCGCGTCTGCAAAAGGGGCTGTTGTCGCAGGGCAAACGCCGTGATGCCTTCGAAATTTCAGGTGGCGGTTTTGTCGCGACTGGCGCAGATGATGAAGCGGTCAGCAGGATGTTCGAATGGATCAGAATGCGGGTCGGATTCTATGGGTCGACCCCATCCTACTGGCCAGTGTTTGAGGTGCATGGGCTGCATGACCTTGGCCGGAAGCTTAACGACATGTCAAAGAAAGGGCAGTGGGATGAGATGACCCGCGAGATTCCTGATGATGTCGTGCACCTATTTGCTGCGGTTGGGCGCCATGACGAAATTGTTGGCGCGATTGAAAAGCGTTTCGGCGGGCTGGTCGACCTGGTCGGCATGCCGGCAGATACACCGCCTGATGTCATTCAGGACGTCAAAGCAATCCCGTCACCGTGCTCAGTTTGAAGAGCTTTCAGCTTTATCTGGCATGCTGCCAGTGGGACCTGTTTATGGTGTAAAGGGCCTGCCGCTAAGTACCCGTGCGAAGGGCGTCAGCCTGTAATAAGAGACAGGAATTCCATGCGGGTGGGCTGGTTGTCCCTGAAAGTTCCCAGCATCACCGATGTCTTCATTACGGAATTCTGTTTCTCGACACCCCGCATCATCATGCACATATGCTTGGCCTCGATGATGACGCCGACTCCGGATGCTCCGGTGACTTCCTGTACGGCCTCTGCAATCTGACGCGTCAGGTTTTCCTGTATCTGCAGCCGGCGTGCATACATATCGACAATCCGGGCGACTTTCGACAGCCCGAGCACTTTGCCTGTAGGTACGTAGGCCACGTGACACTTGCCAATGAATGGCAGCATGTGATGTTCGCACATAGAGTACAGCTCAATATCCTCGACCAGGATCATTTCGCTGGAATCAGATTCAAACAGGGCATTGTTGACGACGACATCGAGGGTTTGGGCATAGCCTCGAGTCAGAAACGCCATTGCCTTGGCCGCTCTGCTGGGGGTGTCCAGCAATCCCTCTCGCTGCGGGTCTTCGCCAATCAGCTCAAGAATTGAGCGGAACTGTTCTTCCATCGTGTAACTTGTCCAGTGAACAGGGTACCTACCCTAAGGTATCTGCACTGTGGAGTAAATTCAGTTTTTCCACTTGACATGTAAATTGCGTTGAGACCCCATATAATGCCGCGCCAGTCACTGACTGGTTTCAATCAAGCAGGGCGGGATTACGATATGCCAGGAAACAGCATCGGCGAGATGTTCAGAGTCACCACCTTTGGCGAAAGTCATGGGGCTGCGCTCGGCTGTGTGGTCGATGGCTGTCCCCCGGGGCTGGAATTGTCCGAAGCCGATCTGCAGGTTGACCTGGACCGGCGGCGCCCGGGCACCAGCAAGTTTGCGACTCAGCGCAAGGAGCCTGACCAGGTCAGAATCCTGTCCGGCGTGTTTGAGGGGGTGACGACTGGCACCTCGATTGGCCTTGTGATCGAGAACCAGGACCAGCGTTCGAAAGACTACTCGGACATTCAGGACAAGTATCGACCAGCCCACGCAGACTACACTTATGAAAAAAAGTACGGTGTCAGGGACTACCGAGGCGGTGGCCGCTCATCAGCGCGTGAGACTGCAATGCGTGTTGCAGCAGGAGCCGTCGCCAAGAAGTTCCTGGCAGAGCGGTTTGGCGTAAGCGTCCGTGGTTACATGGCGCAGATGGGAGGCCTCAGTGTGCAGGCGTTTGACTGGGACGAGGTCAACGCCAATCCTTTCTTTTGTCCCGATGCCGGCCTGGTGCCAAAACTCGAGGACTATATCGATCAACTGCGGCGCGAGGGTGATTCGATTGGGGCCCGCGTCAACGTTGTCGCGAGTGGTCTGCCAGCGGGCTGGGGAGAACCTGTATTCAGTCGGCTCGATGCCGATCTAGCGGGGGCGCTGATGAGTATCAATGCCGTCAAGGGTGTCGAGATTGGTGACGGGTTCGGTGTGGTCAATCAGCGCGGCACCGAGCACCGTGATGAAATGACTTCCAATGGATTTGTGTCCAATCATGCTGGTGGGGTGCTGGGCGGCATTTCATCCGGGCAGGATCTGCTGGCAAGTATTGCGTTAAAACCGACTTCCAGTATTACGACCCCGGCCCGCACGATTGACCGTGAGGGCAAGGATGCGGAAATTGTGACGAAGGGTAGACATGATCCTTGCGTCGGGGTTCGTGCAACCCCGATCGCTGAGGCGATGGTCGCTATTGTGCTGACGGATCATGCGCTCCGGCATCGAGGCCAGATCGCCTCATAGCGCGGGGTAGTCCGACTCGACTCTGAGTGTTTCTATAAAGGCACGCCCGGCATTCGACAGCGTGCGATTGACGTGGTGAATGACCCCGAGGGTGCGTTCGATCGGTTGATCGATATTCAGCAGCACGACTTCATCATCAAGCATCGTGCGCGGCAGCACGCTCCAGCCGAGCCCGACTCCGATCAGCATTTTGATGGTCTCCAGGTAGTTCGTCGACATGCCGATATTGAGCGGTAGTTGTCGCTCTTCGAACATGCCTTTAACGATGCGGCCGGTAAAAGTTGTCATATCAGGCAGGATGGCTGAATACTCAGCCAGGTCGTCGACGCGGATATTCTGCTCCTCGCTAAGGGGGTGGCCACGCGCAGCAACGAACACCAGTTCATCCCGCCAGATGGGTTCAGCCACCAGTTTGTCATGAACGGAGGGTGCCAGCGTGATGATCGCCATTTCAAGCTCTCCCTGAATAATCCGTTCGTGGGCGACCTCGGAATCCATAAAGTGAAGATCAAGCGCAACGCCCGGGTGACTGGCGATGTAGTGTCGCAATACGGCTGGCAGGCGCCAGAGTCCGACATGATGACTTGTTGCCAGCGATAATTGACCGGCAACTTCGCCAGCCAGGTTACGGACGGCGCGCTCGGTGTCCTCTACCTGTTGCAGGATCTGGTTGGCCCGGGTCAGCAGGATCTGACCTGAGTGAGTCAGGCGAACGGTGCGGCCAATACGGTCAAACAGGCGTGTATCCAGCTGCTGTTCCAGCGAGGCGATGCGCTTGCTGACCGCGGGCTGGGTCAAATGCAGGCGATCGGCGGCGACGCTGAAGGATGTTGCGTCGGCGACGGCAAGAAAAGCCTTCAGACCATCAATGTCCAAGGTTATCCGCCATGGGAATTAACGCCATTTCTGATTCCTCTGAATTATGGAAACGATAATAAATATGAATTGTTTTTATCGCAATCCAGGCGATAGAATGCGCTCGTTTTTGTGACTCAAGAGATACACATGCGTGAGTTTGACGTTGCCATCGTTGGCGCCACTGGTGCCGTCGGTGAAGTAATGCGGGAGATTCTCGAAGAGCGAGGTTTTCCGGTACGGAAGCTGTATCTGCTGGCGAGCGAGCGTTCCGCCGGCGCGAGACTGCAGTTCAAGGGCCAGTCAGTCGTAGTCGAGGACCTTGCGACCTTCGATTTCGGCCAGGTTCAGATTGGGCTTTTCTCTGCGGGCGGCACAATCTCGGCCGAGTTTGCGCCAAAGGCGGCAGCAGCGGGGTGTGTTGTGATTGACAATACTTCTTATTTCAGGCGTGACGCTGACATTCCGTTGGTAGTCCCCGAGGTAAATGGGCATCGCATTGCTGATTATGGTGAGCGCAACATCATCGCCAATCCGAATTGCTCCACCATCCAGATGCTTGTAGCGCTGAAGCCGATTTACGATGCAGTCGGTATCCGTCGCATCAATGTCGCGTCTTACCAGTCAGTTTCAGGCGGCGGTAAGCGTGCAATCGAGGCGCTGGCGACGCAGACAGCCAAACTCCTGAACGGTCAGCCCATCGAGCATGATGTATTTCCACAGCAGATTGCATTTAACGCGATCCCCTTTATCGGCGGTTTCGAAGACAACGGCTACACCAATGAAGAAATGAAGATGGTTTGGGAAACCCAGAAAATCTTCGAAGATGACTCGATCCAGGTAAATCCGACCTGTGTGCGTATTCCTGTGTTCTACGGACACTCAGAGGCGGTGCACATTGAGACAGGAAGTCCGATCAGCGCGACAGAGGTTACCCGGCTGCTGCAAGAGGCACCGGGGATTACGGTGATTGATGAACAATCCGAACCCGACTTCCCAACCCCCGTTCGTGATGCGTCTGGCACAGACCCGGTCTTTGTGGGAAGGATTCGAAAAGATATCTCCTCGGACAATGGGCTCAACCTCTGGGTCGTGTCCGATAACGTCCGAAAAGGCGCAGCGCTCAACAGTATACAAATTGCGGAAGTTTTGCTAAAACATCTGCAATAAGCGATACTTAAAGCAACAATCAAAGACCATTTCTAGGTTTGTCCGGCAGGTTGGTGATTACCTGTGGTTTTTTGCACGTGCTCTAGAAACAGGTGGGGAAAAACGAGGTTCGACCATGATAAGAAAGCTGCAGCTGCTGACGGCAGCATTATTCGCTCTCTATTGCAGTTCGGCTCTCAGCGTCAGTATGGGCGATCTGGAGTTGCAATCAGCACTGAATCAACAGTTCGAAGCTGAAATTGAACTTAGAAACGTCGGCCGTCTAGGCATCGAAGAAATCCTCCCTAATCTCGCCTCCCTCGATGACTTCAATCGGGCCGGTGTAGAGCGCTCTTATCAGCTCACGGACCTCCGTTTCAAAGTCAATATCCGAGAAGACGGGACCTTTTTCATACTGATTACCAGTACCAAACCCATTATCGAGCCGTTTCTTAATTTCATTGTCGAGGTGATCTGGCCAACAGGGCGTATCCTGCGTGAGTACACGGTTTTGCTTGATCCGCCAGTTTTCGGCACAGAAGGCATAGAAAAAATCGAACTCAGTCAAATTGATACTGAGCCAACGGCAAAAGCAGGGCGCAGTCGGCCGAGCCAGCCAGCCCGGGAACCCTTGAGAACAGTGCCAGTAGCCAGTCCTAGTAGAACCGAAGGTGGCGACGACGAGTATGGTGTAACGGGGCCTGGTGACACTCTCTGGACCATTGCCACCAAGGTGCGCCCAAATGATTCGGTATCGGTTCAGCAGACGATGCTGGCGCTGCAGCGCGCGAACCCCAATGCTTTTATCAACAACAACATCAACCTGTTGAAGGCGGGCTTTGTGCTGCGCGTGCCTGACGCTGCCGAGATAGGTGCCGAGACGACCTCGGAAGCGATTGCCGAGATCCGCGTTCAGAATGAGGAATTCGCGGACTATAAGGCGGGCGAGGTCACTCAGTTGGATGCTCGTCGCACAGCCCAACCCGACAGCACCGTCGCTGATGATGATCGCGAGGGTGAACTCAAGTTGCTGGCCGCCGATCTGTCTGGCAGCCGGGCCGGTTATGGCGATGAACGTAACGAAGAGCTGGAAAACGAGCTGGCGGTAGCGCGAGAGGATCTCGATCGTGCTCGTCGGGCAAACACGGAAATCAATGCTCGACTGGATGACCTGGGGGGGCAGATCGAAACGCTCAATGAGATCGTCAAATTAAAAGACGATCAGCTTGCTGCGCTTCGGGCGGAACTGCAGCGTTCGCAAAGCGAGAGCTCTAATCAGCCTGCGACGACCCAGGCAGCAACAACACCCAGGCAAGAGAGTCCTTCACTGCTGCAAAACCCGATTGTGCTGGGCGGCGTTGGTGTACTGCTGATTGCGATCATTGTCGCAGCTATGATTCTTCTGCGTCGCCGCCGGCAGCAGTCGGATGATATCGGTGAGGAAGATTTCCAGCCGATGCTGATAGAGGATAATGACACAGTCGAAGCAGCGGAAAGCGTCAGCGTTGCAGATGAGGCGGGCGCCGCTGATGAAGAAGAGGAAGAGGTCACGCAGCAGACCAGTGATGTCATCGGAGAGGCAGAAATTTATATTGCCTATGGCCGGTTCCCGCAGGCCATAAGCTTTCTTCAGAATGCGATTGAAAGTGAACCGGCGCGTGCTGACATTCAGTTGAAACTGTTGGAAGTCTACGTCCAGACCGAGGATGCCACCGCATTTAATCTCCAGTTCGACCAGCTCAAGCTGCTGAACGATGAAGCTGCCACAGCGGAAGCACTGCAACTCCAGGCACAGATTCCAGGCGCGGCCGAGACTTCCCTTGCTGCCATGGATGCGACGATCGTTAGCTCTGAGCCTATCGCGGCGATAGAAGAGCCCACTGATGATGACGATGATCTTTCATTTGATCTTGATGACCTGGATGCTGAGACAGAAGATGACGCGCTCGACCTGAGCGAAGAACTCGATGACGGGGGTGATGAGCTCAGTCTAGACGAAGCCATGGAGCTGGGTGAAGGCGACCTTGACCTGGACCTCGACACTGCCCTCGATGAACCTGCGGGCCAAAATGACAATGACAGTGACCTTGACCTTGAACTTGATCTCGACTTAGACCTTGATGAAGAGCTTGACCTCGATTTAGAGGCTGATGCAGGTGAATTGGATGAAACCATGCAGCTTGATACCGATGCTGCCGACGAGCTCGATCTCGAAGCCGACGTGGATCTCGAAGCCGACCTGGATCTGGAAGCCGACCTGGATCTGAGTGATGAACTTGATGGCGAGGACCTCGACCTTGCCAGCGCGCCGGCCGCTGACGTGTCTGACCCCGGTGACGAGGAAAACCTCGATGCCACGGTGAGTCTCGCCGCAGACGACAACGGTCTAGATCTAGGTGATGATGATCTCGACCTCGATCTGGACGATGATGATCTCGGTCTGGACGATGATGATTTGGATCTGGACGATGATGATCTTGATCTGAGCGATGATGATCTCGACCTGGGTGATGACGATCTTGACCTCGGTGATGATCTTGATTTGGGTGACGACGACGCCCTTGACCACAATCTGGATGGTGATGACGACATTGGGTTAGATCTCAGCGATGAGGATGATGTGCTTGACCTGGATGTCGACGATGACTTGGACCTTGGTGAGCTCGACGATGACCTGGGTGAGTTGAATCTCGACGAAGATGCCGGATCAAAGCTCGACCTCGCGCGCGCTTACATCGAGATGGGCGACAGCGACGGCGCCAAATCCCTGCTGCAGGAAGTTATCAACGAGGGCGATGAGGCACAGATCGGTGAAGCCAACGAACTGCTCGGCAAGCTCGACTAGGCAGTCCCCGCTAACGTACCTGCTTTGCCCCGTCTCGCTCTGATCGTCGCCTACAATGGCCAGCACTTCCACGGCTGGCAATACCAGGGCGAAACACTTCCGACTGTGCAGCGTGACCTGACGCGGGCTGTCGCAGCCGTTGCTGACACTGAAGTCACACTATTCTGCGCGGGCCGTACCGACACCGGCGTGCATGCGTCAAAGCAGGTTGTTCACTTCGATACCTTGAACCCTCGGCCCACCAAAGCCTGGACGATGGGCGTCAATGCGCATTTGCTGGATGCAGTGTCGGTCGAGTGGGCCGGCGAGGTGTCGGCAACGTTTGATGCCCGCCGCACGGCTACAGCGCGTCGCTACCTCTACTTCATTCACAACAGCAGGATCAGGTCTGCGCTGATGGCGGGCTATGTCACTCATGTGCGCCGGCCACTGGATGAGGACAGCATGCATAAAGCGGCGCAGGCGCTGCTGGGAGAGAACGATTTCAGTTCTTTCCGCGCAGCCAACTGTCAATCACAGTCGCCGATGCGTAATGTGATGGCTGTGTCCGTGTCGCGCAGGCAGGACCTGATTCTTGTCGACATTACCGCCAATGCCTTTCTGCATCACATGGTGCGCAATATCGTCGGTACGCTTCTGGATGTGGGCGCCGGTCTCAAACCGGTCGATTGGATGGCTGAACTGTTGCTTTTGCGCGATCGTCAATTTGGGGGTGCCACGGCCAGCCCGGAAGGTCTGTACCTTGCAGATGTGCGCTATCCCGAAAAATTCGGCCTGCCACAGGGTTTGCGTCTGCCACACTTTTTCCAGGTCGCTGGCCTGCAGTGATGCGCATTTGCTAAACTCGCCGCCTTTCTGAATCAGGCCAGAGCAGCCACGTTATGCAACTTCGTACGCGCGTCAAAATCTGTGGAATCACGAGCCCCGAGATTGCCCAACAGGCCATCACGGCCGGCGCTGACGCCATCGGCTTCATGTTTTTTCCTGACAGCAGGCGCTACATTGACCCGGCTACGGCCGGCGAGATTCTAAGTCAATTACCGCCCTACGTTGAGACGGTGGGCGTATTCGTCGATGCCAGCGTATCAGAAGTTGAAGCAGCTCTGGGGCAAGCTCCGGTCTCGCTGCTGCAATTCCATGGCAGTGAATCACCCGAGTACTGCAGCGCGTTTGGCAGACGCTACGTTAAGGTACTTAAGGGTGGTTCCGCAGAGGCTGTGCTTGCTGACATTGCAGCACATGAAGGCGCTGATGCGGTGATGTTGGATTCGGTCAGCAATGGCCAGTTTGGTGGTACAGGCCAGGTTTTCGACTGGCAGACCATACCGGAAGTGGATCGGCCTTTGATTCTCGCAGGCGGGCTGACGCCAGAAAATGTCGCTGAGGCAATTATGCAAGTCAGGCCGTTCGCGGTGGACGTTAGCGGAGGCGTTGAGGTTGAGCAAGGTATCAAGGATGCAGCGCTGATGAGAAATTTTGTGTTAGCCGTCCAGAAGGCGGATTGGAGTAATGAATGAGTCAGACACAAGGGCAAAACGAGAATCTCTACGATTTTCCGGATGAGCGAGGTCACTTTGGGGTCTTCGGCGGGAAATTCGTCTCCGAAACCTTGATGACTGCCTTGCGTGAACTCGAGTCCGAGTACCAGCGCTTGCGTCGGGACGAGACTTTCATGGCAGAACTGGAACGTGATCTGGTCGACTATGTAGGCCGGGCGTCACCGTTGTACTTTGCTGAACGCCTGACGCAAGTGGCAGGCGGGGCGAAGATATATCTGAAACGAGAAGACCTGAACCACACCGGTGCTCACAAAATCAACAACTGTATTGGCCAAGCGCTGCTCGCAAAGTACATGGGTAAGCCAAGAGTGATAGCGGAAACCGGTGCCGGCCAGCATGGCGTTGCATCTGCTACAGTCGCGGCACGCTTTGGGCTCGAATGTCAGGTTTACATGGGTAGCGACGACATCAAGCGACAAAGCCTCAATGTCTACCGCATGAAGTTGCTGGGTGCCGATGTGGTGCCCGTTACTTCTGGATCACGGACGCTGAAAGATGCCTTGAATGAAGCGATGCGTGACTGGGTCACTAATATCGACAACACGCACTATATCATCGGTACGGTTGCAGGCCCGCATCCTTACCCGATGCTGGTCCGCGACTTTCAGTCTGTGATCGGCAGGGAAACGAAACGGCAGTTTGATGAAGCGCACGGCGGCCTGCCCGACGCGATCGTCGCCTGCGTCGGAGGTGGCTCTAATGCCATGGGTATCTTTCACCCGTTTCTCGAGGATCGCCAGACCCGACTGATAGGCGTTGAGGCTGCAGGCTATGGCATTGAGACAGGCCAGCATGCTGCGCCAATGAGCGTCGGCAAGGTTGGAGTTCTGCATGGTAATCGAACCTACGTCATGAGCGATGAAAATGGTCAGATCATTGAAACCCACAGTGTTTCGGCAGGCCTGGACTATCCCGGCGTTGGTCCTGAGCATGCGTTTCTGAAAGACGTTGACCGCGCGGAGTATGTTTCTGT
>Ga0181575_10003946_pt1 | contig 10422 bp, 10 predicted proteins | sample 101ome_23_FD_145599 | JGI IMG/M metagenome (GOLD analysis project Ga0181575, IMG submission 145599) | Coastal salt marsh microbial communities from the Groves Creek Marsh, Skidaway Island, Georgia - 101411CT metaG (spades assembly) | ecosystem: Environmental > Aquatic > Marine > Intertidal zone...
TGCCATCAAGACATCATTGATCCAATGCAAGACACTTAATTTCAAGCCAAAGCTTTCCGTGCCTAAAGTTATGTATTTTTTTAGTATTGAAAAATATTCATCGCTATATGATCCATTACTTATGATTAAAGCTAGCACAGCAGCTAAAAGAAGCATAATTCCTGAAGAAGCTTCTAATTTGAAAAACTCTTTAAATGGCTTTGTAATATATTGGATCATAAAAGCTTTTTACTTCTATAGCGATTATCTTTCAATTGCCAAATAGGTATAATTAACCTATAAAACATTCAATCGGGGCGTAGCGCAGCCTGGTAGCGCATCTGGTTTGGGACCAGAGGGTCGCAGGTTCGAATCCTGCCGCCCCGACCATTTAAGATGAAAAAAGCTAAAATTTACATACCAACTAAAACTGCGATGCAGTCGGGTAGGGGAAAACTCAAAAAATGGGTTTTAGAGTTTGAGACTAAAGATCCTTCTATTAATCCATTAATGGGCTGGGAAACTTCGACAGATACTTTAGAAGAAGTAATCTTAAAATTCCCTTCTAAAGAAAAAGCAATAGAATACGCAGAAAATAACAATATTTCATATACTGTTATTGAATCTAAGAAAAAAGAATTTGTAATTAAATCATACGCTGATAATTTTCTTAAGAATTAGATATGTGGCGTAGTTTTTTTAAAGATAGAAAGTGGTACGTATGGTCTTACGGTGGAGGTTTTTTTATAATTTCCCTTCTTGTTTTACAAACTTATTTAGACGTATTATTCAATAGTTGGTATAAAGATTTTTACGATATTCTCCAAACAGCAGAAGATAGAGATATCTCAGAATTTTGGAGCTCAATTAAAAAATTTTTGTATATTGCATTGCCATACGTAACCATCTTTGCTTTCACAAATTGGTTTACTAGACTGTGGGCATTTAGATGGCGTGAAGCTATAACCTTTTCATATATGCCTTATTGGCGTGCCACAGAGGCGAAAGTAGAAGGTTCCTCTCAACGTATTCAAGAGGACTGTATGAATTTTGCTAAAATCGTTGAGTCAATTGGTTTGCAAGTTGTTAAAGCTATAATGACTTTGATCGCATTTATTCCGATTTTATGGGTTTTGTCTTCAAATGTAACTGTACCTTTTTTAAATGATGTTTCGGGATCTTTAGTTTGGGTGGCGCTTACCTTAAGTTTAGGTGGCATTTTAATAAGTTGGTTAGTTGGTATTAAACTTCCGGGGCTTGAGTACAACAATCAAAAAGTAGAGGCTGCTTTTAGAAAAGAGCTAGTCTATGGTGAAGATGATAGAAAAAACTATGTTCAGGCTCCAACAATTTTGCAGTTATTTACAGGTATAAAATTTAATTATCATAAGCTTTTTCTTCATTATGGTTATTTTGATTTATGGGCCATTTGGTATAGGCAATTATTTGTAATAGTTCCATTTTTGATTATGGCTCCAGGTTTATTTACTGCTGCTTTTACATTAGGTGTGATGATGCAAGTAGTTAATGCTTTCGGTGAAGTAAAAGACGCTTTTTCTGTATTTTTATATAATTGGACCAGAATTACTGAATTAAGATCTATCCACAAAAGGTTAATGGAGTTTGAACTTGCCATTAATTACAACACTAAAAAGTTGAGAAAACCTAGGAAATCTGATGTAAGAGCTTAATGGAGCTCTACTTAAAACTCATAGATGTAATTGCCCCTGTTTTCTTTGTTATTGGTATTGGATATTACCTTGGAAAAAAGAATCCAGAAATTAGCACTGATTTTATAACTACTTTTGCAGGAAACGTAGGTACACCTGCAATGATTTTCTACACAATAACAACTACTGGGGTAACTTTAAGTGTTTTTACTGAATACTTCATTTATGCATTAATTATAATCGGAGGATTTTCTCTTGTTGGTATTATTTTTCTTTTATCGCTTAAAAAAGATTTTATAAGTGAATTACCACCATTAATTCTACCTAATACTGGAAATATGGGTATTCCTATTTGTTTATTTGCTTACGGGACGGCAGGGTTAGGGGTCGCATCGGCAATTGCATCAGTAATTATTCTTCTTCATTTTACACTTGGAGTTTTATTGGCCAAAAAAAGCTTTTCATTCGAAATATTAATTAAGAATATGCCAATTTACGGAATCATTATTTCAGTTATATTTTTATATTTTGAATGGGATGTACCTGGATACTTAGAAAACACTACGTTTTTACTTACATACGCTACTATATTTTTAGTTTTAATGTCATTAGGTATTGCCTTATCAAGATTAAAGGTAGTTTCTTGGACACATGCATCAATTCTAGGAGCTGTTAGAGTAATTATTGGTCCTTTAATAGGATTTGGATTAATTAAATTTCTGAATTTAAACGGGTTTGCAGCTGGTGTTCTTTTAATTCAATCTTGTATGCCTAGCGCTGTTTTAACTTATTTAGTGGGTTCAATGTATTCAGAAAGAAAGGTGGTTGATAGCGTAGCAAGTGTTATCGTTACCTCTACTGTAATGTCATTTATTACTATTCCTATTGTAGTTTTTTTAAGTCTTAAATATTTTCAATAAATACAGTAACTTACGTAAAATTATTAAAGTAATATATTAATAATTAGGTAAGTATTATTTATATATATAAAAGAAAATGTAAATAAACATTGAAAAATAATGCTTATTTAAGCATAAAAATTTTAAAAATAAGCTTGAAATGGTTTAGAAAGTTCAAGATTAACTTAATAATCGTTAAAATATCAAACAGTGGAGCGTTAAAATTAAGTAAAATTAGGCATTTTAGAACGTTCCAAAAACTCCAATAATCAACAATTCTATAAGCTTTGCGTACAGTGAATATAGCGTTTAAACGGCCATAGAGGGTGTTTTTTTTGCAATCAATGATTTTAAAGTACAACTGACTGGTGTATGGGAAAAAAATACAATGAAGTAGGGGCTAATAGACCCGATCGCCCGTCAAATAACAATTCTAGAGCGTTATACCCTCTTTTTTTAGCAAAAATCTCTTAGTTTTAATACCTCCTTTGCCAGAGTAACCGCCTAAAGAACCATCTGATCTAATCACTCTATGGCAAGGAATTTGAGGTGCTAGAGGGTTTTTTCCTATTGCATTAGCTACAGCACGCACAGCTAGCGGCCTTCCTATTGCTTTAGCCACTTCTGAGTAGGTTTTTACCTTTCCACGGGGTATTTTCTTTAGATAATTCCATACTTTTAGCTGAAACTTAGTTCCTTTGAGATTCATTAGTCTATTATTAAATAGATTGTTATTATTAAGCTTAATAATATAGCAACAATCAATCCTAAAGTAATTTTCTTTCTTCCTTGGGTGCTAGAGATATTCCAAAAGTACGAGATTCCATACACCGCAGCGATGAACACAGTAATTGGAAGAATAAACTTTATCATAAACTCTAAAATTATACGTCTTGACATCTAAAATCACTTAATATATTATTTCCGATAATTAATGGTTATCGGAAATTATGAATGATTTAACAACAGAAATAAAAAAATTAGAAATTGAGACTTTAGACAATTTGAAGCTTTCAAAAGCTAAAAATACTATTCGAGCTTATAAATCTGATTTTAATGATTTTGTATTATTTTGCTCTAAACATGGTTTGAAAAGTATGCCTACAGATCCAAAAAACGTATCGCTTTATCTAACATATTTATCAAAAAAATCTAGATACAGTACCTTAAAAAGACGTTTAGCTTCAATAAATGTCATGCATAGATATAAAGGTCATTATTTAGATACTAAACATCCATTAATCATTGAAAACTTATTAGGGATTAAAAGACAAATTGGCGTTCATCAAAAAGCAAAAAAACCTTTATTATTCAATGAGTTAAAAGAAATTATTGAAGTAATTAATAAGTCTCAATTAAGTAAATTCAAAAAATTAAGAGATAAATCTTTGATCTTAATAGGATTTTCTGGTGGTTTTAGAAGATCAGAACTAGTTGCCATTACTAGAGATGATATTGAATTTGTTAAAGAAGGGGTAAAAATATTTGTTAAAAAATCAAAATCTGATCAATCTGGAGAGGGAATGACTAAAGCGATCCCCTCTTTTAAATACATAGAATATTGTCCTGTTGAGCATCTTAAAAATTGGATGTATGAAAATAGAGATGATTTAGTTTTTCCAATCTCAGATAAGAATGTGGCTTTAATAATCAAGAAACATGCTGCAAGTGCAGGTTTAGATGAAAAAAAATATGCTGGTCATAGTCTTAGGTCAGGTTTTGCCACAACAACAGCTGAATATGGAGCAGGTGAAAGAAATATAATGGCTATGACTGGTCATAAATCTGTAGACATGGTTCGCAGATATATCAAAGAAGCTGACTTATTTAAAAATAATGCTTTAAACAAAATATCAAATAAGTAGACCAGTTAAGATAAGAAACTTATATATAATAATTTTATTTTACTTTTTAATAAATCAAAATAATAAGTTAAATTTTTTTTAGGCTCTTCCAATGGACCCTTGAATTTTGTTTTAGATCTCAAATAATGTTTCTTGAAAAAGCCTGTGGTGATGCCCCATTTTTTTAAAAATGTGTTATCACCCCTATTCTGCTTAACATTTTGATTTTTTCTAGTAGTTAAGGAGCCAAAATGATAAACTTTAAATTCACTTAAACCTTTAAATATTCTTACGCCCTCTTTCCATAATTTCATATTAAAATCAGGATCTGATGCTATACCTGGGTTAAATTCTTCACTAAAACCTTCAACTTTTTTCCATAAGTCTACATGAACACAATGTGGAGCAAAATGAGATCCTTGGTGATCATCTATTTGAAGATTATCTAAATTATTTAAAAGCTTTTGCTCATCAAATTCTTCAATGGTTGAGCCACAATCGTATTTTATATGGCCTGAATTTTGCTCAATCATTGATCCAGATAAGTAATATTTATTGTGCTGAATTTTTTTTATTTCATCTTTTAATGGTTTTTCCCAATTTGGACAAAAATACATATCATCGTGAGAATAAATCAAATAATGAAATTTAGCCTTTTTGGCAATTATATTAATTGCTGTACACAAACCTACATTCTGTTCTGTGTATGTAAAATCTATATTTTCTTTAACAAGATAACTCCTAGTCGAATTATCTAGATCTTCACTTACATGAACTAGAATTTCATTATTTAAATGAGAATTTTTTATTATGCTGGCTATACATAATTTTAAATATTTTAAATTATTTAATGTAGGAATTAATATAGAAAACATTGATTAAAGTTTTAAATAAGAAAACCTTCCATAATCTTTAAAATCATAATTTTTTCTAATTTCATCAACTGCTTTTTTTACGCCGTAGTGCAAAACATTATAGTCATCGCAAACAATTATTGAATTTTTTTTAAGTTTAGAAGTAAGTATTTGTAAGTCTTCTTTAACTGTTTCATAGCTGTGTCCGCCATCTAAAAATACAAAATCAATCTTTTTTAGATCAATTTGATTAAGTATAATTTTACTATATCCTTTATAAATATTTGTTACATTTTTGAATTTTTTAAGAAGATGTTCTACACATTGTTTAGAATTGGGTTTCATTTTAAGAAATAAATTAAAATAAACCCATTTTATCGGATTAGAGATTTTCTTGGATATTGGAGTATACTCTTTAAAATTATTTAAACTTATATCTTCTCCGAATAAATCAATACCTGTATATGAAAAGTTTCCGCTATGAATTATATTTAATAATTCACAGACATTTCTTGATGTAGCTCCCTCTAAAACACCAACTTCTAAAAAATTACTAGGCTTTGCGTCCTTTATAAGCCTTAACAATAATTCTGCATTTTTTAAATCTTTTTTAAAACTACTTTTTCGTAAAAAAAGTTTATATTTAATCACTTTTCTTCCCAAAGATATTTATTTCTTGATTTAATATCTAACGTTTTTTCAATAATGAATTGAGCTACTTTATTTGAATTGAAATATTTCATGTATTTTCTTTTTCCATTTTTACCAATTTTTTTTCTCAATGTTTCATCTCTTGAAATTCTTTGGATTTTCTCAGATAAATCATCAACATTTTTATAAAAAACCATCTCATTATTATTAAAAAAATTATTATATTTAGTTTTTTCATCAATTAAGCAAACTAAACCATTTCCTATAATTTGAGTAATTCTATCGCTACTGTAGTACTTAATAGCCTTACCTCTACTTAAATTTAATCCCATTTTAGAGTTTGATATTGTTTTAAAATAATGGTCTGCCCAAATAGGCTGAACTTTATTGATTCCATATATGTCAAATTTAACATCAGGTGTAATTTCTTGTAAGGTATTTAAAAAACTTACTCTATCATCAACTTTTCCTAGTTTTAGTTTTCCTCTATGCACACCATGACTTAGAGCAAAAAAAACATCTACATTACAAGACTTTTGATAATTATTTAAAGTTTCAAAAGATTCATCACTTGGATTAGGGATATAAAAATTTTTATCGTTTTTTGGTAAAAAACTTAGTACTGAAGGACATGTTGTAATGAATGTTCCATCCATACAATCAATTTTATTCAAAATTCTAGATTTATTTCTTTCATAATCTGGCCCTTCTTTATTTAAAGGATCTAAAAACCATTGAGCAAATTTTGTACTTGGATTATCCTCTTTCAATTCTTGAATTTGTTGTTTTGAAAGTAAGTCTGCATGACCAGTTATAACGATATCAGGTTTATAATTATAACAAGTTTTTTTTAATTTATCATTTAATATATTTGACCCTTTAAAGTCACCAAATGATTTATAATATTTTTGTATATCTCTATCACTAAAACCTAAGACACTGTGTCCTAATCTTATAAAACCATTATTTAATCTCCTTCCAGTATTAAAGAAAAGTCTTCCGTCTAATCTTTCATTAAAATTTGTTACGTGTAATATTCTTAAACTTTTATTATTAAATTTCAGATATATTTTTTTCTTATATAAAAGTTTTTCACTTCTATAATTATCGATGTTTTTAGATACATATTTATGAGTAAGGTAAAAATTTTTTATTGATAATAATTGTAGTTTTTTTCTCAATTTTTTATTTTTTATAAGATTATTAATTATCTTAGTTAAATTTTTTACATTTAATTTAGTAATAATTTTTGCATCAGTAACTGTTTCTGGTAGCCCCCCTTTATTAGTAATAATAACAGCGCATCCGTTAGCAGATGCTTCTAAACTAGTTCTTCCAAAAGGCTCCTCCCATCTAGAACATGCAATTGTTATGCTTGTTTTTTTAAAAATATTAATAACTTCATTATGTTTTCTGAAACCTAAAATTGAGGCTCTATTGTGAAATAAAGGAATTTTCTCTCTTTTTTCATCGCCTATAACTATAGCTTTCCATTCTTTGTTTTTATTAAGAACTTTGACTATCGCTTTTGCAAAAATATCATAACCTTTCGCACGATTAAGTTTTCCAACAAAAGTTATCCATTTTTTTTTGTTCTTTAATAATAATAATTTACCTTTATTTGCTGATTGGTGAAAAATTAGCAGCTTATTACTATTTACAAATTTATTTTCCAATCCCTCTAAAAATCTTTTTTTGGACCAAGAACTATTAAAGATAATTTTATAACAATATTTTAATAATTGTTTTCTCTCTTTAATTGTTTTCGAACCTTCCATTGATAAAGGGTCATTATGAAAATAAAGAGTTAATACTTTGCCTTTTAAATTTTTATTTAAAATATGTATATAGCTTGGACGATTATGTACTTCCACTATTGAGGAATTATTTTTTTTTTCTAATTGTATAAATTTATTAACATAATTTTTTGTTTGACTTGATAATAGAGTTCTTTTTAAATTAATATTTATATATTTTAAATTAAATATATTTTTGTAATTAGTGTTTCCAAAAACTGTAATATTCTTTCTGTATTTACTTATTTTAGAAGTTTCATATACAAATAGTGATACAGCGCCAGGATAGTCTGGAGAAAAATTTTCTTTATATGGAAGTACAATTGAAATGTTCATTTTTTAATTTATTTCTTAAAGTTTTATTTCTCTTTATATAATATTCTCTTGAAATTGCTTTACTTTTTGATTTAAATTTTTCCTTATAAATCAGTTTCCATTTTCTCCCCCTGGTGAATTTTGCTCCTTTTCCTGAGTTATGTAGTTTGATTCTTTTTTTTAAATTATTTGTATAACCAACATACGAAACAGGTTTAAAGCCCGTAGATATAAGCATATAAACGTAAAAATTCATTGCTTAAAAATTTAAAATTTATTATTCGTAAGAAATGCCAAAATGAGTGTATTTAACGTTTAAATAATCTTTGATAGCCATTGAGCCCCCTTCTCTACCATAACCAGTTTGTTTGATGCCACCAAATGGAGCTTCAGCTACAGCTACCACTGGTGTGTTTACAGCAACACATCCTGTTTCTAATATTTCAGATGCTTTATTAGCTTTCTTGAGATCAGTTGTATAAACATAACTACACAAACCGAGGTCATTGTCATTTGCTCTTTTCATAACTTCATCAAAACTTTTAAAAGTTAAGATAGGAACTATCGGACCAAAAGGTTCTTCCTTCATGACTGTAAAATTATCTTTTATATTGTCAAATATTGTTGGCTCGTAATAATAACCTTTGTTAAAATTTGCAGCTCTTTTTCCACCTAGTAAAACTTTTCCACCTTCTTTTTTAGTGGTTTCAACTAATTTTTCTACACCTTCTAGTCTTTGTTTTGTACATAAAGGACCAAGTAATGTATCTTTGTCCATTCCGTTTCCAATTTTCAATTTTTTTGTTTTTTCTACCATTAAATTAGCAAATTCATCTTTTTTCTTTTCATGAATGTAAAATCTGTTAGGTGATATACAAACTTGACCATTATTTCTAAATTTGGCTGTAATAGCCATATCAGTTACTTTATTTAAATCTACATCATCAAATACAATAAAAGGAGAATGACCACTTAACTCCATTGTAACTCTCTGCACTTTATCAGCAGCTTGTTTTAATATAAGTTTTCCAACTCTTGTTGATCCTGTTATCGAAATCTTTTTTACAATATCTGATTTAATAAGTTCTTCAGAAATACCTGCAGGATCACCAGATAATAAATTTACAACTCCTGGAGGAACACCTGCTTCTCTACATATATCTACAATTTCCATTACACTTCCTGGTGTTATTACGTCAGGTTTAACAATAACAGAACAACCAGCAGCTAAAGCAGTAGAAATTTTTCTAGAAGCAAGGATTACAGGAAAATTCCAAGGAACTAAAGCTGCAACAACACCAACGGGTTGGTATATTACGTGTATTCTTGTGTTAGGAAAACGACTTTGGTTTATTTCACCAAAAATTCTTTTCGTTTCTTCAGAATTCCATTCAAAAATATCTGCAGCACCCCCTACTTCACCTGGTCCTTCTGTTAATGGTTTGCCGACTTCTAATGTTAACCATTTAGATAAAACATCTACTCTTTGTCTAATTAATTCTGAAATTTTTCTAATAACTCTTGATCTTTCCCAAGGTGAAGTGTTTCTCCAAACTTGCAAACCCTTCTCAGCTGATTTTAATGCTCTTTGAACATCTGTGCTATTTGCTTTAGAAGCCTTACCAATAATTTCTTCTGTTGCTGGATTAATTACGTCGTAAGTTTCATTACTAGCAGACTTTTGCCATTTACCGTCTATGAACTGTCCAAATTTATCGTACATATTAAGTTGAAATAAGATGTTTAATTATTTAGTTTATATTGAATTTATGAAAAACATTCAACTCACATGTGCTCACGCTCTAGTAAAATTCCTAATTGCTCAAAAGACTTTAATTGATGGAAAGAAATTACCTTTATTTCCAGGTGTGTTTGGTATTTTTGGGCATGGAAATGTTGCTTGTTTAGGTCAAGCTTTACAAGAAAATCAAAAAGACCTACCAACCTGGAGAGGTCACCATGAACAAAACATGGCTCTAACCGGAATTGCTTATGCAAGAGCGAAAAGAAGAAAACAAATTTTTGTTGCAACTTCCTCTGTGGGGCCAGGATCAACTAACATGATTACAGCAGCTGCTGTAGCCATGAGCAATAGGTTACCTATTTTGTTTTTACCAGGAGATACCTTTGCAAATAGAATGCCGGATCCTGTATTACAACAAGTAGAACATTTTAATAATCCAGGAATAACACAAAACGATGGGTTTAAATCAGTTGTAAGGTACTTTGACAGGATAACAAGACCTGAACAAATAATATCTAGTTTACAACAAGCTATTCAAGTAATGCTTGATCCTGCTGACTGTGGACCTGCATGTATCTCTTTAAGCCAGGATGTTCAAGGTGAAGTGTATGATTATCCCGAAGAATTTTTTAAAGATAGAATTCATACAATAAGAAGACCAAAACCAGAT
>Ga0181575_10003948_pt1 | contig 10419 bp, 12 predicted proteins | sample 101ome_23_FD_145599 | JGI IMG/M metagenome (GOLD analysis project Ga0181575, IMG submission 145599) | Coastal salt marsh microbial communities from the Groves Creek Marsh, Skidaway Island, Georgia - 101411CT metaG (spades assembly) | ecosystem: Environmental > Aquatic > Marine > Intertidal zone...
AAAATGTAGGAACAGTATTGGCACTATTTTCAGAAACAAAGATCTTAGAAGAGCAAAAACAGTAATAGACAACTTACAAAGAGATGATAACGAAGGTATTCCTTTATGGATAAAAAACAAAAAACTTAAAAGAGAAATATCAAAAGAAGATTTTAATGATATAAAAACTCTACATAGTTTTTTTGCAAATTCATCTGAAGATTTTGTAATTAGATGTCAAAACATTTCATTGAATATATATTCTAACAACAAAGATTGGTTAAAGAATATACAATATAATATCAAGTGTGCTATTGAGTTTTGGCAGCCAAACCAACAGTATGTGCAATTCTTGATTGAAAATTCAAATACTATACTAGTAGACAATCCCGATTATCAATATAAAATATCATTTGGGCATAAGACAGTTCCTAATGGTTTTGCAAAATGGTGTGAAGCAAATAAGAACAAAGTAAAAATTACAGATGATACACTAGATAATATTAAAAAGGACGGCTATTGTCATGGTCGTTACATGTACATCAAGGATGATTCAATATTAATGTTATGCAATCTTATTGCCGGCGACTGTTTTAACCGCATAGATAAATTAGTCTATAGGCAAAATATAGATAAATAACATTATGCCAGCAAGTAGTGAAACATTAAATTTTGTAGTAGATTCAACAAACCAGACGCAACTGACGCATCCTGGCGACAGTACGACTGAGACCCGCACTTCCGATAAGCTAAAAGGCGATGGATACTATGGTAGAGCTGATGGCTTACATAGTGTACAATACAATGTAACAGGATTTATAGGAAAAATAGTCACACAGGCTAGTTTAGCTATAGATCCAGCAGACGCTGATTGGTTTACAGTAACTGGTACTGATCATGAAAGTACAGCGGTAGAAACAACAGAAAGTGACGGTAGTTTTATTAAGAACTTTACCGGAAACTTTGTTTGGATAAGGTGTTATGTGTCAGAATGGACTGACGGTACAGTCAACAACATAATGCTTAACCATTAAGGAGTATAAAGTGAGCCATTTTGTAAGAATAGTTTATGAACAAAACGATGCACTAAATGAAAGTTTAGACGAATCAATTTTTCCAAAATACGATATTATGGAAAGCGAACAAGGTGCAAGGGTAATTGAAATACCTTTGGATAGAGAATTAACAGATGACGAAGCAGACGGATATGCTGATAAATTAAGTGCTTATCTTTTTGCAGAAGGTTTTGAAGATTTTGATATTGAAATTTCAACTGATGCTGAACAAGATTTGTCTGAAGAAACTTACGATGGTGATGACTTTTTTGAAGAATACGGAGTAATGTGGTTTAATGAAGATGATGAAGATTTAGATGAAGCTGAGTACAGAGGACGTAAAGTTAAACTAGGTAAGCCTATGCGTGGCGATGTCAAAAAGTTTAAAGTTTATGTTAGAGATCCTAAAACAAAAAATATTAAAAAAGTAAACTTTGGTGATCCTAATATGAAAATTAAAAAATCAAATCCTGCGAGACGCAGAAGTTTCCGTGCAAGACATAACTGTGACAATCCAGGACCAAGAACAAAAGCAAGGTACTGGAGTTGTAGAAAATGGTAGCTTGGAGAGAAATACTACTCGAAGTAAATGTTCCTACAGACCAAAGTCTTTGGAAAAAGAGTGGGTACGGGAAAAACAAAACTCCTGAAGTTGTTGAACTACAAAAATGGTTAAATGCTAATGGCTACAATGCCGGAGCAGAAGACGGTGTTTACGGAAAAGGCACTGCCAATGCAGTAAGAGCATTTCAACAAAAAGCAGGCTTAGGAGTAGACGGTGATGCTGGTCCTAACACATTAAAAGCTATGCAAAGTGCAGGTGGTGGCTCAGCCGCTGCTTCTAATCAAGCTGCAGGACAAGACGCACAAAACACTCAGACAGGAGCAGATGCTAATGTTGATCCTGGCTTGGCAAAAGGTCAAACAGGTATAGATGGTCCTGCTGATGCAACAGCTCAAGCAAGTGCAAGTGATGCGACTACTCCCGCAACAACTACACCAGGTGATAAACAAGCAGGTGCGGCAGCACAAGGTGGAGGTCAAGGAGGAGCTCCACAAACTACAGCAGCACCAGCACCAAAACCGGATACGACTACACCAGCTAAAGATGCAACTGCTAACAAAACACAAACTCCAGCTGCATCACCAAAAGTAAGTGGTGAACGATTTATACAAAAAGGTGGAGATACAACAAATTTTAATGTTGCTAAAATGAAGGCAAAGTATCCTACTCCTTACGTAGATATTCCACAACAAGATGGAACTGTAATAAGAGGTTATGGCAATCCAACAGATCTTGAAGCATATATGCAAGGAGACGGTAAAAGAACTGGTGCAAAAATAGTTGGCGATAAACAACCCGCAGCACAACCACAAGATAATACTACAGCAACAGATGCAAAACCTGCTGGTGAAGAAACACCAAAAGCAGATACTGCTACAGGCGGTGAAGAAACTGGTGCTAACAGAGTTTTAGATGTCAATGGCAAAAAGATGACGCAGAATGAAATTGCAAAGCGAATGAACGAATTGATTAGAAAAGCTCAAGCAAGTGCTCAAACTGCTGGCATTGATTTTACAAGTTCAATAGCAAGAATGTTGCATGAAGCATTATCGCAAGCAGAATTACAAGAATTACAAGCGTTAGTAGATGCTGTAAAAAATGACAAATATTTTTCATCCCTAATGAAATCTAAAAAGATAAATGCTGGATTGATAGCGGCAGGTGTAAAGAATGTACCTGGTGCATCAACAGCACCGTCACAATCCCAAACAAAAGGTGGTGAAGAAAACACTGGTTCAAAGTATACAAAAGACGGTAAACCAGTAAGCAGAGATGAATATGAAAAAACATTTGGTAAAGATGTAAGTGGTCGTTACAATGATTACGAACGTATAATGAATCAAATTAAAGAATTGCCAAGGCAAGCAGAAGATGAAAAACGCAAATGGACTCAAGCAGCATTAGATAATCCTGATTCACCTTACTATAGTGGTGTACCGACAGAAGAAGAAGATCCAGAATATCCAAAAGAATTAAAAGCAATAGATGACAAGTATAAAGCCCAAGGTGACAAACTTAAAGCTCAAGCTGACAAACTAGCCAGTGATCCAGATGTAAAGAAAATGATAGATCAAGGTGGTGATCCTTTTTATAAAGCAATGGAGAAAGATGATGATGCTTTTGATAAGTTGCTAGACAAAGAAGATGATTTTTGGGATGATGATAAAGATCTAGGTGTCACTAAAGATAAAAAAGTAGTTAAAAAAGGAAATAAAACAACCACAACTACAAGCTCGAGCACTAGCACTGTTACACGAACTGGTGGTTCAAGTACAACGACATCAACATCAGGCGGTGGTAGTGTAACTAAATTTGCTAAGGTTATGAAAGACGGTCCTGATACAAAAAAACTTAGAGCAGAAAGAAGAGAGCTACGCAAAAAAATAGGTAAGTTTAGAGCAGAATGGAAAAGGAAAAATCGAGGTACTGATGATATTTTCGGTTATAATGATGATCCTGAATATCAAAAACTTGAAGCAGAAATAGAAAGCTATAATGGTATGGATGGGAAAATTGAAAAATCCAAGGTTATGAAACATCCAGGTGGTGAAATAAGAGACGGAAAACTTACGTACTTTAATCCTAAAGGTGGTAAGCCAATGAAATGGGATGGCGAACAATATGAAATTCCTGATAAATTCAAAGACAGTGTGAATAGATCAGAACATAATAGATTATTAGAGTTAGCAGGTATTAAATCTGAGCCTGAACTAGATTATGATATTGTTGATGATACACATGTCCATATGCGTAATGATAAAGATTTTTATAGACAAAAGTATTTTCCTACCATGTGTAAAATGGCCGAATTACACAAAAGCAGTAAAAGTTTTGATCCCAAGTTAATTATCATGCCACTTGTAAATGATGGTGTAAATTCTTATTGTAAAAAATACAACATGGCTAAAATGCCAGACGAAGTATTTAAAGATAATCATCGCAAAGCCCTTTATGATAAAATTTACAGTGAAGAAATTAAAGAAATTGAAAAGGGAGAATATGCATGAGGCTTCGCCAACTTTTTGAAGAACAACGAAGAACTGCTGTAATGGCTTTTGGGAGAATGAATCCTCCGACAATAGGTCATGCTAAATTGGTTGATGCTATCAAAGCACAGCCTGGTGATCCTTACATATTCCTTAGCCAGAGTCAAAAACCTAAAACAGATCCTTTAGCTTTTCAAGACAAGTTACGTTATGCAAAATTCTTTTTTCCTAATGTCACAATTGGCAACCCAGAAGTAAAAACAATTATTCAAGCATTACAAAAAGTTGAAACAATGGGCTACACTGACTTGATTTATGTGGCTGGCTCTGATCGTGTAGAAAGTTTCAAAGAACTTATAAACAAATACAATGGCAAAGATTACACGTTTAAAAATATAGAAGTCATTAGTGCAGGCGAAAGAGATCCCGATGCAGATGGTGCTGAAGGAATGAGTGCAAGTAAAATGCGTCAGGCAGCAGCTGATGATGATTTTGACAGTTTCAAACAAGGTGTACCACAACAAGAACTTGCAAGCGAAATGTTTAAAGCAGTAAGACAGGGCATGGGATTGACAGATGTTGCTGAAAGAGAATTAAGCAAATCAGAAATTAAAAGCAGAGACAAAACAGCAGATAAAATTATGGACAAACCTAAAGCTAAAAAATCAATAGCAAGTTGGGCTAAGGACAAAGGAATGGATCCAGAAAGTGCTGTATATGCCATTGCTACAAACATGGCTAAAAAGAAAAATGAAAGTAATATTGAAGAGGAAAAAGATTTCGATCCAATTACACTACAGCGTATTTTAAAATTTGCAAGTGACCGAGATAGCTATAATTCTCTCACTGGTGATGCTGTTATGTCTACGCCAGGAACCAACGAATTAATTGCAAAAGCAAGAGCTCAAGCAAAACGTGAAAGAATAAAAAATACTCAAGCACATGCACACCGAAAAGACGGAGTACACAAGCAAGGGTTTAAATCTGTAAAATTTCCTCCAATGAAATGGAAACCAGATGCACGTACCAAAGTAAATTATCTCGATGGTGGTAGAAAAGACGTAGGACGATGATATGTACAATAGCATCGAAGAATTAAAACGTCTTGCAGGTGTAAATGAATTCAAAGGATACACTGAATACAAAATTGATGAAAATCCTTCTGAAACAGCAACAGCATTAAAAGCAAAAGAAAAGAAACTGGGCATTAAGCCAGGAGATAAAGATTGGTTTAAACTTTGGTTTTCAAAACCATATATGACTGGACCTGTTCAATTTAGGAGCAGAAAATAATGTTAGTTAGACAATTATTTGAAGCAAAAGAAAATAAGTTAGAAGTAGCAAAGTTGCCTTATAATTTAGGTGACCTTTCACCTGTGCTTTCAAAAGATAATGTAGATTATCATTACAATGTTTTAACTAAAGGTTATGTTAATAGATATAACAATAACGAAGGCGACAGCAAGTTTAACTATGGTGGTGCAAAATTACACAACCTATGGTGGACACAATTACAAAAAGCCAGTGGTTCAAATAATCCTGTAGGTTCTATAAAAGAACTTATTAATGACAAACATGAAAACTACAAAACTTTTAAAGAACATGTAATTGAAAAAGCAATAACCATACAAGGTAGTGGTTGGGTGTATCTTTCTAAAACAGGAGAAATAAAAACCACTCCAAATCAAAGTTTTAAAACAGATGTTCTTATGCCAATTGACATGTGGGAACACAGTTTCACAGACTATGTACCTGCCAAAGATGCAAAGAAAAAATATTTACAAAATGTATTTAAGATTGTAAATTGGTCAGTGATTAACAATAGGTTAGACGGTAATGAAAGTTAGTCAATTATTAGAATATGGCAGAATTGTACTAGGTGTTAATACTACCAAAGATGTAAGTCCTAACGAAATTCCTAAACAAGCAAGAAAATGGGGATTCAAAGTAGACAAAGATGGACGCCCACCTACATTATCAAAAAAAGTAAAAGGTAAAAGCACAAATGTTCTTTTCAATTTAGGATTAGCAGAATCAATACAAAAAATCGACTTTAAAGATCCTAATTTTGAACAAGAATGGGATGAAGCTCAACGCTACAGTGAATTCAAAAAAATAGGAAAAGATGCCTGGATAGACTTAGCAAAACAAGGCGACAAAGTAGACATAGACAATGCTTTATCTAATAAAATTAATAATACTGAAGCAGGAGAAAAAGATAGAGATTCTTTTAAAAATTTAGAAAAAGACAAACAAGAAAGGTTTGTTAAAGATTTAGCGTCAAATAATATTGAACTACCTATAATAGCAAGATACAGTGATGATCATTTAGAATTAATAGGTGGAAATACTAGACTTACAGGTATGATGAAACACCTTGGACAAGGCAAAGCATGGATCTTTGATGTACCTGATGAAATTGCTAATTTAGCAGAAGCAACTGTTGATGAGATTGCAAAATCTAGTGAAATATATGTTGACATGGATGGAGTGTTAGCAGACTTTTTTGGAGACTGGAAAAAACTTGTAGGTAAAGATTGGCGTAAGATTACAGATATTGGACCAGCATTGCAAAAGATTCGTGACACAGATGATTTTTGGCTCAAATTACCTATGACAAGCAATGCTAAGAATCTTTTAAATTTAATTAAAAATATAAAAGGATCTTATAAAATTTTAAGTTCGCCTTTGCCAGATGATCCTAATTCAGAACCGCATAAAAGAGAATGGATAGAAAGTAATTTAAATTTCTTTCCACCTGAAGATGTAATAATAACTTTTGACAAAGCAAAATTTGCTACTCAGTCTGATGGTACTCCTAATATATTAATTGATGATTATGGAGTAAACATACAGAAATGGGAATCAGCAGGCGGTGTAGGCTTCAAACACAAAGATCACAAGTTTGAAAGAACTGCTAGAAATATACAAGCTCATATGACACAACCAGTAAAAGAAAAATGGAGTGCAAAATACAAGAAAAGTATTAATTGCTCTAATCCAAAAGGATTTTCACAAAAAGCTCATTGTGCAGGCCGTAAAAAACGTAATGAAAATTACGAAAGATCACAGCTTCCGCAAATTAAATCACATGATTTACAATACGTAGATCATGAATTTATAATATTGCCTATTGATAAAGTGGTTCCTGTGCAAAAAGAACGTGTAATGGAAAACTTTAAAAGGCAAGTTGATCGCATAGTAATAGGACAATACACTCCTATTGTTGTGGATTGTGAAAATAGAATAGTTAACGGGCATCATAGATACGATGCTGTAAAACTATTAGGTGAAAAATACATACAAGTTGCAAAAATACCACACAGTATAGAATGTTTAATTGAAAATTTTGCAGATGGTAAAAAGAAAGGACGTAAAGGACTTGCTAAAAGAAGCGGTGTGAACTGCAAACAAAGCATAAGTAAATTACGTAAAATAGCTAAAAACTCAACCGGTGAGCGTAGACGTATGGCACACTGGTGTGCAAACATGAAATCCGGGAGAAAGAAATGAGAATATATGAAGTAACAGATAGTGCAGGCACTAACCATGCTGGCAACATGAGCAATGCCCAAATGGTTCAAAAAGCAAGGACTGTCAAAGCAAAATTAGACAAAGCAGAGGCTACTGGAGATGCTGACCTGTTATTTAGCACTGGAGCGGATTTGGGCGAATTGCTAATGAATAACCTATATCCTAAAATGCTTAAATTTACAGATATTATGTTGATACGAATGGAAAAAGAGGCACGTAAAAATCCTGATAATCCAGGATGGCAACAATTTATGAAAGAACTAGGTCCTCTAAAAGCAAAACTAGCTCAACAAAAGAAGCAACTTGTAAAGAAAGGCGTACCACTAGGACGTCAAGATGTAGGTGAAACTGCAACTTCTGGTGCTACTAGTGCAGGTGCAATAGCCGCAGTGCCAGGAAATGGATTTGCTAATGGTGGTCCAGGTACACTTACTAGAGCAGGTACTATACCAAACAAAAAACAAAAGAAGAACAAGAAAAAGAACTAAATACTTTAACAGGAGTGTTAAATGAGACTAGATCAGTTAAAAGAAGAAGATATTGCAAATGATCCGCAATACAAATCATGGCTAAGAATATACAAAAAAAGCAAAGATGCTGCAGAAGCACATCCTAAACATTCAACATTTGTAAAATACTATAATTCACAAACTAATGAAGGATTGGCTGATATGGCTGATGTAGTTGAACGTGATCATGAAGTACAAATGGCTAGATCAGATCTTTATAAACTTGCAAAATACTCAATAAAATTACACGAAATGCTAAAAAGCATCAGCGAACACGAAGGATTAGAAGGTTGGCAACAATCAAAAATTACAAAAGCCGCTGACTACATTAGTTCAGTATACCATGCTCTAGACTATGATATGAAATTTGCTGAAAACAGCCAACCAAAAAGTACAAGTTATACTAATCAACTTTCAGAAAAATTAGCAGAATCTAAAAAAAAAGTATTAGATAAAGAAACAAACCAATCTTTTGAAACTCTTGAGGAATCAGTAGGTAAACTAATAACCGAAGAAGAATTTGACAAACTAGCTGAAAAAAAAGATGCTTGCTATCACAAGGTAAAATCTAGATATAAAGTATGGCCAAGTGCCTATGCCTCTGGTGCTCTAGTTCAGTGCCGTAAAAAAGGCGCAAAGAACTGGGGTAACAAGAGTAAATGAGAATTAGACAACTAATCAACATTGTAGACGAAGGAACACGTTGCTGGAAAGGTTACGAAAAGAAGGGTATGAAAACCATGTTCGGAAAACGTGTACCTAACTGTGTCAAAAAAGAACATGTTGATTATTGTGTTAACTGCGGTGACCTTGTATTTTCAGAAGAAGTAAATGAAGATCTACGCAAATGGTTCAAAGACAAGTGGGTACGTTTTGGTCCAGATGGCAAAGTAAGAGGACAATGTGCTAGAGGTAGCAAATCAGAAGGCAAGCCCAAATGCTTACCATCTAGCAAAGCATATTCAATGAGTAAAAAAGATAGGGCAAAATCTGCAAGTAGAAAAAGACGAGAAGACCCAAACAAAAATAGAAGTGGTAAAGCAAAAAACGTAGCTACATAGGAGATTATAATGGAAAACAAATGTGAAAAATGCGGACACGATAGCCATTGTGATAAAGAATGTAAAGACTGCGTAAATGATGTTTGTACAGGATGTAGATGTAATGAATGTAAATGATATATATGAAGGTTGGGGCTGGTTAGATTGGTCTGGCAAAGAGATGGAAGAAAAATATATTCCGTATGCCAAAAGATTTATCAATATACATCCTAAAAAAAGACTAATTGCAAAGCTACACAAACAGTTTCCAGATATTAAACCTACTGACGCAGAAAAAGCATACAGATTTGCTTTAGAAAAATATGGCAACAAGGTTACAAAAGGTTATGCAGCGATGCGTGAAGAACACAAAACAGGACCTGCTGGTCAATTAAAAGGCAAAGATGCTATTACTAAAAAAAGCAAGCCCGGCGGAAATGAAACGCCGCATCCGGCAAGAGGAAAACTAGTTGGAGAAGATGATGCTCCTAGGATATCAGCAGCTGTTGCAAATCTTAACATAAAGGACAGTGATCCTTACATGCTTATAGCTAGAGGATTGCAAAAATCCGTAAAAGGTGAAGTATTAAGTGAAAGAGAAAGAAAAGCTCTCAAACCTTATGTAGGTCTTTTTACCAAACTACTTACAACTCCGCAGTTTAGAAATAATATGATTGCTATGAACAAAATCCTAAAGGGGAAAGATGATTCTCAATAATGGCTTTTTTAGTTCATAACTTACCAATAGTTCCAGTATTTGTAAAAAAAGAATATCTATATGATTTAGAAAAAGGACACGGAGAACTCACTCCTGGTGTCTGGATCAGTGTAAAAAGCATTATGGGTAAAGCACTGTACTTTGAAACACTTCTGACAGACTATGGCGCACTATTTGACAAACTTCCACTTTCAGCATTTGTATGGAAGGAAGACTTCAATCCGGAAGATCAATTACCATTAGACACTTTACAAATTTGGGATTGTTTTGATTATGATATTACAGTTATTAAAAAACCAATGTTAGCGGATTGTCAATTTTTTGGAAAAGACAAAAAGATGCACACAGGCGAATATATTTTTACTATAGACAACGCACATAGAGATAAAAGTATAATAGATTCAAACTTTTCAGAACACGATCCAGAACACAAATCTTTCAACATAATAAAACTAGACAACGGACAATTTGCAGCACAACCAAATAATAGAGTAATTTTCACAGATCAAAGTCTAGTACATCCGGATAGAAAA
>Ga0181575_10003963_pt1 | contig 10398 bp, 8 predicted proteins | sample 101ome_23_FD_145599 | JGI IMG/M metagenome (GOLD analysis project Ga0181575, IMG submission 145599) | Coastal salt marsh microbial communities from the Groves Creek Marsh, Skidaway Island, Georgia - 101411CT metaG (spades assembly) | ecosystem: Environmental > Aquatic > Marine > Intertidal zone...
AAAGCTAAGGGATATGATGAAAAAGGAGATCTTGTTTCAGAGTTTGATTTTGAGTGGTCATGTAAAAAAAGAAATAATGGATAAGAATTTTTATAAAGATTTAAACATGCCTGTAATTGCAGCCCCCCTTTTTTTAATTTCTGGGCCAAGACTTGTAATTGAGTGTTGTAAAAATGGAATAGTTGGAACTTTTCCAGCTTTAAACCAAAGAACATCAGAAGGTTTCGAAGAATGGGTTATTCAAATAAAAGATGAATTGGCTGATTATGAGGAAAAGACAGGTATAAAACCTGCTCCATTTGGTGTAAATCTAATTGTTCATCCATCTAATATTAGAATTAAAGCTGATTTAGATATTTGTGTAAAACATAAAGTTCCTATGATTATAACTTCATTAGGTGCAGTTCCTGATATTGTAAATGCAATTCATAGCTATGGCGGATTAGTTTATCATGATATAATAAAGAAAAGACATGCTGAAAAAGCTGCTGAGGCAAATGTAGATGGTTTAGTTCTCGTAACTGCAGGTGCTGGTGGTCATGCAGGTTTAAAAAATCCTATGGCTATGATATCTTTAATAAGAGAGTTTTTTAATAAAACAATTATTCTTTCCGGATGTATATCAAATGGAAGAGATGTTGCATCGGCCCTACAAATGGGTGCTGACATTGCATATATGGGTACTAGATTTATTAATACAAAAGAAAGTCTTGCAGAGCAAGCCTACAAAGACATGATTATTAACTCTTCTGCTGAGGATATTGTATATACTGCTGCAGTCTCTGGTGTCCATGCAAATTTTTTAAGACCTAGTCTTGAAGCTATGGGTGTTACGGAAGAAGTATGGAATGATTCAAAAAAAATTGACTTTGGGAAAGATATGGCTGAGGCTGAAGCTAAGGCATGGAAAACTATATGGTCAGCTGGTCATGGTGTTAGCTCTATAAATGATAATCCAAGTGTTAAAGATCTGGTTGGTAAATTAAAAGTTGACTTTATTGAATCGCTTAAATCTAATCAAAGTAACCTAGACTATCTAAATAATCAATTCTAAATTTAATGATCGAGATAATCACAACTGGTGGAACCATTGATAAGGTCTACTTTGATAAAAAAAGTGATTATCAAGTAGGTGATCCTTTTATTGGAGATTTGCTAACTAAAATGAATGTAAATATTGACTATAAAATAAGTCCCTTAATGAGAGTTGATAGTTTAGACATGGGTGATGGTGATCGTGAAAAGATTTTAAATCATATACTTAAATCAAACTATGATAAGATATTAATTACTCATGGGACAGATACAATTGTCGATACTGCAATTTATCTAAATCAATTAAACAACAAAACTGTCGTATTGACTGGCTCACTTAAGCCTGCACTTTTTATTGATAACGATGCAATATTTAATATAGGCTGTGCATTTTCATCAGTTCAAAACTTAAGCAAAGGAGTTTATATTATAATGAATGGACAAGTCTTTGAACCCAATAATTGCAGAAAAAATATTGATAAAAATATTTTTGAAAAAATTAACTAATTAATGACCTTAAGATAGATAATCCATAAATAGCAGCTGTTTCAGATCTTAGTCTATTTTCACCAAATGATATCTCAGTAATTTTATTATTTTTTGCCTCTTGAATCTCGTCTTTCGAGAATCCACCTTCCGGACCAATAATAAGGCAAATTTGATTTGAGTTTATAGACTCTTTTAATAAAATATTTTTTGTCTTTAGATTTGCCATTATCTTTTGATCACTATTATTTTTTATAAAATCAGAAAATTTTTCAGTATTATTAATCTTAGGTTTGAATAGTTGATTTGATTGCTTTAAAGAACTAATAGTAATCCTCACAAGCCTATCATGATTTACTCTCTTTTTTTCTGAATACTTGGTTATAATCGGAGTTATTTCATTAATACCAATTTCTGTAGCTTTTTCTACAAACCATTCAAATCTGGATGGATTTTTTAGTGGGGAAATAGCAATATGGATTGACACTTTACTAGGCTTTTTCTTTAATAACTTTACTATTTTTACTTTAATTTTTTTTCCTTTCTCTATTATTTTACATTCTGCTAAAAGCCCTTTTCCATTAGTGAAATTAAGCATATCTCCTATATCTCTCCTATATGACTTTATTATATGCCTAGTGTCATTTTCATTCACTAAAATCTCAATATCTGTTTCACTAAAGTTTGAAAAAAATAAATTCATTAGAAACTATATCTTGGTAAGGGTGTAGATTTTAAATCTGATAATTCAGATGTAGAATACTTTAAATAGCCTACAATACCAATCATCGCAGCGTTATCAGTAGTATATTGAAGCTCAGGAATATAAACTGTCCAATTATTTTCTCTTGATTCATTAACTAATCTATTTTTAAGATAACTATTTGCAGATACACCACCTCCAAATATTATTGAATTCATATTATGTTCTAATGCTAAAAATTTGACCTTATTTAACAAGTTGTCTACTAAGTTTTTTTGAATTGAAGCACATATATCATGTAAATTTTCGTCAATAAAATTCTTATTCTTATTTATATTATTATGAAGAAAGTTGATAAAAGATGTCTTAGTTCCACTATAGCTTATATTTCCACCTTCAACCTTAGGTAAAGGAAAATTAAACTTATGTTCGTCTCCCATTCTTGATAATTTATCAATTTCTGGTCCAGCTGGATAGTCTAACCCTAATTTTTTTCCACACTTATCAAAAGCTTCTCCAATTGCGTCATCTAAAGTCTCTCCAAGTATCTTCATTTTAAAATAATCCTCAACAAAAATGAACTGTGTATGACCGCCAGATATTGTTACTCCAAGAAAAGGAAAATCTGGCTTCTTTTTACCATTATTAATAAAATTAGATAATATGTGTGCTTGCATATGGTTAACCTCAACTACCGGAACTTCAAGTGAAACCCCAAGTGATTTTGCAAATTCAGTTCCAACAATAAGAGATCCCATTAATCCTGGGCCCCTTGTAAACGCTATTGCTGATATATCATTTATAGATATACCAGATTCTTTTATAGCCGATTCAACAACTGGTATTATATTTGAAAGATGAGCCCTTGACGCTAATTCAGGGACCACTCCACCATATTTTTTATGTATTGACTGGTTAGCAATTTTATTTGACAGTACTGTGTCATTTTTTAAAACTGCCGCTGATGTATCATCGCAAGAAGATTCAATACCTAGTATATAAATATCTTTGTTTGACATTGCTATCTTTGTATTACAAATTTAATCAAGAATAGTCATTAAGAATTTAAAAAAAATATTTTTAATAATTTTTACTCTAGGCATAATCCTCTTTGCCTCGCTATATATTCTTATAAATACCTCTGGATTCCAAAATTATCTCAAGCAAAGTGTTATAAATTATATAAACATTGATAGTAATAATTATTTACAAATTGGAAATTCATCATTTAACTTAAAAGGTGAAGTTGTTTTTAATGAAATTTCATTATCAAATAAAGAATCTGACACCATACTTTTTCTTGAAACACTAAAAACGAATTTCTTTCCCATGGTTTCAGATTTAAGTTTAAATAATTCTCTAAATATTGAAGGTCTTGATATTACAATTGATCTTACAAATAATAAATCAAACAAGCTTGATACTGAATTTCAAGAAATAATAGATAATATTTTCTTTGATAGAGTTAATATTTTAAACTCGAGTGTTAAGTTAATTATTGATTCAGTTCAAAATAGTATTGTAATCGATAAGCTTAATACTTATGAATTTAATAATGATGATGGTCTGTTTTTTAAATTAAATAGTTTTTCAGGTAAAGTAAATGATTTAAAAATTGATGAGTTTAATTCTGAAATTAGCTACAAGGATAATCTAATAAACTTTTCTAATTCCAATTTAGTATCTGATAATCAATTTGTAAAAGGGAATATAAATTTTCAGTTAGATAATCAAAATAATCTAAATAGTTTTCAAGAATCTTTTCTAGAATTTTCCTTAAGTGCCAGTAATTTTAATTTTTTAGATAAAGATCTAGCAGATAAAACTATTATCCAAGGGGAGATAATATTTGAAGGATTAAAAGAAGAAATCATACTTGAAAAATTGAATTTAAAAACAGAACTATTGAAACTTAATACAAGTGGAATTTTAAAAGATATATTGACAAGTGATTATGAGGTTTCTTTAGATTTATCTGATATTGATATTAATGAAGAAGAAGTAAGTAAAGCATTAAATTTAAATCAACAGTTTACCCTTCCTATTCTTTTTGGAAATATAAACTTAAATGATGGGTTCATAAATTATAATTTTTCTCAAAACAATACCAATGATTCTTCTGCGAATATCTATGGAACTGGCTTGTTTGAAGATAAAACTTCATTTGACTTTAATTTTATTTTAGATCTTTTAAAAGATGACGAGTTATTAAGTCCTTTTAATCTGGATAACCTGAAAATGGTCTCAAGATTTAGAATAGTCCCTGATCAACAAATAACCTTTAATGGAGATATTGAGATTATTGATGATGATAATACTACTAATGTTGATTTTAATACTAGTATTGTAAACAATAATTTATCATCAAAACTTGGAATAACCAAAGAAAATGTTAGACTAGACTACGAAATTTATGGTAATCTCTTAAATAAGAGACTAAATGCATTTGGTAAAATATTTTTAGAAACAATTCCAGTAGGTAACATTAATCATATTGTTGCTGAGACTAATATTGAAATTGATTTTTCAGTTAAAAATAATATTAATTCTAATTTAAAGCTAAAAGAAATTAGCATAGACATATTAAATGATAAAATATATTTGACTGAACTTAGTGAAATAAATGAAATTTTAGAAAATGACTTCATAGAAACAAATAATAATTATGATTTTAGTTTTCAATGGGTTGATAACAAACTTAATTTAGAATCTAATCTTGGCTCTAATATTTTAATCAATGGTTTTTATAAAAATGAGAATGATGTTGATCTAAATTTTGAGTTTTCAAACTTATTTATTCAAAATTTATTTGAAATAAATAAGAATCCAATTTCTGGTAATGTTGAGTCTAAAATTAACTTGAACAGGACTGAGTCAAATAGAACTCTTAGTCTAAATGCTTCAATAAATGATATTAGTATTAAAGAATATGAGATAGGTGATTTAGAAATTAATGTTTTTGGAAATACAGATTTTGACTCATACTCAGTTGATTTAAAATTATTAAATAACGAAAATATTTCTCTTAAGTCTGAAGGAACAATTATTGCAATCAATGAAAAACCAAATTTAGACTTAGATATAAATTTTAATGACTTTGACATTTCATTTATTGAAAAAATTGGTTCAAATACTTTGAAGGATATTTCTAGTTCAATTTCTGGACAAGTTAATCTTTGGGGTTCATATGATAATCTTCAACATAACGGAAACTTAATTTTAAACAAGTCCAAATTTTTAATACCATATCTAAATATTGAATATTTAATAAATAATAATTCAGAGCTTACACTCTATAATCAAAATATTGAATTTAATAATATATTAATCACTCATACTGAGTCAAATTCTTTCTCTTCTTTAAATGGAAATATCAATCATATAAATTATAATGATTGGAATTTAGGTTTAGTCTTTGAATCTGATAGATTATTTATTTTAAATAAAGATTTTGATGAAGATGAGAATTTTTATGGTAAAGCATTCATAGATGGTCAAATTTCAATTTCAGGTCCAACTGATCAGGTATCTATTGATATTGATGCTTTAACAAAGCCAGGAACATATATTACCATACCTAGAACAAATAGTAATTTAATTGATGACTTCTCTTTTATTGAATTTACTGACTTAAATAATTCAGATTTATTTACTAAAAATAATTTGTTAGATGATGTCAAACAGTTAAATAATAAAACTCTTGATCTTAATATTGACCTTGAAATTGATAATAATGCTCAAGTAGATATTACAATAGATCAGGAAACTGGAAGCTATATTAGTGGAATTGGAAATGGAAATCTATTTATGGAAATAGATTCGGATGGAAAATTCAATATTTTCGGAGACTATACAACTACTGAAGGTGAATATAATTTTAAAGACCTTGCTTTAATTGATAAAAAATTTAGATTAAAAGATGGTGGAACAATAGTCTGGGATGGTGAACCTCTTGGAGCACAAATGGATATACTTGCAACCTATGAAGTTCCTGGTGGGGCAAACCCTGCCTTGCTTCTAGATAATCCAAATTTTAATAAAAAAATTCCAACAGATGTTGAAATTAAGCTTACTGGGAATCTAACAAAACCAAATAGTCCAGATTTTGAGATTTACTTTCCGAATACAAGTAGCTCTGTAACTTCAGAAATTAATTATAAATTAAATGATCCTGAAGTAAGACAACTTCAAGCTATATCTCTTTTAACTCAGGGTATATTTATTAATGAAGTTAGTGTTTCTATTGAGGGAATAACAAATAATATATATGAAAAAGTATCTGATATTTTTAGTGATCTATTAGGTGGCTCTGAGGGACCACTTAAGGTTGGCATAAACTACCTTCAGGGAGATAAAAGTGATATACTTGATATTAAAACAGAGGATAGATTTGGAGTAACTCTATCTACAGAAATTAGTGAAAAGATACTTTTTAACGGTAAAATTGGTGTCCCAATAGGTGGAATTGAAGAAACTTTAATAATTGGAGATGTTCAAGTTGATTTCATTTTAAATGAAGACGGTTCACTTAAAGCTAAAGTATTTAACAGAGAAAACGAGTTTAGGTACATTGGTGATAAGTTGGGTTATACTCAAGGTGTTGGTCTAACATATCAAGTTGATTTTCAAACCTTTCGAGATCTTATATCTAAGCTTGTTGAAAAAAACAGATAATGTTGCCTTTTAAATACCTTAATCGTTTAAATTAATTGAATTTTATGAGTAAATTTGTGCAACTTTAACTAGAATTGACAAGTAAAATAAAAAAAATAGGTGTTTTGACATCAGGAGGCGATTCTCCTGGAATGAATGCTGCTGTTAGAGCAGTTGTTAGATCTGCTGAATTCCACAAAATTGATTGTTTTGGTATCTATAAAGGATATGAAGGATTAATATCAGATGACATTAAAAAACTTAACGCAAGGTCAGTTAAAAATATTGTCAATAAAGGTGGTACAATTTTAAAATCTGCCAGATGTCTTGAGTTTAAAACTAGTGAAGGTAGGCTAAAAGCTAAACAAACCCTTGACAAATATGAGATAGACTCTCTTGTTGTAATTGGTGGAAACGGGTCACTTGAAGGAGGAAAAATATTTGAAGAAGAACACGGAATAAAATTTGTCGGCATTCCAGGTACTATTGATAATGATCTGGCTGGTACTAGATGCTCTCTTGGGTATGATACTGCTCTTAACACAGCTGTTGAGGCAATTGATAAAATTAGAGATACAGCTATCTCACACAATAGAATTTTCTTTATAGAAGTTATGGGTAAAGGTTCGGGTCATATTGCATTAAATGCAGGAATTGGTGCAGGTGCTGAAGAAGTTTTGATTCCACAGAAAAAGATGGATCTCGATAGGTTGCTTAAGTCTTTGAAACACAGTGAAAAATCTGGAAAGTCTTCAAGTATAATTGTTGTCTCTGAAGGAGAAAAAATTGGAGACAATGTATTTAAATTTTCTTCATATATAGAAAAAAATTTCCCACATTATGAAACTAGGGTTTCAATTCTTGGGCATATTCAAAGAGGAGGTTCTCCTTCTTGTTTTGACAGAGTTTTAGCATCAAGAATGGGTGTCTATGCAGTTGATTGTTTAATAGAAAATAAAAGTAAAATAATGGTAGGAATCATCGATGATAAAATAGTCACGGTCCCAATCGATGATGCCTTAAAAGGAGGTCAAGACATTGATGATGACCTTGTAAGGGTTTGTGATATAATCTCAATTTAATTTTAAAAAAATGGCAATAAATATTGGTATTAATGGTTTTGGTAGAATAGGTAGACTAGTTTTTAGATCTGCTATAAATAATGATAGTTTTAATGTTACATGTATTAATGATCTTTTAGATATAAATCATCTCGCATACCTACTAAAATATGATTCAGTTCATGGGGCTTTTGATGGATCTGTTGAAGTAAGTGATAATAGTTTGATTGTTAATGGAAAAAAAGTACAGATTACTGCTGAAAGAGATCCCAAAAATATTGATTGGTCAGGAATGAATACTGATTTAGTAGCTGAGTGTACTGGTATTTTTACCACAATTGATACTGCTTCTTCTCACTTAGATTCAGGTGCTAAGAAAGTTGTAATTTCTGCACCTAGTGCAGATGCTCCAATGTTTGTAATGGGCGTAAACCACATGGAAGTAAAATCATCTGATACAATTGTTTCAAATGCCTCGTGTACTACTAATTGTTTAGCTCCTATTGCCAAGGTGTTAAATGATAACTTTGGAATAGAAGAAGGTTTAATGACTACAGTTCATGCTGCTACTGCTACACAATTTACTGTTGATGGTCCTTCAAGAAAAGATTTTAGAGGAGGAAGGAGCTCGCTTTTAAATATTATTCCAAGCTCTACTGGTGCGGCAAAAGCTGTTACAAAAGTAATACCATCTTTAGAAGGCAAATTAACTGGGATGGCTTTTAGAATTCCAACTGCAAATGTTTCCGTTGTTGATCTTACAGTTAGGTTAAACAAAAAAACAAGCTATGAAGAAATAAAAAAACAAATGTTAGATGCATCTAAAAATGATCTTAATGGAATACTTGGTTATTGTGATGACCCAGTTGTTTCTCAGGACTTTATTGGAGATAAAAGAACCTCAATTTTTGATGCTAATGCAGGTATGGAGCTTAACTCTAATTTCTTTAAAATAATCTCATGGTATGATAATGAGTGTGGCTATTCAAATAAGTTACTTGATTTATCTAAACATATCTTCACAATATAAATTAAAATGATTTTAATAGTTGATAGTGGGTCTACTAAAACTGATTGGATAGCACTTGATAAAAATGGTGATGAGTTGTTCTCAACCCAAACTCTTGGGTTAAATCCTCAAATGCTCTCTAATGAAATCCTAAACGAGCGTATTAAAAATAATTTTGATATTTATAAAAACAGAAATAATGTTGAAAAACTATTTTTTTATGGGGCTGGTTGTGGAGTTGAGTCTACACAAAACAGAATTTTAAAAGTATTTAAATCAATTTTTACAAAAAGTGATTTTGATATTAAAGAAGATACTTATGCTGCAGTATACTCTGCAGTAGATAAAGGAATCCCCTCTATTGTTAATATTATTGGTACAGGCTCTAATTGTTCTTACTATGACGGTAAAAATGTCATTCAAAAAGTTGACTCACTTGGCTATGTGCTTATGGATTATGCAAGCGGCAATTATTATGGAAAATATCTTATTAGAGCCTACTACTTTAATAAAATGCCTGAAAATTTAAGAGATCAATTTGCTGAAAATTATGATTTAACACCAAACACCATTAAGAACAAACTATACAGAGAAGAAAACCCTAACACTTATTTAGCAAGTTTTGCTAGATTTTTAATTGAAAATAAATCCAATGAATATTTTAAGGAGATAATTTTTAAAGGTCTTGAAAGATTTATTGATTATCAAATACTTCAATATGATGATTTTAGTAAAGTTGATATTCATTATGTTGGTTCTATAGCTTTCTATCTTCAGGATGAGATTAAGAGAATTGGAAAAAAATATAATTTAAATACAGGAAAGTTTATTAAAAGACCTATAGAAGGATTAGTTGACTATCACAAAAGAAATATTCTAAAATAGAGGCTTTACACAACTGCAATCATTGAAATTTCTACATTAACATTCATAGGTAATGTTTTTACAGCAATTGTTTCTCTAGCTGGCTCATTACCAGCTTCAAGATAACTCCCATATACTTCATTAACATCTTTGAAATGATTCATGTCAGATAAAAAAATAGATGCTTTCACAACATTCTTAAAATCCAAATCAGCCTCTTTTAAAATATTTTTTAAATTTTTCATCACTTGATGAGTTTCATCCTCAATTGAACTATTATTTAAGTTCATTGAAATAGGATCTAATGCAATTTGACCAGAGATAAATAACATATTGTTTTTAAATATAGCTTGATTATAAGGGCCAATTGGTGCTGGTGCGTTATTAGTGTTTATTACTTTTTTCATATTTACAATGCTCTGTCTGGTTCAGATCTTTTTTCATATTTAAGATCACTAAGTAGTCCGGATTTTATTCCAATGAAAAAATTCCATGATGCTCTTTCACTGAAAGGTACCCAAGAAAAATTTAATCTCCAACTATCTAAATCCCTATCAAATCTTAATTGAGTGTAAGTAAACCCTTTC
>Ga0181575_10003965_pt1 | contig 10396 bp, 9 predicted proteins | sample 101ome_23_FD_145599 | JGI IMG/M metagenome (GOLD analysis project Ga0181575, IMG submission 145599) | Coastal salt marsh microbial communities from the Groves Creek Marsh, Skidaway Island, Georgia - 101411CT metaG (spades assembly) | ecosystem: Environmental > Aquatic > Marine > Intertidal zone...
ACGAGGCTTTTTCAGTGCATGGCTCAAATGACCGGGCAGGACAAAAAAACACTCGATGAGGCTGGCCACCAGAACCGAGAACAAAACCAGCGGAATGGCGCGAACAAATTGCCCCATCACGCCGGTAATCAGCAGCATGGGGATAAACGCCGCCAAAGTGGTCAAGGCGGCAGCGGTGATCGGCATCATCATGCTTAGCGCCCCGCCTTCAGCTGCGGTTTGCGCATCGGCACCGCGCTCGGTCAATGTGGCCGAATGCTCACCGACCACAATGGCATCATCGACAATAATGCCAATCGTCATAATCAGGGCGAAAAGCGACAACATATTGATTGTCATATCGAGATAATACATGACCCCGAAAGTCGCCATAAGCGAGGCAGGAATGCCTGCGGCCACCCAAAAGGCAATGCGCCCGTTCAAAAACAGGAACAAAATGCATAAGACCAGCCCCATGCCGCCCAAGCCATTAACCAATAGCACATTGATGCGTTGGCGGATTTTATCGGCATTGACGTCAAAAACATCAACTTTCAATGTCGGCGGCAAGGCCGGCAGGGTTTCGTCAATATAGGCCCGCACCTTATCGGTCAGCTCCAACGCATCGCCGTTTTTGGTGCGCTGCACGGTCAGCCGAATGGCGCGTTGGCCGTCGCTCCAGCCTTCTGCCGCATTGGCATCAAATGTCTCATAGACACGCGCCACATCGCCGACTTTTATCTGCCGTCCATCGGCCGTGGTGCGCAGGCTTATATCGCGCACATCGGCTGCCGTTTGTGCCAGACCGACGGCCCGCACTTGCCGCTCCACCTCGCCGCGCAAGACACCGCCCGGCACGTCGAGTGACGAGCCGGCCAATTTATCGGCAATATCTTGCGCCGTCATATCATAGCGCCGCAATTGGGCAGCGCGCGCTTCGACCCAAATTTCTTCATCGCGAAAGCCGTCCAGTACCACTTTATCAACGCCTGCATTCAATAGGCCGTCGCGCATTTGCTTGGCATAAGCGCGCAAGGCACGTTCTTCAAACGGGCCCGACACCAATATGGAGACCACCGGCTCGAAAAAGCTCAGCTGAGAAATAATCGGCTTTTCCGCGTCTTTCGGCAAAGTGGGGATCGCATTGACCGCCGCCTCAACATCGCCAACCGCGCGCTGGATATCGGCTTCGGGGAAAAACTCTACCGAAATGGCCGCCAAACCGTTGCGCGAAGTTGACTTGAATTCCTTCACGCCGTCGATAAATCGCACTTCCGGTTGAATGGCGGCAACAATATTTTTATCGACATCTTGCGCTGTGGCGCCCGGCCAAACGACATTGATATTGACGGTTTTGATTTCCGTGTTCGGGAAAAATTGCGTATTCAGCCCGGACAGGCCGAACACGCCGAACATAATCATCGAGAAAAAAAGCAGATTGGCGGCATTGCGATGCCGCGAAAACAATTCGACAAGCGCCTGCATCATGCCCATTTACGGCGCTTCCACAATTTTGACGGCAACGCCGGGCGCCGCCTCATTAAAGCGCGTCACCAACACCATATCGCCTGCCTGCAAACCGCTGCGCAGTAAAATTTGCGCCCCATCATCGATAAAATCATCGACCGTGCGCGTCACCAAACGGCCATTTTCAATGGTGAAAAGATTATTGCTGCCATAAAGCGCATCTTTTTTGATGGCCATCACATCGGGCACGGGCTGCGCCAATAATTCGACCGTGACAAAAGCCCCGCCGCGCAAATTGGAGGGCAATTTGCCGACAATACGGGCAAACACATCGACCCCGCGTGTGGCCTGGCTGATTTGCGCCCCCACCCGTTCAATCTCGGCGCTCAGCTCAATGCGCTCGCCGCCAATTTGCCAAACCACATTGACCGGCCGCCCGACAACCTCGCTATTGCGTTCCAAAAAGCGCCCATATTCAGCATCCGATAAATTGAACACGACATCAAAATTATTGCTGTCGAGCAAGGTGCCGACCTGATCATTGGGATTGAGCACACGCCCCTCGCGCGCATTAATATTGGCCAAATAGCCGCTAAACGGGGCGACCACTTTGGTATTGGCCAAATCACGCTTGGCTTTTTTCACCTGCACACGAATGCGGTCAACAACCGATTGCTGCTGCTCGGCGCGTGCTGCCTTAATCGTCACATCGGTGGTTTTATCATCCAATGTCTTTTTCGAGACCGTGCCTTTTTTGAATAATTGCGCGGCCCGCGCTTTTTCTTGCCGCGCCAATTTGGCCGCCGCATTGCGCTCTTTCAGCACTGCTTTGGCACCCTTTAATTGCGCGCGCGCATCATCAAGCTGGTTCTCATAGGTAAACGGGTCAATTTCGAGCAGCACATCGCCTTTGGCAACGCGCGCGCCATTTTCAAAAACCGCACTTGTGGCAATCACCTCACCCGAGACGAGCGCGCGCAAATTGACCTCACGGCGTGCGCGCAATTCCCCAAAAGCGCTTATGCGCGGTTGATAGGTCTGATAGGCAACCTTCTGCGCCGCTACAGACCATATAATTTCACGGTTTTCGGCCGGCTTGGTTTCCGGTTTGGTGGCGACCAGCATAGAAAATACGAAAGCACCTGCCAGCAATACCAGCACCGGCATGGCCAGTTTGCTCAATCGCATGCCCCCTGATGGGCGCAATTTATCGGCTTGCGCGCGCATCCGCTCTCCAAAATGTTTTAATAACGCTTTCATACTGCCTCTAATGGCCCAACCGCCACTTACTTACTCAAAAATATAACGCTAAAACCATGGGAAACCAGTCTCTGCAAGAAATCCCAAAGCGGCATTGGCTAATGACGCTGAGCGAAGGCCTCGGACGGCTCAAAAAGGTAATTTTCATTACAAAATTCGCAGCGCACTTCGACATTTTCTTGTGCCTGCATTTCCGCCTGGTCTTCATCCGACAAGCCGGCCAGCATATTGAGCACGCGCTCACGCGTGCACGGGCAGGCAAATTGCAAGCCCCGTGGCTCAAATACCCGCACCCCATCTTCATGAAACAGGCGAAAGGCCAATTGCTCGCCGCCCACATCAGCGTCCAATAATTCGCTCGGCTCGGTGGTCGCCAATAAAATTTCCAGCCGGTTCCAATCATCATCACTATGGTCAGGGTCCCCTTCAGGTGGCGTTTCAATATCAACCGCGCCACCACTGGCGGCCATTTGCTGCACCACAATACCACCGGCGCGCCATTCGGTTTTGCCGCCGGGCAAAAGCAAGGGGGCGGCAGCCAATTTTATCGCCGTGCCGATTTGCTCGGAGCGGTCAAAATAACCAAGCGCCGCATCGGCCAAATTAGCGCCTTCAAGCGGCACAATGCCCTGATAGCGTTCCATATCAGCGCCTTGATCGACGGTGAAGGCCATATGCCCTTTATCGCCCAAAAGCGATGTGAGATCGCCATTTTTTTTCAACGCATCGGCAAGCGCAGCTTCATCAAATTGCGCAAATCCGCGCAAACCGCCGACCCCTTCTTGCGGCGTGAAGTCGGCCATCAACATGGAAATCGGCCCACTGCCCTGCAATTGCAAAATAAAGCGCCCGTCAAATTTCAGCATTGTGCCTAACATGGCGGCCAAAACCAGCGCCTCAGCCAAAAGCCGGTTGACCGCTTCGGGATAGTCATGACGCAATAGGACTTCTGAAGCCACAGCGTTCAGCTTGACGACGCGGCCATTGACGTTTTGCCCTTCAATACGAAACGGCAAAGCATAATCGCGCAGTGCCGCCATTAGCCGCGCCCCAAACAATGCAGCATAATCGCCTTTTGCGCATGGGCGCGGTTTTCCGCCTCGTCAAACACCACGGAGCGCGGCCCATCAATCACCTCACCCGTCACTTCGCTGTCGCGATAAGCGGGCAGGCAATGCATGAAAATCGGGTCATCGCCCCTATCCATCAAACCTTGTGTGACCTGATAGGGACGGAAGGCCTGGGCCCTTGCTTCAGCTTCTTGCGGGTCATCGCTCATCGACACCCAGCAATCAGTAATCAACGCCGCCGCGCCTTCAGCCGCTTCCTCGGCACTGGCGCAAACGGTAATTTTGGCACCCTTATCGCGTGCCATCGCAATCTCATCATCAGCGATTGAAAAATCATTCGGTGTCGCCAAAGCCAATTCAAAATCGACTTGTGCCGCGGCGTGGACAAAAGACAGGGCGACATTATTGCCATCGCCGAGCCATGCCAGCTTCTGCCCGGCCAAGGCACCTTTATGTTCTTCAAAGGTCATTAAATCGGCAACGATTTGGCACGGATGGCTATAGGCGGTCAGGCCATTTATCACCGGCACATGCGCATGCGCCGCCAACTCGCTCAGCGTCTCATGGGGGCCGGTGCGCAGCATCGCCATATCGGCAAAACGCGAGATGACTTGTGCCGTATCGGCAATCGATTCACCGCGCCCCAATTGCATATCGCTTTGGTTCAAAATCACCGTCTGCCCGCCCAGCTGGCGCATTCCCATATCAAAGGACAGCCTTGTGCGGGTTGACGGTTTTTCAAACACCATGGCCAGTAAATGACCGGCGAGCGGCACATCCTCATCCACCGTGCCTTTCGGCAATCCGGCGCGGGCGGCTTTTCTGGCCGCCGCTGCATCGAGCAAGTGACGCAATTGCCCATCGGCCAAATCGGCAAGGTCGAGAAAATGATTGTGATGGTCTGCCAAACTCATAATTTATGCTCCCGCGCGCAATTTGGCGCAGGCCCTTTCCAAGGCCGCAATCGCTGTGTCGATTTCTTCTTGCGTGACATTGAGCGGCGGCAAAATCCGCAGCACATTATCACCGGCGCCGACGGTCAATAGGTTTTCATCGCGCAAGGCGGCAACAACATCATTATTGGCGATTTTGCATTGCATGCCGATCATCAGGCCGCGGCCTCGCAAATCGGCGAAAATATCGCTATTTTCGTCAAGCAGCCGCGCCAAATTCTGGCGGAAATAAACCGCGCTATCTTGCACTTGCGCGAGAAAGCCGGCGCCCTCCACTTCTTGCAAGACCGCACTGCCGACCGCACAGGCCAGCGGATTGCCGCCATAGGTCGAGCCATGTGTGCCCGGCTGCATGGCGCTGCCGACGGCTTTTGTGGTCAAAACCGCACCGAGCGGAAAACCGCCGCCAATCCCTTTGGCAATGGCCATGACATCGGGCGTTACCCCGGCCCATTCATGGGCAAACAGCTTTCCGGTGCGGCCAATGCCGCATTGCACTTCATCAAAGCCGAGTAAAATGCCCTTTTCATCGCATAATGCGCGCAAAGCACGCAAAAATTCGGTGCCGACATCGCGCACCCCGCCCTCACCCTGCACCGGCTCAATGAGAATACCGGCTGTTGTCTCATCAATCAGCTTTTCAACCGCTTCAAGGGTTAAGGCAGGGCATTGCACAAAACCTTGCGGCGCGGGGCCGAAACCATCGAGATAGGCTTGATTGCCGGCCGCCGCCAGTGCCGCCAAAGTGCGGCCGTGAAAGGCCCCGTCAAAACCGATCAGCGTGACTTTTTCGGGAGCGCCATGCGCCGCATGATATTTGCGCATCGCCTTAATCATGCCTTCCGCCGCTTCCGCGCCGGAATTGCTGAAAAACACCAAATCAGCAAAGCTCGCGGCGCACAGACTGTCGGCCAGTTTTTCCTGTTCGGGGATACGGTAAAGATTGGAGACGTGCCAAAGTTTTTCCGATTGCGCCTGTAAGGCCTGATTGAGCTTGGGATGCGCATGGCCCAGCGTATTGACCGCGACGCCGGAGCCGAAATCGAGATATTTCTCGCCCGTTTCAGTTTCCAGCCACGCGCCGTCACCACGCACAAACCGTAAATCAGCGCGGTTATAAGTCGGCATAATATGGCTGTCGCCAGCGTTCATGTTTCACTCCTCTCCGCTTCAAAAAACGGAATAAAAAAAGCCGCCATTCAGCGAAGGCGGCTTGCTGAGGATGAGTTTTACCCCAAAAGCGGGTTTTTTAGCAAGAGGTTAGCTTTTTAACCGCCAGCCGCGTGCCAGCACATATTGGCAGATAAAAGAGGCCAGCAGCGTCAGCACCAGCAATAGCCCCGCGCCAAACAAGAGCGCCCCCTCAGCATGGCCGGTCAGGGCATAGCGAAAACCGTCAATCATGTAAAAAAACGGATTATATTGGGTTACTTGATAAGCAAAGCTCGGCAATTGCGTGACCGAGTAAAACGTGCCCGACAAAAACGCCAATGGGGTGATGACAAAATTGGTAATGGTCGCCAAATGGTCAAACTTATCGGCCCAAATGCCGCCAATCAGGCCGATTTGACCGAGCAAAAGCGAGGCAATGGCGGCATAAAACAGCGCCACGGCAAAACTGTGCACGGTGAAATCGACAAAAAATGACATGGCGGTAAAAGTGCCGAAGCCGACAAACAGGCCGCGCGTCAAACCGCCAAAAGTGATGCCGATATTCAGCTCCAATGGCGATAAAGGCGGCATTAGAAAATCCACCACATTGCCCTGCACTTTGGCGACCAGTAGCGATGAAGAGCTATTGGCAAAAGCATTTTGCACAATCGACATCATAATCAGCCCGGGGGCGAGGAAATTGATAAACGGCACGCCGTTAATATCGGGGCGCAGACCGGCCAAAGCAAGCGAAAAAATCGCCAAAAACAGCAGAGTCGTGATAATCGGCGCCATTAAGGTCTGCATCCACACTTTGGTGAAGCGGCGCACTTCCTTGAGATATAGCGTCCATAAGCCGAGCCAGTTAAAACGGCCTAATTGGCGCACCCCGATGCGCGGATAATCACCGCTCACGGCGTCTGACTCGCTGATTTTTGACGGGGAAGGTGATTCTGCGTGCTCCATGGCGCAGACAATAGGCCAAATATCTCAAGGTTCAAGGCAAATTTATCGCATTCATTGTTTCGATTCATGTGGATAAGCGCGAATCAGGCTTTCCCATCAGCCACTATATTTAGTAGAAAATAAGTGTAAGGCCACTAAATGTGGTGGTTAAAATATCGAATTTGGAGGGCGAACGCCATGGCATGGACTGACGAACGGGTAGAAATGCTGAAACAATTATGGACGGACGGGCTGTCGGCCAGTCAAATCGCCCGCAAAATGGGCGGCGTAACCCGCAATGCGGTTATCGGTAAGGTGCACCGCCTTGGCTTGTCGGGCCGCGCCACGCCGGCCCGCGTCTCGACCGCGCGCATTTCAGCCGGGTCAGGCCGCGCCCAGCCGTCAACGCCGTCACTGTCAGGCAGCGCGCGCTTTCGCGCCAGCGAACTTGACGATATCAAAGATCAAGTGGTTCCCGAGCCGATTTTGAGCCCGGAAGAACGCGCTAGTGTGCTGCATTTGACCGAGCATACCTGCAAATGGCCGATTGGTGACCCGGGCACGACGGATTTCCATTTCTGTGGCGCGCGCGCCAAAAATGGCAGCCCCTATTGCACCACCCATGCGGCGCAAGCCTATCAACCGCTGGAGCGCCGACGTAAGAAAAAAGCGGCGCACTAACACCGCCGCCTCTCAAGCCCCGCCGGAGTATCAAATCGGGCGGGGCTTTTTACTGGCTTTTTATCGGCGCCTCGGCAAGAATATGGCCTCTGGGAGGAGTTTCATGCGTCACTTTAAAGATAAAATATGCGTCATCACCGGAGCCGGCAGCGGTATCGGCGCGGCCTGCGCACAAGCCATGGCGCGCGAGGGGGCCCTTATCATCGGCACAGATTTGCGCCAAGACATGCTGGCCGAGACCAAGGCGCGCATTGAGGCGGCCGGTGGCGCTATGGAAAATTTCATGGTCGATGTCGCCGACCGCGATGCCATGTTTGACCTGGCGGCGACGGTTGAAAAACAACACGGCCCTGCCGATTTGATTTTAAACAATGCCGGTGTCGCTTTTGGCGCGCCGGTCGAGGAAATGCAAATCGATGATTTCAAATGGCTGATGGATATTAATTTCTGGGGCGTGGTCAACGGCACACAAGCCTTTCTGCCCCATTTCATCACCAAGGGCAGCGGCCATGTGGCCAATATTTCATCCATATTCGGGCTTATCAGCGTGCCGACCCAAAGCGCCTATAATGCCGCCAAATATGGCGTGCTTGGCTTTACCGATGCGCTGCGCCATGAAATGCGCGGCACCGACATCAATGTCAGCACCATTCATCCGGGCGGCATCAACACCAATATTGTGCGCCATGCGCGCATCCAGCAAGGCCCTGATGCCGAAGCCGAACATGAAGAAGCGATTGAACGCTTCGCACAATTCACCATGACGCAGCCCGATGGCGCGGCCAAGGTGATTATGAAAGGCATACGCAAAAACAAGGCGCGCATTCTCATCGGCCCTGATGCGCATTTTGTCGATTGGGTGAAACGGATTTTTCCGAGCCATTATTTACGCCTTTTGCCGATGATGGATATTGGCCGCGACGTCGATTAGGCCGGTCAAAGCAGGCGAGCCCGACCCCCTTTTACAAGACATATTGACTTGTCGGGCTTATCGGCTTAAGACGCAATTAATAATCATTCTTAATTGCAAGAAAGGACGTCCATGTCCCTGCCGCGCTCAATAATTTACACCGGCCTCGTGCTCGGCTTACTGGCGCCGGGCGTCACGGCTTTTGCCGTTTCTGACAAAGCACCCGCACAGGTCAATGTTTATTCCTATCGCCAGCCATTTTTGGTGACGCCGCTTTTTGAAAAATTTACCGCGCAAACCGGTATTGAGGTGAATGTTATTTTTGCCAAAAAAGGATTGATTGAGCGCATCGCCACAGAGGGGGAACGCTCTCCGGCCGATATTATTCTGACGGTTGATATTGGGCGCTTGCACGCAGCGCGCGCGGTCGCGCAAGCCGTGTCATCGCCGCTTTTAAAAGCCCATATTCCGGCGCGCGCACGTGGGCAAGACGATAAATGGTTCGGCCTGACCTGGCGCGCGCGCATTGCCTATGCCGCCAAAGATCGAGTGCAGGAGAAAACCCTGAGCTTTGCCGATTTGGCCAAACCGGCCTATCGTGGCCGCATTTGCCTGCGCTCGGGTCAGCACCCTTATAATGTCGCCTTATTTGCCGCCATGCTCGATTATATGGGTGAGGCCAAATTCACCAATTGGCTGACCGGTTTGAAGGCCAATCTCGCCGCTAAACCGTCAGGCAATGACCGCGCGCAAGTGCGCAAAGTCTATGGCGGGGCTTGCGATATCGCTATTGGCAACACCTATTATATGGGCAAAATGCAGACCAATGAGAAAAAGCCGGAACAAAAAGACTGGGCGGGGTCAGTGCGGCTCATATTCCCCGATATGCCCAATGGCGGTGCGCATATGAATGTGTCGGGCATGGCCATGGCAAAACACGCCCCCAATCGCGCACATGCGCAAAAGCTGATGGAGTTTCTGGTCTCGCGCGAGGCGCAGGAAATTTATGCCGAGGTCAATTTCGAATATCCCATTCGCCAAGATGTCGCCGCCTCCAACAGGGTCAAAAGCTGGGGTGATTTTACGCCCGATACGCTGCCGCTTGACCGCATTGCCGCGCAGCGCAAACGGGCCAGTGAATTGGTCGATGAAGTTTCCTTTAATGACGGCCCGTAAGATGAAGTTTCCTTTAATGACGGCCCGTAATATGTCATGATTTTCCCCGAAACAAACAGGGAGACGGATCATGTCATTCAGCGGAGGCTGCTATTGCGGCAAAATTAAATATGAAGCCGATGGCGAGGCATTGATGAAATTGCAATGCCATTGTCGTGAATGCACCTATATTACCGGCGGGGCTTCCAATCTGACCATGGGTGTGGCCGAGGCCGGCTTTAAATACACAAAAGGCACGCCATCAAGCTATAAGCGCGATGATATTGACGGCGCCGTGACCCGCGATTTTTGCGGCGATTGCGGCACGCCTTTGGCGACACGCTTGGTGCCCGGCGCGCCCGGTGCCGTTTTGTTGAAAATCGGTTCGCTCGACAATCCGGCCGATTTTGTCGGTCCCGATGTGGCGATTTACACTGATGAGAAACATGATTTCCATATCATTGGTGACGGCATTGCACAATTCGGCAAATTGCCGGGTTAAAGGCAATAAAAAAACCCCGGCAGATTGCTCTGCCGGGGTCACGCTCACTAGGGGATATTAAGTGCGCGAGAACTCGGGATAAGCTTCAATGCCAAGCTCTGTCTTATCGAGACCCAGCATTTCGCCATCATCTTCGACACGGATACCGATCACCGCTTTCAGGATTGACCAGATAATACCACTGGCAACCAAGGTGAAGATACCGACTGAGACGACGCCGATGGCTTGTACTCCATAAGACGCATCGCCATTGGTCAGCGGGACAATCAACGTGCCCCAAATACCGCAGACAAGGTGAGCCGGAATGGCACCAACCACATCA
>Ga0181575_10003969_pt1 | contig 10392 bp, 9 predicted proteins | sample 101ome_23_FD_145599 | JGI IMG/M metagenome (GOLD analysis project Ga0181575, IMG submission 145599) | Coastal salt marsh microbial communities from the Groves Creek Marsh, Skidaway Island, Georgia - 101411CT metaG (spades assembly) | ecosystem: Environmental > Aquatic > Marine > Intertidal zone...
CTGCACCCTTAATGATGGTTTTGGTGCTGTCACGATAGGCAATGCCGAAAAGTACATTACGGATACCGCCCTCGCGATGGGCTGGCGACCCAACCTTAGCGACGTCATTCCCACCGATAAAAAAGTAGCGATTATTGGTGCGGGTCCAGCCGGTCTGGGCTGTGCCGATATTCTTACCCGCAATGGTGTGAAGGCGGTGGTGTTCGACCGCTATCCCGAGATTGGCGGTCTGCTGACATTTGGTATTCCCCAGTTCAAGCTTGAGAAGCGGGTACTCCAGCGCCGTCGGGAAATCTTTGAGGGGATGGGCATTGAGTTTCGACTGAATACCGAAATCGGGGTTGACGTTGATATCGATGATTTAATGGCAGAGTACGACGCTGTCTTTCTGGGCATGGGCACCTACAAGGCCATGGAGGGGCGGTTCCCGGGTGAGGATCTGCCGGGTGTTCACAAGGCACTTGATTATCTTATTGGCAATGTGAACCAGAAAATGGGTTACGAGCAGGATCCTGGTGACTACATCGATCTGCGCGAAAAGACCGTGGTTGTTCTCGGTGGCGGCGACACGGCCATGGATTGCGTGCGTACCGCGGTGCGACAACAGGCCGACAGGGTTTATTGCGTTTACCGCCGCGATGAAATCAACATGCCTGGGTCTCGTCGAGAGGTAGAGAATGCCAGAGAGGAAGGCGTCCAGTTTCTCTTTAACCGTCAGCCTATCGAAGTCGTTGAATACTTTGGTGAGGCCATTGGCGTCAGGGTCGTGGAGACCCAGTTGGGTGAGCCCGGTGAAGATGGGCGCCGCAGACCCGAGCCTATCGCCGGTAGTGAGACCACAATCGAGGCCGATGCCATCATCATGGCTTTTGGCTTCCAGCCAAGTCCAGCCGACTGGTTCAACGATATCGACGTCTCACTCAATGAGTGGGATGGGGTTGTAGCCCCCGAGCATCAAACCTTTAAATTTCAAACATCAAATCCCAAAGTGTTCGCCGGTGGTGATATGGTTCGTGGTTCGGACCTTGTTGTCACTGCCATTTGGGAGGGTCGGCAGGCAGCGGAGGGCATCCTCGACTATCTAGGTGTTTGAAACGATGGCAATGCTAAAAAACGACCGTTTCCTCAGAGCACTAATGCGCGAACCTGTAGATCGCACGCCCCTTTGGATGATGCGACAGGCGGGTAGGTATTTGCCGGAATATAGGGAGACGCGCGCTCAGGCGGGCAGCTTCATGGGGCTGTGCACTAATCCAGAGCTGGCCTGTGAAGTGACTCTGCAGCCGTTGCGTCGTTACGCTATGGATGCGGCTATTTTGTTCTCCGATATCCTTACGATTCCAGATGCGATGGGATTGGGGCTTTATTTTTCGGAGGGCGAAGGCCCTCGCTTTGAAAGACCCCTTGCCACCGCAGCGGATATCGAGGCCTTGGCACCCCAGAGTGCTGTCACCGAGCTTGGGTATGTGATGGACGCGGTGGCGTTGATTCGGAGGGAGCTGAAGGGTAGCGTGCCGCTGATTGGTTTTTCCGGTAGTCCGTGGACGCTGGCCACCTATATGATCGAGGGAGGCTCTTCAAAGGACTTTGCCAAGACCAAAGCTCTTGCATTCAACGAGCCGGTGCTAATGCATCAATTATTGGAAAAGCTGGCCGATGCGGTGGCGCTGTACCTGTCAGCGCAAGTTGAGAGCGGCGCTCAGGCGCTACAGATTTTCGACACCTGGGGAGGCTCATTGAGCCACAGTGCGTACCGTGAGTTTTCCCTTCAGTACATGACGCGGATTATTGAGCAACTCCCTCGAGAGGCTGAGGACAGAAAAATTCCGGTCATCGTATTTACCAAAGGCGGTGGTCAGTGGCTGGAAGCCATCGCTGACTGCGGCGCAGATGCTGTCGGGCTTGATTGGACCACCGATATTGGTGAAGCCCGAGCCCGTGTGGGTGACCGGGTTGCGCTACAGGGAAATATGGACCCTTCTATGCTGTTTGCGAGCCCCGAGAGAATTAGGGAAGAGGTCGCTACTATTTTGGAAAGGTTTGGGTCAGGTTCGGGCCACGTGTTTAATCTTGGTCACGGCATCACTCCCGGCGTGAATCCCGAGCATGTATCAGCGATGGTCGATGCGGTAACGTCCCTGTCAGGAGAATATCACCAGTCTGATTGAGGGATGGCGTGATCCATATCCAGCGCCGGGTTATCTGAACCCGGTTTTCCGACCACTTTGGCGGGGACCCCCGCTACCGTCGTATGATCTGGCACGTCCTGTAGCACCACTGACCCCGCTGCAATTTTTGCTCCCTCGCCAACACGGATGTTGCCGAGTATCTTTGCTCCTGCTGAGATAAGCACACCGTCGCCAATCTTGGGATGGCGGTCCCCGTCCTCCTTGCCCGTACCCCCAAGGGTCACCGATTGCAGAATGGACACCTGATTTCCCACCACCGCAGTTTCACCTACTACTAGCCCGGTCGCGTGATCGAGCATGATGCCGTGGCCAAAGCGCGCGGCAGGATGTATATCTACACCAAACTTTTGTGACATCCGACTCTGCATGAACAATGCTAGCGAGTAGCGCCCCTGTTGCCACAACCAATGGGCGGCCCGGTACGTCTGAAGGGCATGGAACCCTTTGAAGTAAAGAAAGGGAATATGGTATTCGTGACAGGCAGAGTCGCGATCGAGCACTGCTTGAAGGTCATCTCGTATTGCGCAGCGGATTTCCGCACTGCTATTGAAAGCGGCGAGGATAATTTCGCGAAGCATCATGCCGGGCGCTGACGGACTGTCCAACTGATTGGCCAAGTGAAAGCTCAGCGCACATTCAAGCTCTTCATGATGAAGAATCGAGGCGTGCATGAAGCTTGCAAGAATGGGTTCATTCCCCACCGCGCGGCGAGTTTCATCGCGTATTTGGTCCCAAATGGGATCACCACTTTGTTTGGAGGCTAGCCCCAGTGGCTCTGTTGCGCTCATCTTCTCTCTCCCTGAAGAACGCGAAGTTCATTGGTGACAGGGTAACTCAGGCAGGCCTGACACTCTAGGCTTAAAGAAACTGCTTCAAGTAGCTCGTGGTAATCCTTGCTCGCGAATTTTGAAGGGTTCAACAACCTCTGAAGCGCCAGAGCTGATGCCCACGATCGTGATATTTGGTTTCGAAAAGTGTCATGCTGGTTTCTGGAACGAAGGGCTCCAACTGCCCGCAGATCCCTAGCTGATTGCAGGCTTGATAAAACTCTTGAGCATAAATCCGCCAGTTTGTTCGTAACTCAAGCTGACCCCCAAGTGCCTTTAGCAGGGGGAAACTCGGGTGGCCATGGATTCGCCGTTTCAACTGACCCGCTTTTGGCCATGGGTTCGGATAGAGCAGCCAGTGTTGTTCGATAGCGATGTTATCTTTTACGAGGCACTGCCAAAAGCTTTCGCATTCCGCCCGGACTAAGAGGTAGTTGAGGCCTTCTGTCTTGTGTTTTGAAAGTCGGTGACTCGACTTATCGAGCCCGATGATACATGCATCGGGATTATGCTTGGCCAACATTGCGGTGCTCATACCGGTACCGCAGAAAGAGTCAATAATCAGTGGGCGATTTCCGCGCTGGCGCCACCATATGACCGCTTTTTCGAAGGCGTCTTCTGTATGAGCAGGGACGGGTTTTATCCAAGGGCGTTGCAGGTGTCGCTCTACGATCCGATGAAGATCCGAATGAACGTCTTGTTGATCACTAATTATTGAATCGATCATGGTTTGCGACGGCGTACTCACCTTGTCATCATACAGCGACAACGAGTTTGAAACGATCTGCCAACAGCGCACCGTGCATCATGATGATGGGGTAATGTTTAATCATGCGTACCGACCTCCGACCTTATTGGGTTAAAAAAGCCTATCTGCGTTTTCGAGATGCTTATGTTGATTATTTTCTCCGACCCCGGTGTGTTGCGCTCGGACCCTATGCCAACATTATGAAACCATGGTTTGTTGATATATCAGGGGTCAATATTCGCATAGGCCATTCTTTTACCGCCGTGGGTGAACCCGGGCAGCGAGTCCAGATCGGCGTGTGGGGCCGTGAACCCAATCATGGCAGTATCACTATTGGCGACGGTGTTCTGATGAGCCCCGGGGTGCGCATTGTCTGCAGCGATGACATCACGATCGGCGATGCCGTGATGATGGCCAATGGCGCCTATGTGACGGATTGTGACTGGCACGACACTTACGATCGTGTGGACCGCCCGGTTGATCCGAAGCCTGTCACTATCGAGCGAAATGCATGGCTCGGTGATGGGACTAAAGTACTGAAAGGGGTCACAGTCGGCGAAAATAGCATAGTGGGCGCCGGCGCGGTGGTGACAAAAGATGTGCCACCCAATGTGATTGTTGCGGGCAACCCTGCGGTGATTGTTAAGCATCTGGATCCTGACGAACCGATTCGTACCCGACTGGATCTTTACGGAGATCCGGCGGGGGCGGCCCTGTTTTACGATGCAATCGATCGGAAGGTCTTGGCCGACAATAAATTCTTGCCATGGTTGCTGAGCGTTATTTACCCGCGATCACGATCGGATTGAGAGTGGTTTTGGTTGCCCCGCACTTCAATAACTAAGAACGATTGGTCGAACATACTGCCCCGTCTTTAAAAAAAGGGCAGGATTAAACCATGATCGTGCGTTGGTTGTGCGAGGTTTGTTTGCTTAGAGAAGCCTGAGAGTTGGCTCGTTCATGGCTGCAAGTTGTTCTCTCAGTCCAAGGATGTGATCAGACCAAAAGCGCGGCTGGCCGAACCAAGGGAATCCTTTAGGAAAAGCGGGGTCATCCCAGCGTCGAGCGAGCCAGTGGGCGTGATGCATGATCCTGAGGGTGCGCAGAGCTTCAATCCAGCGTAACTGCCGCGGGTCGAAGTCGTGGAACTCTTCATAACCTGCAACAAATTCCCCGAGCTGCTGCTCGCGCTGATGGGCTTCTCCGTTTAAGAACATCCAGATGTCTTGAATGGCGGGGCCATTGATGCAGTCATCAAGATCGACAAAGTGAGGCGTGTCGTCCCGCCAAAGAATGTTGCCTGTATGACAATCCCCGTGAAGGCGCAGGAAGTCGGTTGGGCTCATTGGCGCGAGTAGCTCTCGTGCGGCTATCTCGCAATCTCGGGCCACGGATCCGTAGGCCGCTTGCAAGTCTTTGGGTACAACGTCAGCTTCCAGATAGCTTCGACTGTCACCTGCCATTCGATCGATATTCAAACTCAGGCGGTGCTTGAAAGGCGTTACAGATCCAATGCGGTGAATACGACCAAGGGTCTGTCCCAGCCGATACAGGTGATCTAGGTTATCCAATTCTGGGGGATAGCCGCCCCGGCGTTTGAAAACACTGAAGCGTTGATCAGCGTGGTGATGAAGGGTCTTTCCGCTAATTAATTCTGGTGCGACGACCGAAATGTCATGATCGACGAGTTCCTGCGCAAATTCGTGTTCTTCCAGGATCTGTTCATCATGCCAGCGACCGGATCGGTAAAACTTGGCGATGACAGGCGTATCATCCTCGATTCCCACCTGATACACCCGGTTCTCGTAACTGTTGAGAGCGAGTAAACGCAGGTCACATCGAAGACCTACGTGCTCCAGGCAGTCAATCACACAATCTGGCGTCAACGCATCGTAAGGATGGGACATAATCGATCCAGAGGGTTAAACCTCTAGCATACCTCAGTCGTCAGCCAGCTTCGCCCGGCTCAATTGATCTGGCGAGACACCACCCATCTACTCGAAGCGCGCCTGCCTCCCGTAATGCTTTAGCCGCGTTTTCCATTGTTGCGCCGGTGGTCATCACGTCATCAATCAGCAGTATCCTGTAGCCCGCAAGGTTTTTCTTTACCGAAAATTGCTGCCGGGCATTTTTCAGTCTGGCGGTGCGTGACAGCGCATGTTGGGCCTTCGGCCGGCTGGCAGAGTGAAGTATCGCTTTCACCGGCGGTCTGTCGAAATCAGGTAGAAAATTTCGGAGCGCCAAGGCGAGCAGGTAACTCTGGTTGAAGCCTCTTCTGAGGTGAGCCCGCCAATGCATTCCCACGGGCACGAGTAAATCTACCGATTCACGGTGGCATCTTCCCGCTCCTGGTGTTGGGGTCTGATGCGCCAGATTGATCAGCGTCTGGGTAAGCTCCGCGCGTCCGTGAAATTTCCATTGGTAGATCAGTTGTTGCACAACTTCCGTATACAGCAGAGGTACTGAAAGCGAATCAAGGGACGTGTGTTGATCTCTGCAGTGGCAGCTGAAACTTCCCTTTTTCAGTGGCAGCGCGCAACGCGGGCAGGGGTAGAGATTGTAATTTATGTTATCCGCACAGCCGCCACACAGGGTCGTTAAATCGGTGCACCTCTGCCGGCAAGCTAGGCAGTATGCGGGGATAAAGTCCTGTAATAGCTGACGTAGCCCAAACCCAAAGCGATGGATAAGCGAGCATGGTTTTGACATCCGTCTATTCTGCGTTGAGATGGCTCTGTGCCCCACAACAAAACCGGTGGAGTTGCTTCATGAGCCTCGGAAGTTTGCTACCCTTGTCATCCGACTAGATTGGTACAACCCCTTATGTCAGAAAAACTTCGCGACCCAGAGGGCTTTTCAGCGTCTCAAAAAAAGGCGGAGGAGCCGCGTTTATCCACAGATGATCAAGCGAAAGTGGACGACTTTCTTCAACGCGGCGTCAATGCGGTCGAGCGAAAGCCCTTCCGTCCAGCATTCTTAATTTTTCTGTTAATCGCCGTTGTCACTGGCTTTAGTTTACTGAGTCAGGGTATCGCCCAATGGGCCGGGGTGTATTGAGCCAGCAGAAATTGTAATTCCCGTGCTTGCCTGCTAGATTTTGCGACATGTCGGTGTGTAGCGCAGCCTGGTAGCGCACTTCCTTCGGGAGGAAGGGGTCGGAGGTTCAAATCCTCTCACACCGACCAATTAAATCAATGGCCTGGAAAATTTGCGCAGTGCTGTCAGGTCTTTGTGCTTACACACTGCATCATTAGTGTCCATTAGTTGTAGTCGGTAAGCCTTCACTGAACTCAGTGCATTCTCAAAGGCTATCGCCAGACATTTAGACCACCCGGCGGGCCGAAGGACCTGCTGGAGTTACAGTTGGTCCCTCCCAGGCACACCAGACGCTGATTTTAAAAAAAGAAGAGGTTTGAGTGGTAGGTGGGTCTACGGAAGTTGTTCTAGCTGGACTGGGTAGGCGGCTTTCTTACATCGTTGGGATGCAGCCGGCAGGCGCGACTATCTCCAGGTAGTAAGTGCCAAAAAGTCCGTTTGATTCGGGATTAAAATAACCGGTCTCTGCGTTGGGGCCCCTTATCTTTTTGAAGCCGCGGGCGTTGCCGCCACCCAATAACCCGTGCAGGACAACACTTTCGATGCATTCATAACCGCCTAAGCCTTCGCCTTCCCAAATATAATAGTGGGGGGGGCTATCGCCTGTTGGACAATCGCTTCCACAATCATAGGAGGGGCATAAGTAAATACCGGACATATCCCCTATAGTGGTATCGAAGTGTATTGCTCCCGTTTGGTTTCTGTAGGACCCGGCATAGCTGGCTTGGAAATAAAACTCCGGGGCTTCCCCTCCGGGGCAAGTCGCAGGGAGGTCTGTGTTGGTTGGAGGTGGAATTTCTTCGGCAGGAGGGTAAACATAGGTATATTTCCCAACGAATGTACCCAGCGCGTTGGTCAAAGACTCATCGCCCCAGCTTTCATAGGCTCCATCTGGTCTTCGATTAATGGTCACGCCAGAATAATGCCCACTTTCGTAGAAATAAAGTTTTGTGAATACGTTTCCATCCGGCAGAGTTCTCTGCTCCAAAAAACGGCTGCTATCTCCGGTACCCAATATTAAGGCAGAGAGCTGAGAGAAGTTTTCATTGATCTTGTTCGCATCAGCCACTTCGCCGTTATTAAACGTGTGGGGCACCTGAGCGAACGACAGTGTTGGGAGCAGTAAAAGGTAGCTAAATAGTCTTCTCATGGCCGACAAGGTAGCAGAACAGTCCCGTCAGTGCACATAGCCGAGTCTGTCGAGGTGCCAGACGCTTAGGCTCGATGATCCGTCGGGCAGACGGCTGGACGGGGTCGGAGCTTCAAATCCTCTCACACCGACCAACTCTATCAAGTATATTCCGAAGAGATGGTTAATATTTGTCGCCCGGCACATGGCCTACCAATGTCGGGCGCTTACCTTCCTTGTTAACTGAAAGCGAGAATCGCTAGTAGCAAGCAGGCCGACAGCGCAACCGTGGCCAGCATAGCAATACTTTGGCAGATTAGGGGCTGCATTGGATTACCGCCACAGTCCGGAAATGACAAACAGTCGCTCAGCTTCTTTTCGATCAAGTTCTTCTTGTTTTTTCATCACTTGTCTCCTTTATCTTATTCCGTCCCTGGCACTCAGGTAGTCCGTTACTGTGCGTAGTATCGGCAAGAGGGCATGGTTGGGATTTGCAATGGACGCCAATGGCTAGGCACCGCACGTCAATAGCGCAGGCCGTGTCTTTTGGTCAGGTGAAACTAGTGCAACATTTGGGGCGGCTCAGCGAGCTAATTTTTACACTGGAGCTAATTTTTACACTGAGAGGGACGATTAGTCGGTGGTAACGGCTTGTGGGGCCATAGTTCTCGCACATGAAACACGTCAAGGCTGAATAAAAGCAGCGAAAAAACCCGCAGTGATTCAAAAATGCCTTTTGCGAGGATTCTGCATGGGGCGTAGGTCAGGGTGTATTCCGCACCATTTCATAGCGTAAGTAAGTGCATCCCTGATGAAATCCTCTGCGTCTTACAGCATGCTGACGTTTCCACCAGCTTTGGTCATGGGAATGATGTGCGAAGGCTCCAGCTGATCTGCGCCGGAGTCGGCGCCATTTATCGCGCCGCTGCCTGACAGGTAGCCAGAACTAACAAGCGGGGCATCCCCATTGGATACTCCGCTTACTAATTCGATTCGTGGTCGGCCATGAGAACGAGGTCGTACCAACCTCAAATCACCATGACCACTTCTGATCGGTCCGTGCCGTGACTACAAGATCTCGTTATTTAGACCAATATCATAAGTGTTTGCACTTTGAGGCCCAATGATAACTTCGGTGGTGCTTTCATCTAGGAAGATGTCGACTCCTTCGTCATCTGGGTCAGTTCCGCTATTGGTTTGCTGGAATTTATTTCCAATAATGGCGATATCCTGAGCTCTCGCATCATAATCACCGCCGGTTACATACATTCCAACAAAAGCTTCTCCGCTTAGTGTATTGCTACTAATCAATGCACCATCAATGCCTTGTAGGTATACCCCTATCGTACCGTTCTCTTTATCAATCATTGAGATTGTATTGTTAGTAACAACTGCACTATGAGCGACTCTCGTGGTGTAGTTGCTTAGATCTATTGCAAAATAAAGAGTGCTGCCCGGGAGCGCCTCAAAGTTGTTGTTGTGAATTACCGTGCGGTTTGCACTGGGTGACCATTCGTTGCGGGAGGCCACCCACACACCATTTACAATCGACCTGATAGTATTTCCAGTGATGGTGGTATTCTGGTTTGCGTCAAAGATATTTATCGCATCCAGCACATCCGAAATTTCATTGAAGTTGATGTCTACTTGCCCGGCGCCGAGCATGCCGGTTCTCACGCCCTCGCCAAAGCCGGTGATGGTGGAGCGATTTAGTTTGAATGTACCCAACGGCCCTTCGCCAGCAGCCAGGCACTCTTCTCGTCCGTAAATTTTCACTGCACGAGAGGTGTAGGTATCTTCAGAATAATCGGCGCCTATAAAGTCCACCCTATCAACATTCGCGAAGTGTGTACGATCTTCGCAGGAGGCTTGAGTAAACTCGAGAAGGCTATAGCTTGTGCCTCTGCTGCAGGGTTTATCAACGTCAATTGACATGTAACGGACGGATACCGTTCCGCCCGAAAAGACTATCAGGCTGGCCGCATCATCCAGATCATCGCCGCATGAGGCGGACTCATTTTCGATCAAGAGAATGGTGCCGGCTCTTGTTGTTCCTTCAAAGCTGCCAACAAACCCATTGGTTTGTAGCCCCGTGACGCTAAATTCGCCGATGTCGAGTTTTACAGACCCAAGGCTTTGGGAAGCAGCTGAATCCAACGCGCATTGGATTGTTTCGGTATCGTCACCGCCACTGGGGCTGATCAAATAGCCCGCGTCACTCAGGCTGGCGTTGTCACCACACTCATTAGTGGCTGCGTGGGCAGGTAGCTTCAAAAGTAAGAGTAAAACCGCGAGGAAAGCAAGATTTAGTGGTTTCATTAGAACCCTCCGATTTCTTTGAATTTTTTATTCTGGTTGCATCTTGGAAAGGTTGGGAAAAAAAGTCAAAGGTATATTGCGTTG
>Ga0181575_10003971_pt1 | contig 10390 bp, 8 predicted proteins | sample 101ome_23_FD_145599 | JGI IMG/M metagenome (GOLD analysis project Ga0181575, IMG submission 145599) | Coastal salt marsh microbial communities from the Groves Creek Marsh, Skidaway Island, Georgia - 101411CT metaG (spades assembly) | ecosystem: Environmental > Aquatic > Marine > Intertidal zone...
TTTCAAGAAGTGTTTTTACCCCATTTCCCAATGTATGTACCGTGGCCTCGTGACCGGCGTTTAGCAAAAGAATGCAGGTGGTGATCATTTCATCGGTTGTTAAACGTTGACCCTCTTCTTCGGCGGCAATCAAGTGGGTGATTAAATCATCCGCAGGCCGCGTGCGCCGTTCTTCGATAAAACAGCGCATGAAATCTGAAAAAGCCTGGCTGGCAGCAACGGCACGCGCTTCCAGTGTTTTGCTGCGCCGCGCTTGATACATCATCACCATATCATTCGACCAGCCCAGCAAGTCATCCGCCATGCTTTCTGGAACGCCAAGCAGCCGCGCGATTATTGTCACCGGAAGGGGCTTTGCATAGGCCTCTAACAGATCAATTTCTGAGGATTTAAAATCGTCGATCAAACTATGGCATAGCTGTTTGATCTCGGGTTCTAGCGAGGCAATGCGTCGCGACGTAAAGGCCCGCAACACAAGCCCGCGCAAACGGCTATGGCGCGGGGGTTCCAGCTCAAGCATGGAATTTTCTTCCAGCTTATAAAAAGGGGCAAGATGCTTCGGCGTGGGTTGGGCCAAATCCTTTGGGCATTCTCTGCCAAAGCGGCGATCTTTCAGCAAGGATATCACGCTTTGATGATCAAAAAAGCTGGGCATGTTGTAATCGCGCCAAAATACCGGCTGCTGTAGGCGCCGGGCGCTTTCATAAAAAGGGTAGGGGTTTTGAACAAACGTAAAATCGGTGGGGGATTGTTCGAGTATTTGCATAGTGATATCCTTAATGCGCTTTCAGCCTAACTGATGCGGTTGCGTATTGCGAGATTTTTACCGGCAACAAAAAGACTCTTTTGATTAAAATATATCGGGTAAGGCCTGCCGGTAAGGGGGCATTTAACGGTCCGAGCGGGTTTTCGAGTTGAGCCTGTGCGCCGGCCTGAAAAGCGTCTGTCTTTCTATCTTTAAAAAATTGCTGCATCTTCTTTTGCGATTTTCACTTCCAAACCTGTTAAGTTTAAATGGCGGTTTTTTGTGTTCTCTTTAGGGAGCGGCCTTTGATGCAGAAATCCGCATTGCTCAAAATAGAGAAAGTCGGACATGGGTCTTTCGAATGAAAGGAAAACGTTTGATCCGTTGATAATGTAGGGGCCGTGACAATAATGTCTCTTGCAACTGCAGTCAGAATATTACCTTCTAGGTATCGCCCGCCAGGGTATTGTCATATTTGGGAGGAAATCAGATGAAACTTATTACCGCTGCCGTCACTGCGATGGCCTTAACTGCCTCAGCATCCAGTGCTTTTGCCGCTTGTGATGACGGGGAAATTGTCATCAAGCTCAGCCATGTGACAAATACCGATAAACACCCGAAAGGTATTGCCGCGACGCTGCTGCAAAGCCGCGTCAATGATGAGATGAATGGCAAAGCCTGTATGGAGGTGTTTCCAAACTCGACCTTGTATAATGACGATCAAGTTTTGGAAGCAATGTTGCAAGGTGATGTGCAAATGGCTGCGCCATCCCTTTCAAAATTTGAGCAATTTACAAAAGTCTTTCGGATTTTTGATCTGCCATTCATGTTCAAAAACGTAAACGCTGTGGATGAGTTTCAAAATAGCGAAACGGGTCAATCTATGAAGGAAAGCATGACTCGCCGTGGTTTGCTTGGATTGGCGTTTTGGCATAATGGTATGAAGCAAATGTCGGCAAATAAACCGCTGAATAACCCAACTGATGCCAATGGCCTCAAATTCCGGGTTCAAAATTCAGAGGTGTTAAAGGCGCAAATGGCCGCTTTGGGGGGATCCCCTCAGCCGATGGCTTTCTCTGAAGTATATGGTGCGCTGCAAACCGGCGTTGTGGATGGGCAGGAAAACACCTGGTCAAATATCTACGGCAAAAAGTTTTTTGAAGTGCAGGATGGGACAACAGAAACCAATCACGGTATTATCGATTACCTTTTGGTCACCTCAACAGATTGGTGGGATGGGCTTGATGGTGAAATTCGCGACCAGCTGAGCACAATCATTGCTGAAGTGACCGAGGCGCGGAATTCAGAATCAACCGCCGTGAATGAGGCTGCGAAGCAGGAAATTATCGCTGCGGGTGGTGTTGTGCGTCAATTAAGCGCCGCCCAGCGCGAAAATTGGGTGGCCGCAATGAAGCCCGTGTGGGAGCAATTCCGCGGCGATGTTGGGCAAGACAATATTGATGCAGCCCAAGCGATAAACGCCAAGCATTAATCGCAGCCCATTTAAGAAGTCTCTGGCCCAAATTATGTGGGCCAGAATCTCCGCGCCAGAATAAGTAAAGAGCAGTCTCATGGCCGAACCGGAAAAGCAAATTGCCCGCAGATTTATTGACGAATTAGAAGAAACAGTGATTGCGGTTCTGTTGGCGGCGATGGTGGTTGTCACCTTTATCAACGTTGTGCTGCGCTATGGGTTCAACACGGGGTTGATTTGGGGGCTGGAGTTGGTCACGTTTTTATTTGCTTGGTTGATCTTATTCGGCGTCAGCTATGCGGTGAAAACCTCTGCGCATTTGGGCGTGGATGCTGTGCTTAACATCACCTCTGGCCGGTTGCGCCGGATTTTGGTGTTCGCGTCAGTGGTGTTCTGCGTTATTTACGCCGCTTTGTTGTTGAAAGGCGCGTGGGATTATTGGGCGAACTTTGCAAATTTGCCGCAAACCACGGGTAGATGGTTTCCCACGGGATTTGAAGACATGCGGCGCACCTCTTATCGGGCTTGGTATGAGGTGATTGATATTCCTTTCCCCGAATTTCTACGTTGGATCGAGCCCCTGATGAACGAAGGCGAGACCTATGAGAAACTTCCCCGCTTCATTCCTTATGCCATGCTGCCCGTGGGGGCGGCTTTGTTGCTTTATAGATTTATTGAAGTTGGGCTGGCTGTGTCGCGTGGGGGCGCGCGTGGATTGATCGTCAGCCATGAGGTTGAGCAAGAGGTGGAAGAGCTCAAACACGCGGCAAAAGAGGAATAGGCCATGGAGGTTGCCGCTCTCTTTTTCATGATCGTTGCGATGTTGCTGATCGGCACGCCTATCGCTGTCGCGCTTGGATTATCCTCGATAACCTTCTTACTGGTGCTCAGTGACACGTCGCTGGCATCAATCGCGCAAACATTTTTCCAAGCGATGGCAGGGCATTATACGCTTTTGGCAATTCCGTTCTTTATTCTTGCCTCCTCCTTTATGTCGACGGGCGGCGTTGCGAAACGCATCATCCGGTTTTCAATCGCAATTGTCGGGCATTTTCCGGGAGGACTCGCGATCGCGGGCGTTTTTGCTTGTATGCTGTTCGCGGCGCTTTCTGGATCTTCGCCTGCAACGGTGGTGGCGATCGGCACAATTGTGATCGCGGGGATGCGGCAGGTTGGCTATTCCAAAGATTTCGCCGCGGGCGTGATCGCGAATGCGGGAACTTTAGGAATTTTGATCCCACCGTCAATCGTTATGGTGGTTTATGCCTCTGCGACCGATGTCTCGGTGGGGCGGATGTTCCTTGCGGGCGTGATTCCGGGGCTGTTGGCGGGGACCATGCTGATGGTGACGATTTATGTGATCGCCAAAATCCGAAACCTGCCAAAGGGTGAATGGCTCGGCTGGCAAGAAGTTTTCGCCTCGGGGCTGGATGCGATTTGGGGCTTGTTTCTCATCGTTATCATTCTTGGGGGCATTTATGGCGGCATTTTCACGCCCACCGAGGCGGCGGCAGTGGCTGCGGTATACGCGTTTTTGGTTGCCACCTTTATCTACCGCGATATGGGCCCCTTGGCGACGCCAGAGGGGCAGCCCAATATACCTATTTGGGGCAAGCCACAGGCATTGCTCACCGCGTTTGTGCATCGCGATACGCGCGATGCGTTGTTTCAAGCGGGTAAGTTAACCATTACGTTAATGTTCATCATCGCCAATGCTTTGATTTTAAAACATGTGCTGACCGATGAACAAATTCCCCAACAAATTGCCAGTAGCATGCTGTCTGCAGGGTTTGGGCCGATTATGTTTCTGGTTGTGGTCAATGTAATTTTGCTGATTGGCGGCCAGTTTATGGAGCCCTCTGGCCTGATCGTGATCGTCGCGCCATTGGTTTTTCCAATCGCAATGGAATTGGGGATAGATCCAATTCATTTGGGCATCATCATGGTTGTAAATATGGAAATTGGCATGATTACACCGCCGGTGGGCCTAAACCTGTTTGTGACCTCTGGTGTCGCTGGCATGCCCATGATGCGGGTGGTGAAAGCCGCTTTGCCTTTTCTTGCCGTGCTGTTCGTCTTTTTGATTTTGGTGACCTATGTGCCGGTTTTGTCGACCTGGTTGCCAAACACCTTTATGGGCCCCGAGATTATAACAAAATAATGTAAAACCGCTCCCGTTCACAAATGGCGCGGCTAGATTGTTCATGCCCCAAACGTAAGGTTTGTTTAAGCCATTTCCAACGCTTCGATAATTGGTGAGAAATCTTCAAAGCGCAGACTGGCTCCACCCACCAAAGCGCCATCTACACAATCAATCTTAAAAATCTCGGCGGCGTTTGCGGCTTTGACCGAGCCGCCATAGAGCAGGCGCATACTGGCCGCTTTTGCACCCAGTTGTTTGGTGATTTGAGCGCGGCAAAAGCGATGCGCTTCTTCGATCTGCGCCGGTTCCGCCACGAGCCCGGTGCCAATTGCCCAGACAGGTTCATAAGCCACCACGGTATCGTGCGCTGTGGCGGTTTCTGGAAGCGATTTTTCGAGCTGGTCTTTCAAAACTGTCAGCGTTTCTTCTGCCTGACGCTGTTCAAGCGTTTCTCCGATACAAATAATCGCGGTTAAACCTGCAGTGAGGGCAGCGGATGCTTTTTGTTGAATCAAAGCGCTGCTTTCAGCATGCGCCTGGCGGCGCTCAGAATGACCAATGATCACTGCTGCAGCACCAATGTCATTCAATAGGCTCGCAGAGATATCGCCGGTATGCGCCCCAGAGACCTCTTGATGGCAATCTTGTGCGCCGATCAAAAGATCAGGCGCTTTCTTTCTTGCTGGTAAAAGAAGCGGAACCGGAGGGCAAATCACAATATCGATTTTAGAATTTGAATGCGCTGCCTGAAGGCGTTCGATTTCCTTTAGGCTGTCCAGCGTTCCGTTCATTTTCCAATTGCCTGCTGCCATTTTTTTGATCATCCGGTTCTCTTTTCAATCTTGTGACTCTGTTTTAGCTATCTTAAACAGCAACCGGCGGGCCTTCAAGGAAGCCACGCCTGTAAAGAGCGCTAGAGATATTTGTAAGTCGGACACGCTGGCGCTGGTTGTACACTGGTTTGGAGATGTTAATGGTTCCTCGACTGGATTTTTTGGATTTAAAGCGGCAGGATCCGGCGGCCTTGCGCGCGTTGAAGGCGGCTGCGAAAGAGGTGGGTTTTTTGACCGTTTACAATACGGGGATCTGCCGGCAAGATGTTTTGCGGCTGCTTGACGTATATAAAGCCTTTTTCAAAGGTCCCGATGCTGCAAAACAGGCGGTTAATATGGCGCTTACCGGCGCAAACCGCGGCTGGGGCGCTCCGGGGGCAGAGCAAGTCAGCGCCGACGCCAACCCAGATTATAAAGAAGTATTTGATTGCGGGATAGCGCTTGATGAAAGCGATAGTTTGTGTGCGCTTGGCATTTACGCCCCAAATCAATGGCCGAAAACCCCTGCAATGTTCGATGTTGATATTATGGCGTATTTTGAACGTGCGCGTGCTATATCCCTGATTATTTTGCAAGCTATTGCGGCGGGAAATGGGCGCGATCCTGCATTTTTTAACGATAAATTTAACAAACCTATGGCGCTGCTTCGGGGAAATTTTTATCCAAAAAGGCCTTTGGATAGCGGGGATAAAGATTTTGGAATTGCAGAGCATACCGATTATGGATGTCTGACATTGCTGGCCACTGATGGTCAACAAGGCTTAGAGGTGCAACTGCCCGATGGCAAATGGCAAGCCGTGCAAGTGCCCCCTGGCGAATTTATTATAAACTTCGGTGAAATGCTTGAGTTTTGGACCGGAGGAGAAGTTAAAGCAACTTTGCACCGGGTGCGCGGAGGGTCGCAGGAGCGGTTATCCATTCCGTTATTTTTCAATCCCAACCATGATACAAATGTGGCGCCAGAGGGGGCAAGCCAACCTATTCTAGCGGGTGAACACTTGCAAAAACGCTTTAGCGAAACCTATCGGCACCTCAAAAAGAGCTGATTACATTTCTGCGAATTTGATCGATTCCCCGCATCCGCAAGATTCGGTGACGTTTGGGTTCTTAAATTTAAAACCAGCTTCCAACAAGGAGACTTCATAATCGATTTCAGTTCCAAACAAAAACATCTGCGCCATTGGAGCGATCAGCACCCGTGCGCCATCTTGCTCGATCACCTCGTCGTGTTGGGCTACTTCGTCGACGTAATCTAGCGTGTATTCCATACCGGCACAGCCGCCTTTTTTAACGCCCAAGCGCAACCCATAATGGCCATTTTGCTCCATCAAGGCGTTGATTTGCTCTACCGCTTTTTGCGTTAAAGTGACAGCTTGCTTTCCAGGCATTGAGAACATTTTATCGGTCCTAATTGCGCACTACATAAAGCCAAGTTCTAATCTGGCTTCATCGCTCATCATATCCATACCCCAAGGCGGTTCCCAGACAATTTCCACATCCACCTCTTTTACACCCGCCATCGGCTCGACCGCTTCGGCGACCCATCCAGGCATTTCACCCGCAACGGGGCATCCTGGCGCCGTTAGGGACATCTTGATTTTGACCGCATTCTCCGCGTCAATATCTACCGTGTAAATCAGTCCAAGGTCGTAAATATTTACTGGTATTTCAGGGTCAAAAACGGTTTTACAGGCTTCGACAACACCATCATATAAGGGGTGATCTGTGCTTGAAGGGGCGATCAAAGGCGTGCCTTCCATAGGGGGCGATGCGTCAGTCATTAACTCTTCCGTTTATTTCCTGACTAAAGATATAGGATATACAGGGGCGAAGGTCTAGGCCTGCAGCTCTGATTAATTATGGCCCCACCGGTTTGCTATCGGGCAGCGCGATGCCAGCCACCTGTTCAGCGATTGGCTCGGAATTCAAAGGATGCAGATCGGCTGAAAAGGAACTGGGATCCCCCAGCGGTGTCCAGGTTTTGTTAAGATAAATTTCAAGGCCAGAAAAGCGCGCTTTATAGCCCATTTTTGGGCTTCCGGGCACCCAATAGCCCAGATAGACATAAGGAATATCAGCCTCTTTCGCCAAAGCAATATGATCCAATATCAAATAGGTGCCAATCGAACTTTTTGTAAAGCTGGGATCATAAAACGAATAGACCATGCTTAATCCATCATCGATCAAATCTGTGAGAGAGACAGCAATCAAATTTTGCCCCAATGTGTATTCGGCAACCCGCGTACGAATGGGGGTTTCTTCGATCATTGCCGCAAATTCAAAAACATCCATATCAGCCATGCCGCCCCGCGCATGGCGCGCACCCAGATATTTGCGGAACAATTCATATTGGTCTTCTGTTGCCCAAGGCGAATTTACTTCACGTTTTAGATTCTTATTGCGATTAACCACGCGCTTTTGGCTTTTGCTCAGTTCAAACTTTTGAACGTCGATACGCGCCGATAAACAGGCGGTGCATTCGGAGCAAGACGGGCGATATAGAACGTTCTGAGACCGTCGAAACCCTTGATGCGATAATTTGTCATTCAACCGCTGCGCGTCATCCCCGTGCAACGAGGTGAAGAGCTTGCGTTCCTGCCGCCCTTCCAAATAGGGGCAGGGTTGCTGTGCAGTCACATAAAACTGCGGGGCAATGGGCAAGGTATGACGCATGTGTTCTGTTTAGCAACTTATCCGCGCATTATCAATGATCGGCGTCTTAGCTTTGGTTTTAAAGTTAAGCTTACCATTGACCTAATCGGTAACAAGGCGCAGGTTGTTGCTATGCACTTTTCTCATTCGATGCAGCACATTCCAAGGCCATTTTCTGCGGATCATGGGTATGAAGTGCGCCAATTCTTTGCTGCGGATGGAGAAGAAATTCAAAACTTTGTGGCTGCGGTTGCAGGCTCAAGCCCCTATTTGAAGGGGTTGATCGAAAAAGAGCATCAGTGGCTGCGGGGCGCATTCGCACAGCCCGACGCCGCGTTAGAGGTTGAGTTATCGAATTTGAAGGTGACGGCCGCGCGCGACCTGATGAGCGCGCTTAGACGCGCCAAGAGGCGCGTCGCGCTTTGGACGGCTTTATGCGATTTGGCGGGCGTATGGGCGCTTGAAGAGGTCACCGAGGCGCTAAGCAAATTTGCCGATCTTGCCTGTCAAATGAGTTTAAACCATGCGCTTAAAGTTCAGTTGCAACGCGGCAAAATCCCCACGCGCAAGCCCGAGACGGATCCGGCAGAATTGGGTATGTTCGTTTTGGCTATGGGAAAGCTTGGCGCCAATGAGCTGAATTATTCCTCTGATATAGATCTGATTTGTTTTTTTGATGAAAGCTATTTTGCCTCGGTGGATGTTTTCGAGGCCAGAGCCGGCTTTATTCGTGCAACCAAGAATATGGTGGCACTTTTGAATGATATTACGGCCGAGGGCTATGTGTTTCGAACCGATTTGCGTTTGCGGCCAGACCCGTCTGTGACACCAGTTTGTATGGGGGTCGAGGCGGCCGAACATTATTATGAAAGCCGCGGGCGCACGTGGGAGCGCAGTGCCTTCATCAAAGCGCGGGTGATTGCGGGGGATTTGCAAGCTGGGGCGCGGTTCCTCCAAAAAATGGAACCGTTTGTATGGCGGAAATATTTAGACTTTGCGGCCATTGAAGATGCGCATAATATTCGCTTGCAAATCCGACGTAAAACCGATGTGACGGGGGCGATTACGCTGCCCAAACACAATATTAAACTTGGCCGGGGCGGCATTCGCGAAATTGAATTTTTTACCCAAACGAGGCAATTGATTGCGGGCGGGCGAGACCCTGATCTGCGGTTGCGCGGAACGCAGCAAAGCCTTGCAGCGCTCTGTCAAAAAGGTTGGATTGATCCTTTAACCAAAGCGCAACTTACAGAGCATTATCAGGCGCATCGGGAACTTGAGCATCGTTTGCAAATGATCAATGATGCTCAAACGCATAGTTTGCCGGCATCTGAAGCGGAATTTGAGCGCTTAGCGGCGTTGATGTCGCGCAGCGCAGATGCGTTGAAATCGGAAATATTCGCGCGGCTGACATCGGTTCATCAAATAACCGAAGCTTTTTTTGGGCCTGCCTCGAGCGATTTGCCAATCGAGGCGCCAGAGTTTTCAGAAATATTGGACAAATGGCCAACCTATCCGGCGCTGCGTTCGGAAAGAGCCTACACGATATTTATGCGGTTACAGCCGGAAATTCTAAAGCGGCTTAAGCAAACGGATAAGACCAAAGAGGCTGTTTTGGCTTTCGATCGGTTTTTGAGCGGCCTTCCTGCGGGAGTGCAGCTGTTTTCTTTGTTTGAAGCCAACCCTCAATTGATTGATCTGTTGGTCGATATCGTGGGCACCTCGGATCATTTGGCCGAATATTTGGCGCGGAATGCCAAGGTCTTTGATGCGGTGATTGGTGGTTCTTTTTGGGATTCTTGGCCCGGGTCTGAACGGTTAACGAAAGACCTCTCTAAGCTGCTGGAAACGACATCAGATTATGAAACCAAGTTGGATCTGACGCGCAGATGGGTAAAGGAATGGCATTTTCGAATTGGCGTTCATTTGCTGCGAGATCTGACATCCGTCGAGCAAACAGCCCGAGAATATGCAGATTTGGCCGAGGCAGCCTTAGCCGCCTTATGGCCAGAGATTTGTGCTGAATTTTCGCGCAAATATGGCCCCCCTCCGGGGCGCGGGGCGGCTTTGATTGCGATGGGGTCTTTGGGCGCGCGGCGGTTGCATTCAAATTCAGATCTTGATGTGATTCTTCTTTATGACGATGCAGGGCAGGAGGCCTCGATCGGGCCGAAATCTTTGCAATCACGCAGTTATTATGCGCGCTTAACGCAATCTGTCATCACTGCGTTAACGGCACCCATGGCAGAGGGCCGGCTTTATAACGTAGATATGCGATTGCGTCCTTCGGGCAATCAAGGGCCTGTTGCCACCTCATGGCCCGCCTTTAAAGTCTATCAGCAAAAGCAAGCTTGGGTTTGGGAGCATTTGGCTCTAACACAAGCGCGACCGGTGACGGGATGCGACAGTCTGTGCTCTGATTTTGAGGCGTTTCGGTTGGCTACGCTGCAGCAGGCGGATCGAGATAAATGTTTGCGCGGTTTGTCGAAAATGCGCGCGCGCTTGCTTAGTGCTTGGGCCGAAAAATCGACTTGGCATTTCAA
>Ga0181575_10003974_pt1 | contig 10388 bp, 7 predicted proteins | sample 101ome_23_FD_145599 | JGI IMG/M metagenome (GOLD analysis project Ga0181575, IMG submission 145599) | Coastal salt marsh microbial communities from the Groves Creek Marsh, Skidaway Island, Georgia - 101411CT metaG (spades assembly) | ecosystem: Environmental > Aquatic > Marine > Intertidal zone...
CCCTGGACAAGAACAAGAAGCATACTATCGAAGTTGTCGTGGATCGCTTTCGTATCCGTGATGATCTGAAAACCCGCCTGGCGGATTCATTTGAAACCGCGGTGCAGGTTTCCGACGGGATCGCTGCAGTTTCCTTCATGGATGAGGAAGACAAGCCAGACCTGCTGTTCTCGGCGCGTTTCGCCTGCCCGGAGTGCGGCCATTCGATTCAGGAACTGGAACCGCGCATGTTCTCGTTCAATAACCCTGCCGGTGCCTGCCAGAAATGTGACGGTCTTGGCATTCAGCAATTCTTCGACCCAGACAACGTCGTTGCCTATCCTGATCTGTCGCTGGCCGAGGGTGCGATCCAGGGCTGGGACCGGCGTAACATTTACTACTTCCAGATGCTGGCATCACTGGCGGACCACTACGAGTTTAAACTCGAGACCCCGTTCCAGGATCTGTCGGCGAAACATCAGCGGGTCATCCTCGAAGGCAGCGGCCGTGACGCAATTCAGTTTCGCTACGTCAATGACCGCGGTGATGAGTACACCCGGGCACATCCGTTCGAGGGCATTCTCAACAACATGGAGCGGCGCTATCGGGAAACTGATTCACAGATGGTGCGGGAGAGCCTTGCCAAGTTTCTCTCGACCCAGCACTGCCCTGACTGCCGGGGTGCGCGCCTGAATGCTGACGCACGTGCCGTAACGATTAACAGGAAATCGCTCTCAGACATTACCAATCAGTCAGTCAATGACGCCTATGAGTATTTCACCAGTCTGTCACTAGAGGGTCAGCGCAAAAAAATCGCTGACAAGATCCTGAAAGAAATTCAGGCACGCCTTGGATTTTTAAAAGATGTTGGACTCGACTACCTGACGCTGTCGCGCAGCGCTGACACGCTGTCCGGCGGTGAAGCCCAGCGCATTCGCCTGGCCAGCCAGATCGGTGCAGGTCTCGTTGGCGTCATGTACATCCTGGATGAACCCTCCATAGGCCTGCACCAGCGCGACAACCAGCGCCTCCTGAACACCCTGATCAGGCTACGGGACCTGGGCAACACCGTAATCATCGTCGAACATGACGAGGAAGCCATTCGCGAGGCGGACTTTATCGTCGACATCGGTCCAGGTGCCGGTGTTCATGGCGGTGAGGTCGTCGCCGCCGGTCAGCTCGATGACATCATCAGTGAGGATCGATCCGTTACGGGCCAGTTTCTCTCTGGACAACGCGGCATTGCAGTGCCGGCGACACGGCATCCGTTTGCATCGGACAAAGTGCTGACCCTGGCAAACTGCACCGGCAACAACCTGAAGAGCGTTACTCTGGACATCCCACTGGGCCTCATGACCTGCGTCACTGGCGTCTCCGGTTCCGGTAAATCAACGCTGATCAACCAGACACTGTACCCGCTGGCCGCGAGGGAACTGAACGGTGCAACCAATCCCACGAATGCGCCTCATGACAGCGTCACCGGGATGAACCAGCTCGACAAGGTGGTCGATATCGACCAGAGCCCAATCGGCAGAACACCGAGATCCAACCCCGCTACCTATACAAACATCTTTACACCGATTCGCGAGCTGTTTGCTGCGACCCAGGAAGCACGCTCCCGCGGTTACAAGCCAGGCCGATTCAGTTTCAACGTTAAGGGCGGACGCTGTGAGGCCTGCCAGGGAGACGGCCTGATCAAGGTGGAAATGCACTTTCTGCCAGATGTCTACGTTACCTGCGATGAGTGCCGGGGCAAACGCTACAACCGCGAGACCCTGGAGATCCTCTACAAGGGCAAGACTATTCATGAGGTCCTCGATATGACCGTCGAGGATGCGCACACGTTTCTCGGCGCAGTCCCGGTCATCGAGCGACGTCTGCAGACGCTGCTCGACGTCGGACTTGGCTATATCAAACTCGGCCAGAGCGCGACCACTTTGTCGGGGGGCGAGGCACAACGGGTCAAACTGGCGCGCGAGCTATCAAAGCGTGACACCGGCAAGACACTTTACATCCTTGATGAACCAACGACAGGTCTGCATTTTCACGATATACAGCAGCTGCTGGAGGTCATTCACCGGTTGCGCGACCACGGCAACACCGTCGTTGTCATCGAGCACAACCTCGATGTTATTAAAACCGCAGACTGGATCGTTGACCTCGGTCCGGAAGGAGGGTCTGGCGGCGGCGAAATTATTGCCACCGGTACGCCGGAGCAACTGGCAGAGACAACCTGCTCTTTCACCGGCCAGTTCCTGAAACAAACTTTGGATAACTGATACGCCATGGACGACATGCATAACCTGCCGCACCCCTTTGCTGACCTGATCGGCTTCGAAACCTCTAATCAGGGCGAGGGTGTGTGCATTAATGAACTGACGATCGAGGAGAAGCACTTTAATCCCCATGGGATAGTTCATGGTGCTGCCATTTATGCCCTCGCAGATACCGGTATGGGCGGCGCCCTCTCGTCGCTGCTTGATGAGGGCCAGATCTGCACCACCATAGAGATCAAAATCAACTACCTGAGGCCAGCCACCCGCGGTCATCTCACCTGCGAGACTCGGGTCATCAACAAAGGTTCTCGCACCGCGGTGCTGGAAAGCAGCGTTGTCGGAGAAGACGGTAAACTCATCGCGCGGGCCATGGGCACCTTCATGATCTTGTAAGAGGATTTGATTCACCATGCAGCTGACACAGGAACAACTCAGCCGGTTCAAGTCAGAGGGATATCTGCAGATCCCAGGATTACTTGACGCAGACCTTTGTCGCCAGGCACAGGACCTGCTGTGGCACTCGCTGCCTGCAGGATCAGATATTCAACGCGAGGACCCCGCTACCCACATCGGGCCTTTCACTGACAAGGACTTCCAGGATGACCCGCTCAACTCGAGGGTAGGATTCCGCTGGCAGCTGCGCCGCAACAGCGCCGATGCTGATCTGATCGAGCTGACTTACAGCGACGCCATCATGGCAATTGCGGAACAGCTGCTCGGTGAGGGCCGCGTCAGCACACCCGTCATCGGTGGCAACGTTATGGGCAGCATGGGCAAGGCATGGCCGGGAGGACCGGTTGATCCCGCCTTAAATTCTGAGGGCATCCGCGGCATCTATGGGACGCTGCCCTATGGTGACGCGGCCTCGGCACCGGCCACTGGCGCCCACACCGATGGCCACCCCTTCATGCTCAGCGTTGTCGGTCTTATTGATGACTGCCCGCCAAACGGCGGTGCTTTCACGGTGTGGCCTGGATCCCACAAACGGCTGTACCCGATCTTCCCGCTGCAGTACGACCAGGCTCGAATACCGTTCTATGAACACATGCCCAGCCTGAAAGGGATTGTCCATCCACCGGCGTACCACGAGGAACTGGCAAGGATACTGGCCGATACAGAGCCGGTTGACTGCTGGGGCAAGGCCGGTGATGTCGTGTTCTGGCATCACCGACTCGTTCATGCCGCCTCAGAAAACCACAGCGACGTGATCCGCCAGGCCGTGCTGGCTGACCTGAATCGCGTCGATCTCGACCAGCTGCGGCTCGACCCGCCCCAGGCAAACATGTGGCGCGACTGGTCTGAAGCATTGAACGTCGCGCCCGACCCAGTTTAGCAATATCGCTCCGGACCGACCCACTGCGCAGCACTGTAGCGATCACCATGGGCCCACCCCACCGGCAGTAATATCTCGATCCGTGTGAGCTGGGCGTCAGAAAGTTCGAGGTTCCAGCCCGCGGTGAGCTGGTCGAAGTGGGCCGTCGATCGAGTACCGGGTATCGCGATGACATGCTCGCCCTGGGCCAGAACCCAGGCGATAGCCAGCGCTGCGGCAGGGATATCGAGCTCTGCAGCATAGGCCCGAAAGCCTTCGGTCGCCGTAATATTCGCGCTGTAGTTGGGTTCCTGGAACCTGGGGTTGATCGCGAGGAAACTACCGATGTCTTCCACTGCCTGCAGCGTCAGGGGAGTATCCGTGAGCAGTGACCGGCCGACCGGTGAGAACGCTACCAGCGCAGTGCCAAGCTCGGCGCAGGTCTGGATCAGGCCCAGTTCGGGGTAGCGCACACCCAGCGAGTATTCCGACTGGACCGCATCGACATGACACTCGGCCTCTGCCCGCCGCAGCGAGTAAGGCGCAATCTCAGAGAAACCAATACCCCGGGTCTTGCCCTTGTCTTTCAGGACCTTAAGGCTGCCTGCGACCTCCTCGATCGGCAGCTCAGCTTGCCGCCGATGAACATAGAACAAATCAACGCAGTCGACACCAAGCCGCTCGAGACTCTTGTCGAGCTCACTTTCGAGGTGTTCACGCGTATTGTTAAAGCAGCGGTTGCCGTCAGCATCAAGCGCGATCGCTGCCTTGGTCGCGATATGAAAACTATCCCGAGTCCCGGGGTTGTCGCGCAGGAACTGACCGATGGCTTTCTCTGATCGCCCCATACCGTAAACATTGGAGGTGTCGATATGCGTGATGCCCTGTTCAAGCGCAGCCGACAGGATGGCATAGGAATTCTCTTCCGTGGTGGGACCGTAGAATTCGGCAAAACTCATAGCACCGACACCCAACGCCGACACCTCGGGGCCTAGCTTACCCAGCTTGCGATACTTCATTTCTGTCTCCTTTTTGTCTTCCGGATGCCTGGCAATACGCAAGGGCCCACTCAATCAAACAGATCACGGAACCAGAGGATGATCGGGAACAAGTATTGCGCTATCCAGGGTTGATCAGCCAGCTCTACCAGGATGCCGTCAGGGTCATAGAAAACAACGATACTGCTCGAAGAATCCGGCCCCGAACAACAGGGAGTGATCCCCGAAACAAACTCAACCCCGCGCGCCCGCAGGGCTGCCGTATCCGCCTGAATATCGGTTGTCGCCAGCGCCATCCGATGAATACCGATATGGTTGATCGGAATGGCGTAGGGCGGGGTGGCATCGAAGTGGGATACCCACTGGATCAACTCGAATCTCGAACCGTCAGACGGGTTCACAAGCACTGCACCTTTTATACGGATCTCTTCATTAAAACCCAGTGCACGTGCCACATCGATTGATTCAGTTTCTGGCAGAGAACGCTCGACCTCATAACCGAACATGCTGTACCAGGCGACAGACTCATCAAGATCGCTCACATTGAGGGTAATGGCGCCCAGAGAGTTAATGAAAGTCTTGCCATTACTCTCTTTTTCACCAGGCACCTCAACCAGCTTATAGAAAGTGCCATCCGGGTCCTTGAAAACAACGAATCGAGACCCATCGGCACGAGTAACCGGCGCTGCCAGGAACTCAACACCGATTTCGCGCATGTATGCATAGTCGGCATCAATGTCGTAGGTATGCATATCAGCGCTGACCATGCCGAGTCGATTCATACGAGGATACGGACTCGCCTCATTACGCGGGATAGTAAATTCAATCAGGTCGATGACACCGCCCCTGAATCCATTCACTCCAATCAACTCACCGTGCAGAAGGTAACCACCGGCTTCTCCGCCTTTAGTACCGTCATACTCTGTCGGTACAGTAACCCCAATCGCCTCCGCCATCGCCTGAGTATTGGCGTCGGGAAAACCCGTCAGGGTTTCGAAACCCAGGGCGCCATAAAAAGCCCTGGCTGACTCGAAGTCCCTTACATTGGTATTGAAGTGGATGCGTGATGTTACCTGTAGTTCGACATCACCCTGCGCAGCCCTTGCGGCGACCGCTGCCGGACTGCACACAAAACACATCAAAGCGGCCGCCAGGACCGCCACCGATTGGCTCCTCGTAATGTCAGTTAACTTCACCGGCCGGCCTCCCCGTCTCCTGCTCAAGGCACCATTTTTTCTTCGTCAGAAAAAGCAGCCAGGACAGCAGCGCCAGGACAGCATGGATCACTGACCCTGCCACCTGATCACCTGCCACCATTAAGGAGACAAACAGCCCAGTGTGAAATGTCAGGAGTATTCCCAGCACCGGCGATACCAGCGCCGCGTGCTGCCGCTGCGGCCACGCCCAGAGAGACACACTCGCGATCGCGAGCGCGGCAAAACCATAGTGCATGGACCATTGATTACCCAGTCCGATGGCCCTAATTCCCTCCGGCCCTGCAATCAGACTCAAGGCTGCCATCAGCTCAAACAACAGATTCAGGACAAGCAGTATCGCAAACATCTTTTTCATTGATCCCTCCCGAAACGGAGTCATCACGACACCCGAACAACCAATGTACCCGAGATCCAGTCGTGTAAACACCGCCGCTGGCGGCCAAATATGAAAAGCTGATCCAGCAGCGGCAGAATCGTAAAGTACGGAACAATGCCAACAAACAGCAACGGAAAGAAAAGAGCTCTGATGCAGAGCAGTTTCCAGAAGGCCACGGGGACAGTCTCGAAAGTTCCGTCAGGCAGGCCCGTTAAATACGCCGGCGCACGAACAACAGCGATACCGAGCAGCGCCTTGCCCAGAGTCTGCCCCCTGTGCCAGAGCAGATAGCCATTCAACAATAGGTAACTCGCAATCCCCAGCAGGAGCACGTGGAACACCCACCAGCGATCAACAAAGTCTTCGGCATGCTCCACCACACCCGTCAGCATCACCAGGAACAGCGTCAGCCCCGGTACCAGCACGGCATCGATCGCGGTCGCGAACAGACGACACCAACGGCTGGCAAGAAAGCAACCCGATGGCTTCGGCTCATTCATCAGCGTCTTCCAACTGGAAGACCAGCAGCGCATTACCCCCGCGCTGCGCACCGACGTAACGGTAACCGGAAGTCACCAGCAGCAGATCGTCAGCCAGCATGGGGCCATGCGCATCAAAAGCGCCTCCTTCTGCTTTCTTTCCATTGACAGCTTCGAATTCAAGCCAGGCGTCAAATGACCAGAGTTGCCTGCCCGTCTCTGCTGCAAAGATTTCGAGATAACCATCCATCGTGCCCGCGACCACGATATCGTTGGCCGCGGTGATCGCGCCGGACAACCCATACTCACATTCCAGATCCGGGCAACGGGAACCCCGGGCAAACTGCCAACGCTGTTGCCCAGTCGCAATCTCCAGCGCATAAAGCCCCGGGGCAGGCTCGCCGGGTGAAGGAAACCCCATCACCGCTTTGTCGCTGATCGGCACATAGACCAAACCCAGTGATTCATTTACAGCAAGACCCCAGTGGATGCCGCCGATGATACCGCCTCGCCCAAGCCGGGTTGTCCAGACAGGATCGCCGGTGACACGGTCCATAGCATGAACTTCCGCTGACTTCTGTCCTGCAAGGACCAGGTCCCTGCCATCTGCCGTGGTCACCAGCACCGTGGGCGCACCAAAATCAACGTCAGGTCCCATTGGGTCGGCACAGTTTGGATGCGCCGTTGAAAGGTTACAGGCGGCCGTGTAAGCGTCGTTAGCCGTGTACTGGCGAATCCAGACAACCTCGCCGGTATCAGCATCAACCGCAAAAACGGCATCGCTGGTGTCAGTCGTCGGGTGTGTATAGTTCTGCCCAGTGCCAAAGAACAACCACCCTCGTGCGCTATCGTAGCTGGGTGTTGCCCAGACAGGTGCACCGCTCGGGCCGTACTCTTCCACCAGCCAGAAATGACTGCCGGTCTGCACGGCTTCCTCTTCGATGGTTGGCCTGTACCAGAGCTTTTTACCCGTGGCGAGATCAAATGCCGCCATACCACCACTGGAGGTACAGCAGCCGTAGAAGGGGTTGATCGCGAGCGTGACCTCCATTGAGGCCACCGGCACAAATACCTTGCCGTCAACGATCTTCGGCGTGCCAGAGTACTGCGGCAATGTCTCGTCATCGACGACGGCATGCCAGATGGTTTCACCCCGTGCCGCATTAATCGCGTAGATGCCTTTGAAGCGATCGGCGAACAGCAGAATTGCTTCACCCTTCACCTGTGCAAACAGGACAGCACTGCTGATATCGCCGTCGTGTTTATAGACCCAGCGCTCACAACCGGTGTCACGGTCGAGGGCAACCAGGCCGTGATCCGAATCGCCAATAACAATGGTGTCTTCCGTGACGAGGGGATAGGACCTGGGTGTCATGTCCGACAGTGCATAGGTCCACTTCAGAGACAGGCGCCGGGCATTGGCTGCCGTGATCATTGATCTCGGCTGGTAGCGGGTATTGCGCTGGTCAATGCCCCAGCCATCAGCATAGTGCTGGGTGAAGCTGGCTGGACTGGTGCAATCGGCCATGGCAACGGATGATGCCAACAGGCCTGCGATGAGAACAGCACCAAACCACCGGGATGGCATTTTGAATAATCTCTTCAAGCGACCGCATTTCCTCAGTCGGCAAAACTCACTTGCCGCAGCGCAAAAAAAAGGGCGCTACTGCGCCCTTTTCTGCGGGCTTCTTTTAGAAAGAAGCCGAGAACGTCACACCCCAGGTGGAGGGCTCGTTCCACCAGCCTCGGGAGGTCAGACCACCGATCGTGCTCCAGCGCTCCTCTCTCTCGTCAGTGAGATTTCTGCCCCACAGAGATACTCGATACTTGTCAATCTCGTAGCTCAACGTCGCATTGACGTTCTCAATGCTGTCGAGACTTCCAAGTGGATTGTTCGATGACTCTGCCTCCATCGAATCACGCCAGCGATATGACACCCTGGCCTGCAGCTCACCATCGCCAACCTGGGTGGTGTACGCGGTTGTCAGACCAAAAGTGTTTTCCGGCGTATTACGCGGCACCAGGTCCGAGTTGTCTGTCACGATGCCGTCACCAGTGAGATCAGCGAAATAGTCGTCATACTCTGAATCGAGATAGCCGTATGTCATCAATACGTCCCAGTTCTCGTTAATCAGGTAGCGCATTTCGAGTTCCAGACCCTGCATTTCGAGAGACGATGCATTTCGGACGACCGTTGCGACGTTAGCGAGGTTCACCGGAATCAGGATCGACTCCTGTTTATCCGTGTAATCTGACCGGAACAATGCACCATTCAGGATCATGCGACCATCCAACAGCGTGGTCTTCCAGCCGAATTCGTAGTTTTCAACGTATTCCGGATCATAGGAAGGGTCGATCAAGTAGTTCGCCTGGCGGGCAAAGAAACCACCACTCTTGAAGCCCTCACTGTAGGATGCATAGAGCATCACGTTATCGTTCATTTGATATCGCGCGCTCACACGTGGCGTTGTTTCCGTCCACTTTTGCTTAGCGAAGAAAGGGTCGTAGATTCCGGGCCATGGTTCGCCTCGCAGCGGGTAATAGCCCGGTGCAGAGGCACCACCGACAAAGTCTTTCTCTTCTTCCGTCCAACGGAAGCCGGCGGTCAGGGTCCACTGATCATTCACAAACCAGTCGGCGGAAAAGAACGCGGCAGTTGAAGTTGTTTTCTGGCTTTGGCCGTTATTCCCGGCGACATCATCTTCCCAGGGGAAGACATCATCGTACCCTGGGACACCTACCCTGCCAGAGGGCCAGGGCGGTACGCCAAGGCGAGACAGCTGGTAGAACAGATCGAACACGTCCCAGCGCTGATCAAAATCGGTCTCCCAATCGTAGACACCGGCAATGAACTGCACCTTGTCAGAAAACTGAGAAGAGACCCTGAACTCGTGACTGGTCTGCTGCCAGTCATTAAAGAAGTTCATGCGCAACAGATGCGCAGGTGCACCGTCGAAGTCCTGCATGTTCTGCTCGTCCATGTCGCGGCGAGTGAAGATGTAGGTGTACAGGAAGTTCTCGGTGTCAAAGTTGGCAGTAACAATCGTGGACTCATAATCATTGTCACTGAAGTTCGTACCGTCGGACTCTGTCGTGTCTGGACCGTCATTGGCGAACGCCTCGCAGCCGTTAGCCGGGTCAAAACCTATGAGGGAGATCACACAGGCCAGGTCACCGAACTGGTTGCGGTTGGTGTAAGCACCTTGTTGGCTCTTGTCCTTCATAATTTCGTGATGCAGCTTGATGTCGAAGTTATCAACTGGCTCCCACTGCAGCGCGAAACCATAGTTGGTCTTGTCATCACCACCAACATCCTCGCCCAGGGTCGTGTTTTTCACGTGACCGTCATGCTCGATCTTGGCGCCGAAGACTTTGAGCCCCAGCTTGTCTTCGATCAGCGGAATCTGGGCAACAGCTTTGATGTCCTGGCGGCCAAACTCACCCGCCGTGAGGCTGAGATCAAGACTGCGCTGGTCCATCGAAACCGGGGTGCGAATGATGTTGAGGATACCGCCGGTCGTGTTCTTACCGAACAGAGTGCCCTGCGGTCCACGCAGCACCTCGATTCGCTCTATGTCAAAGTTCTCAAGCAGTACGCCACTGGAGGTACCAAGGAACATACCATCCATGACAACACCAATTGCCGGGTCGAAGCTCTTGTCACTCTCCAGTGAGGCAACCCCGCGGATGGTGATGGCCGCGCCACTGGCGATACCCGGCGTCCGGTTGATGAAGAGGTTAGGTGCAAACG
>Ga0181575_10003975_pt1 | contig 10387 bp, 13 predicted proteins | sample 101ome_23_FD_145599 | JGI IMG/M metagenome (GOLD analysis project Ga0181575, IMG submission 145599) | Coastal salt marsh microbial communities from the Groves Creek Marsh, Skidaway Island, Georgia - 101411CT metaG (spades assembly) | ecosystem: Environmental > Aquatic > Marine > Intertidal zone...
TTCACCCGCATTACCATGAAAGAATAAAATAGTTTTTTTATTAACTAGATCTTTTTCATGAAGCCAGCCTTTAATCTCAATACCATCTTGAGTTGGTATTTTAATTTCATTGTATTTAAATTGAATAGCATCATCCATGTAACCATTAACACTTGGATGATAAAGCAAGTTTCTTTGAAAGATATAAATATACCCAAGTACAACAAGGTAGATAACTAAACCAAGTATGATTGATCCGTAGAATAATTTTGTATACACGTATTGATACTTAGCACTAATTAACTTTTTTATGAAAAAAATTTTATTTTTATTTTTCTTATTTATTAATCCCTTAACTGCAGCTGAATATAAAACAGCTCATTTTGCAGGGGGATGTTTTTGGTGCGTGGAGGAGTATTTCGATAAAGTAGAGGGAGTTATTAAAACAACATCAGGTTATTCTGGTGGACACGTTAAAAATCCAACCTATGAACAGGTCACTTATAAAGACACAGGTCACGTTGAAACTGTAGAAGTGACTTATGATCCAACGAAGGTAAACTTTAAAACCTTATTAGATGTTCATATCGTTAATATCGATCCCTTTGATAAAAGAGGACAGTTTTGTGATAAAGGATCAAGTTATCGGTCTGTTATTTTTTATAATAGTGATGAAGAAAAAGTAATTGCTGAAAATAAACTTAAAGAAATTCAAAAAAGATTTAATAAAGAACCCGCTACCTTAGTTTGGAAATTTGAAGCGTTTTATTCTGCTGAAGATTATCATCAAGATTTTTATCAAAAAAATTTCATACGGTATTTAACGTACAAATCGAATTGTCTTAGAAAAGATGATTTAGAGAGAATCTGGAATTAAAAACATACGAAAATCAATATTAGTTTAGCCCAGTTTGATCTAATTTCTTATTTTCTCATTAGAATACAACCTGCCAAAATATTAGAATCATCCTATGTCGCTTTTGCAGTTATTAATTGTAGGTGCGTTAGTAACTTTTGGTGTGAAGAACACCAAAGAGGTTAAAGTAGAAGAAAAAGTTGCCGAAGTTCAGGTTGAAGTAAAAAAACAAGAAGAAGTAGTTAAGCCAGAACCTGAAACTTTTAAACCTACTGAGCAAACTGTAGTAGCTGAACCTGTTCAAGAAAAAACAGCACCTGTTGTAGAACCTGTTAAGCCACAAACAGAAGAATTTAAACCAACAGAGCAAACTGTTGTTGCAGAGCAGAAGCCAGCTGAAGAAGTAAAACCTATTGAAGAAAAACCAGCTCCAGAACCAGAAGCTGCTAAATCAGCAGAGCCAGAAAAAGAACCAGAGCCAACTCCTGCTCCTGTTGAAGAAGAGACAAGTTATTTAAAATATATTTTGTATGCTTTAGGTGCTTTAGTTTTAGCAGTGGTTGCTAAACTTATGTTCTCACGTAAACCAGCAGCAACCGAAACAGCACAAGAAGAAGCTCCAAGTTTTAGAAGACAAGCAGACTTTGAGGCTGAGACTATTGAAAAACAAACTGAACCTGAGCCTGAACTTCAACCAGAACCTGAGCCTGAACCACAACCAGAACCTAATCCTACAGAGGAAGATCTTTCACAGCAAACAGAAGATAAAAATGAACCAGAGGACAAGAATTAATTCTTAAGTAATTTTGCTTTTGCTTTGTTAAATTCAGTTCTATTTAAAATACCTTTTTTATAAAGCTTATCAAGTTTTGTAAGTTCACCAGCCAAGCTTTTTGATTTAATAGCTCTTTTATTATTTTTACTTTTTTTTGAAGGACTATTATTTTTTGCCTCAAGTCCTCTTCTTACAGAAGATAGGCCTAAATACAAAACAATCAGCATTGCAGTTACTGATAATGTGATAAATCCAAATGTAAGCATCTAGTCTTCCTCTCTCCAACCCATCTGATACATCAAATAGGCTACTATCACTACCGCAATCGTTCCAGTGACCATACCAATATTAATGCCTGTTTCTTTTCCATATAAATACCAACCTAGTTGAGTGAAACCAATTGGAGAACATAAAAGTAAACCTAAAATTAGTAATCGTATTAAGTAACTAGGTTTTTTCATAATTGATTAAAAGCACAACTTTTAATTAAAATATAACCTATCAACATCAATAATACAAAATTAGCTAAAACTTTTATCAGATGAGTTAAAATATAAATTATTTACTTATCATTGAATAGAATTCTGATATATCAGGCATCTTAAATAACATTATGAAAAATATATTTACAGATACAAAAACATTTTACGGTTTTCAAAATAAAGAAGTTTCAGACGAGACACTTCATGAGATTTACGAACTAGTAAAAAATAATGCTACTTCATTTAACTGTCAGCCGTTAAGGATTAAATTTTTAAAATCAGATGAAGCTAAGCAAAGGCTTAAACCTTCATTAATGGAAGGCAATCTTGATAAAACCATGAAAGCACCTGTATGTGCTATTCTAGCAATGGACTTAGATTTTTATAAAGATCTACCTAAAAATTTTCCAGCCATGGATGCCAAAGCTTTTTTTGAAGGTAATGAAAAATTTACTTATGACACTGCTTTTAGAAACTCTTCTATTCAAGGCGGTTACTTCATTAAAGCTTGTCACATTTTAGGTTTAGCAACGGGACCTATGAGTGGTTTTAATAACGAGGCTGTAGATAAAGAATTCTTTAAAGGAACAAATATTAAATCTAATTTCTTATGTAATCTTGGTTATGGAGATGAGCAACATACTTATCCAAAAGCTCCTCGATATAACTTTAAAGAAATTGCAGAAATTATTTAACTAGAAATTTTCTAAAGTAGTTTAATATGCAGCGTATGAACAATAAAATTCAGTTTCTTATTATTGGAGTCATTACTTTACTTGCCATTTATTTTGGTTGGTCTCTAGCTGTTCAAGGCTATGAAAAACATCATGGTAAAATGCATGGTGGCATGAGTCATCATCATGAGCATGATGAAGTGAATATGCCAGGTCTACAAGGCAAAGACACAACTGATCAAGAAGTGAATGATTTAAAAAATATTTTTACAAATCATAAAAAAATAACACGAAATGTCACTAATGTTCCAAATGGTATTAAGACCATTACTTTTTCACAGGATGAAAAAGTCAGAGAGTCCATCATCAATCATGTATCGATGATGACAACACGTATGGCAGAAAATAAAAATCCTGAAGTGATGATCCAATCTCCAACTTTGACAGAACTATTTAAGTATTATGATCAAATTGAAACTGAAATAGAAGTTACTGATACAGGCATTGCTGTTATTCAAACATCTGAAAACCCAGAAGTGGTTAAATTACTCCAAACCCATGCTGGCGAAATAAGTGATATGGTTGATCGTGGTATGCAAGCCATCCATGAACGAATGGAAAGAACTCGCCACAACTAAAACTATAATTGCCAATTTAATTCTAATTAATTAAAGTTAATTATTTTGAAACTAAAAGTTTTTATAATTCTTTTACTTTTTATTACTGCGGTCAAAGCAGAAGAAATTTATCCTGATCAAAATTTAAAACCACTTGATGTCATTACCATTCAATTAAAAGCTCTTCAAAATAACGATCAACCCAAAACAGATTCAGGCATTAAGCAAACGTGGTTATTTGCACACCCTAAAAACAAACTAGCTACAGGCCCTTATCCAAGATTTAGGATTATGCTTTATGATCCGCATTATCAAATCTTATTAAACCATAAATCACACAGCATAAATTTAATGCAGTCTAATAAGAGTAAGTTTATTTATGGCGTTAATGTTGTCTCAAAAGATAATAAAAATTTCTTCTATGAATGGCACATTGAAAAAGGCTCAGAAGAAAATTGTAGTAGTTGCTGGTTTACTTCTGCTGTCTCTTTCCCACAAGTTAAAGGGCAAAGCATTTAATTAATTTCTATTTCCTGAACATCTTTTAGAGCAGTATTTCACATTAGCCCAATTGAGTTTCCACTTCTTTCGCCATTTGAAAGGTCTTTTGCAAGTAAGACAGATCTTTTCAGGTAAAAATTCTTTCTTCATTCGTTTGAGCTTTTAAGCATGTGGTATTACTATACTAGAAATGAACATAGGATTTAAATTTAATAATACTTACGCAAAGTTGCCTGATGTGATGGCAACGAAATTAAATCCTGTTCCTGTCAAAAGCCCTAAGCTCACGATATTCAATCATGAGTTTGCTAAAGAGATTGGTTTAGACACAGCAAATATCTCTACCAATGATTTAGCTATTTTGTTTTCTGGTAATAAGTTGCCTGAGGGCTCTGAACCCTTAGCACAAGCTTATAGTGGTCATCAGTTTGGTCACTTTACAATGCTTGGAGATGGTAGAGCCATTGTCTTAGGGGAGCACCTAACACCAAAAGGAAAACTTTTAGATATCCAATTTAAAGGATCCGGTAGAACACCTTATTCAAGATCAGGTGATGGTAGAGCCGCTCTTAAGCCTATGCTTAGAGAATATTTAATTAGTGAGGCCATGCATCACTTAAATATTCCAACGACAAGAAGTTTATGTGTGGTTGAGACAGGCGAAATAGTTCAAAGAGAACTTCCTTTAAAAGGCGCTATCTTAACAAGAGTAGCTTCCTCTCATTTAAGAGTTGGCACTTTTCAATATTTAAGAGTTAAGAATGATATCTCTTCTTTAAGTAAGTTAGTGGATTATACAATTGAGAGACATTACCCAGAATTAAAAGACAAAGAACATAAAGCCTTAGAGCTTTTTAAAGCAGTTTTAAAAAAACAAACTAAACTTATTGCTGATTGGATGAGAGTTTCTTTTATCCATGGTGTGATGAATACAGATAATATGACGATCTCAGGTGAGACCATCGATTATGGTCCTTGTGCCTTTATGGATTACTATGATCCAAGAACGGTGTTTAGTTCGATCGATGAGCAGGGACGATATGCTTATGGTAATCAGCCTTATATAGCAGAGTGGAATTTAGCTAGATTTGCAGAAGCTTTAATTCCTTTATTCCACAGGGAAGAAAAGAAAGCAGTTGATCTAGCTATTGAAGCGGTTGATCAATTTAAATCTATCTTTAAAGGCGACTTTACGGAAATGATGAAGAAAAAATTAGGTCTCATTTCATCCAATAATGACGATGAAAAGTTAATCAAAGACTTATTTGAAATCATGTTTAAGAGCAAAGCAGATTACACGAATGCCTTTATGTATTTAACGAATGGCTCAGTTCCACAGGATAGTCTTTTAAAAGACTCTAAGTTCTTAGAATGGGAAAAGACATGGAATGTAAGAATTAAAACTGGCCAAGATATCAATAAAGCTAAAGATATCATGAAACAAAACAATCCAGTCATAATTCCAAGAAATCATTTGGTGGAAGATGTTCTAGAAAAAGCAAATGAAGGAGACTTAACACCTTTTAATGATTTTTTAAGCTTATTAAAAAAGCCTTATGAAGATTTAAGTGATGATAAACAAAAACAACCCGCACCTTTAAATTCAGAGCCTTATCAAACGTTTTGTGGAACTTAAGATTAATCTGCGCTTCTTTTTAATATTAACAGAGGGAGTTAAATGGCTAAAAAAGATAGCGCAAATTAATTCTTGATCTCAATTTAAAATAAGTTTGTGAAGGGATTATGACAGACGCATTTTTTTAATATCTTTTTTGTCGCAGTGAATAATAATTCATCATTTCACAATTAAGCCACAAATAAATATGGAAGCGGTCATAATCGATCCACACATAGCCAATCATGAAAACATTAGCTATCAAATATCTAAAAAATGTTATCGGATTTGCGCTTTTAATAGCAATTACTGCTGGCGCTATGTCTGTTCATTTTTTGGCTTATTTATTAAAATAAATTAATTTTAATAAGATCCATGCGATCGGTTTGTGTATTAGTGAGTTCTAATTAAATTATTCGCTAGGCACAAAGAATAAGCACAAGCCGTTATTGCAAAACCTTTTTTGCGTCTGCGTAGGACCATCATCAAAGACATGGCCCATGTGGGCGCCACAATTAGCGCAGCTATATTCTATCCGTTTCATGCCGTATGAGTAATCTGTTTTAGTGACAAAGGCACCTGGTAACGACTCTGAAAAAGAAGGCCATCCTGTACCGCTGTCAAATTTAGCAGCTGAGCTAAAAAGCTTAGCACCGCAATTGGCACAATGATAGAAGCCATCTCTTTTTTCATTTAATAATTCGCTGGTGAAAGGTCTTTCCGTACCTTCTTCAAACATAATTTCTTTTTGTTCTTCCGTTAAATCTTTATTGAGTTGCTTAGCAGCGGCTAGAACAAATTTATAAGGAACTAAGAACAATCCCAGTAAAGCAGTTCCAAGTGTTTTAATAAAAGTACGTCTCATACTTATTGCTATTATAGCTTAGGATAGTCTTAAATATAATATTAATTTACCACCAGTTTAATACTCGACCATTCCCTACAATAATCATTAAGCAAGTGACAATGTGTAAGACCCCTAAGATATGAAGAATAAGCTCAAACAATAATATCCATAATCAAGAATATTGTTTTGCTTAAATTTAATGGTCTTTTTGATTTAAGTATTAGTCTTATAAAAGCCGTTAAATCCTTGGTTATACTTGTATCTATCATCAATTAAAGATGTTATAAGTACTCTTTTAGGTATCGCTAATAGAGCTACATCAAGCATCTAAGCTAGTATTTTTCGAAAAATATTAATCTAAGGAACATTACAACGAATAAACATTCATGTTCTCAGCATGAATAAACTTGCGAGGATATTATGATTATAAAAGAAACAAGTCAGGATATAAAAAAAACTGGGTTAGTTTTACCATTAAAAAAAAACATCTTTCAAATTAAAATCAATAAATCAATTGAAATAGTTGTCGTTCATAACCCGTGTGCAAGGGGGTCTCATCAAGAAAATGTAGGCATTGTAATTAATGAAAAAGATATTTTAGCAATTTTATCTAAACGATACGCCAATGTTTCCATCACAAAAATTAATAATAAATTTGATTTAGACAAATTATTGATACGAAAGCCTGATTTGGTTTTTTCTGGCGTGAAGTACTTTAACTTTAATAATAAAAAAGTTTGGTTGAATGATTGTTTAGACGCTCATGGTATTCCATATATTGCATCTAGTAGAGTAGCATTATTGAACGAGAGTGATAAAAATTTAGCTAAAAAGCTTGTATTAAAAGCAAAAATTAAATCAGCAGATTTTTTTATAACAAATCCTGAAGATCATCAAAACGAGAGCTCTATGCCCATTTCATTTCCCTTATTTGTCAAACCCATTACAGGGGGCGATAGTAGAGGAGTTGATTCTAGTTCTATTGTTTTTGATTTTTTAAGTTTTAAGAAGAAGGTTTTAGAAATTAAAACTCAACACAATCTAGCTTCTTTAGTGGAAACTTATTTACCTGGCAAAGAATATAGTGTTGGCATTTTTGAAGATAGCATCAAAGGTACATTACAAGCGATGCCAATAGAAATCATTGTAAAGAAAAATATCAATGGTCATCGTATTCTTGATTTTGATGCTAAAAAAAATGATGAAGAAAAAGTGATTGCAGTAAAGGATAAGCAATTATTTAAAAAACTTTCAATATTAGCAAAAAAAGCCTTCAAGGCACTTGGTGGAAAATCTTTAGGTAGAATTGATATTAAAATGAACGATCTTGGTGTTCCCCATTTTATGGAAGCTAACTTTATGCCTGGACTTCGGAAGGGATATTTTTACAGGTCGTGTGTATTAAATCTAGGTATGAATTATGAAGATATGATTTTTAACATAACAAACACTGGTTTATCTTCTAAAGAGTTTAGTAAAATTAATATTAGAAAAATTTAATTGTTATAAATTATTACTTTACGAATTTTTCAATTCGTTCTTCCGTTGTCGTATCACAATAAAGAGGCTCCCATAATTTCAGAGAATAAAGTACCATATGTTTAATGATTAAGAGTCTTATCCTTCTTTTTAAACACACCTTTTTGGATTTAGGCAAACAGTTTCACATAAGTTATTTGCCGCCTCTTATGATTTATGTTGCTGCAGGTGTTTCAGGCTTAACAGGATCTAGAGCTTAAAAAAGAAAAAGAAGCCAAAGCGTTAGCAGCAAAGCAAAAGAAGGAAAAAGAAATTGCTTTAGAAAATTATCGTCAACGTTTAAGAAAAGAGGTGAGCGCTATTTTTATTTGCAGACCCCAAGATAATCATAGGTGGGTAAGTGTTAGTTCAGATGCTTATCAAAATAGATATAAAAAAAAGTATGAATATTATTAACATTGGCTCTTAAAAGGTTATGGTATAGTTACAAAGTATGGAATCGTTGCTTATTATATTAGTTGTTTTCTTAATTGTACTTAACGTAGGTGTGTTGTTTTACTTGGTTAAGAATAAGCCTGAAGTAAAGCAAGATAATACAGAGCAAGTTTTAAAAGACGAACTTAATCAGTTGAAGAATACTTTTAGTCAGTCTTTTGGTTTAATGACCAAGGATATTGCAAAAGATATGACAGGCGCACTTACTAGGGTGGATGAGAAAGTTGCAGTGTTTAATCAACAAGTAGAAGTTTTAAATAAGAGCCAAGAAAACTTTAGCAGGATCTTAGCAGGGGTAAAACAATATGGAGTTTTGGCTGAGTTTTCTCTAGCTTCTTTATTAAAGGATTTACTTCCCTCATCGCAGTTTATTGCAAACGTTAAAATGAAGCCTGATGAAACATCTGACACGGTAGAATTTGCCATTAAGCTTCAAGATGTTTTGGTGCCATTAGATAGTCACTGGCCCATTGAAAAGTTCAAAGCCATTGATGATGCCTATCAGGCAAAAGACAAAGATTTATTAGCAGACGCTAGAAAAGAATTAGCATCAGCTTTTAGAAATAAAGCTAAGGCAGTCAGTAGTAAATACATTGCTCCACCTAAGACAACAGACTTTGCAATTGTCTATGCACCAACAGAAGGTTTATTTGCAGAATTATCAAGCTATAGAGATCCAAAGACCAAGGAGTTATTACTTCAAGAGCTTAGAACTAAATATAAAGTTACGATTGCAGGACCTAATACGTTGTCAGCTTTATTGCAGTCTTATCATTTAGGTTTTCAAACCTTAAGAGTTCAAAAACACGCAACACAAATTTATGGTGATCTTAGAAACATTACCACAAGGTTTGAAAAGCATTTTGATAATATTATTGATTTGAGAAAGAAATTGGAGCAAGCAATGACTGCAACCGATACCTTTGGTAGAGATGCTAGATCTATTATGAATACGTTAAGTAATATTAAAGACCCTGGAACTTTCCAAGAAACTTTAGAAGAGAACGAAGATAAGATTAAAGTTCTTAAGTAAATAATTAAATGGCTAATTTTGTATTTTACGATTTTGAAACAAGCTCATCTAATAAATCTTGGGGGCAGATCATTCAGATAGGTGCCATCTTAACCAATGATAATCTTGAAGAGTTAGATCGCTATGAAGCAAGATGCAGACTAAGCCCAAGTATTATTCCTGAAGCGATGGCTTTAATTGTAAACAAATCTTCTCCCAAGATGCTTAAGGGAGCAAATTTATCTCACTATGAAATGGTTAGACAATTTGTTGAAACTTTAAAGCGATGGGGTAAAGCAACATTCATTGGTTTTAATAATATTGATTTTGATGAAGAGTTTTTAAGAAGTACTTTATTTCAAACGTTAGAGTATCCTTATTTAACAAGCACGAATGGAAACAATAGAGGCGACTTATTAAATTTAGCAAGAGCAGCTAATCTTTATTATCCAGATACTTTAAAAAATCCAATCAGCGAAAAAGGAAATGCAGTTTACAAATTAGATCAAATGGCACCTTTAAATGGCATCGAACACAGCGACGCTCATAGTGCAATTGGAGATGTTGTTGCAACGTTAGGTATTGCAAAAATTATTGCAAAAAAAGCCCCAAGTGTTTGGAAAGCAAGTCACTTAACGACTAATAAAGATTTAACTTTAGATATTATTAAGAAAGAACTTTATTTTTGTACCAACGAATATTTTTATGGAAAAAGTAGACCCTATGTTCAAACGTTTGTTTGTCAGCATCCAAAATATCAGTGGCCCAAATGTTTTGATTTAAGACACGATCCAAATATTTATCTTAAAATGCCTATTGCAGAATTAAAGGTAGAAATGTCTAAAAATCCTAAGTTTTTAAGAACGGTAAGACACAACAAACATCCAATTATTATGAACCCATCCTTTGGTAATGAATTTGATGAATACAAAATGATTGGTTCTCAAAAATTAACGGAAAGGGCAAAGTTAGTAAAAGATAATCAAGCTTTTGCAGAAAAAATTAGCTTAATACTTCAAGAAGAAGCTGATGAAAAAGAGCAAACAAAATCACAA
>Ga0181575_10003981_pt1 | contig 10384 bp, 10 predicted proteins | sample 101ome_23_FD_145599 | JGI IMG/M metagenome (GOLD analysis project Ga0181575, IMG submission 145599) | Coastal salt marsh microbial communities from the Groves Creek Marsh, Skidaway Island, Georgia - 101411CT metaG (spades assembly) | ecosystem: Environmental > Aquatic > Marine > Intertidal zone...
TTTCATTCACGGATCGTTGGATCGTGCTAAGTTTTTTGCGGATGAGGCAATCTTGGATCAGTTCTGCGAGCTGGACGACAGCGACATTTTAAGTGCCTTGAAAGTTTGGCAGCACCACGAGGATTTTGTGTTGCGTGAATTCAGCCGACGCATCATCCATCGGGACCTCTTTCGCATCGAACTTCGACCCGAAGCGTACTCTGATGCGGAGACTACAGCCTTGGTTAAGGGCGTGAGCAAGCAATGGAACATTCCCGATGAGGAAGCCGCGTATTTTGTCATCAATGATCGCATCGAGAACAATTTGTACACCGCTGGCGGCATCCAGATTCAGTTTAAAGATGGGAAAATCTCGGATTTTGCAGATGCATCAGATCAGTTGAGCCGAGAAATTCTCATGCGAACAGTGGCAAAATCTTTCGTTTGCTACCCAAAAGAATTGGTGGTGTCCGCCTGATCAGTCCAACTCTACGCCGTCTTCATTGTAGAGGTGGTATTCCAAAATTTCCATTGAGGAATTGGATTCCACGTGCAATTTGATGCCGAGGTTACGCTGCCATTGGCGGTGAATGCTATTCCACCAACCTTGCTTGATGTATGCTTCGATGATTGGATGCAACATCACAGTGAGCCGCTTGTGCTTATCCTTTTCAACCGCCTGGTGAATCGCAGATTCAATCGTGTCCGTGATGAGAATGGATGCCTGAACGCTGCCTGTGCCTTGGCATGTGGGGCATTGCTCGGACGTCTTGACGTCGGCAACCGGCCTGACCCGCTGCCGGGTCATTTCCACCACGCCGAACCGACTCGGAGCGATGATGTTGTGTTTGGCCTTGTCCTCCTTCATTGCCTCCTTTAAGGCCATCGTGAGCTCTTTATTGTGCTCCCGTTTGGCCATATCAATGAAGTCGATACAAATAATACCTCCCATGTCGCGCAATCGCAGAATGCGCGCAATCTCCTTGCAACATTCTAGATTGGTTTGGAAGGCGTTTTCTTCTTGATCTTTTGCACCCGCTTTTCGTCCTCCACTGTTCACGTCTATCACGTGCATGGCTTCGGTCTGGTCAACAATCAGATACGCTCCGCTGCGCAGATTGACCTGCTTTCCAAAGGTCGCCTTGATCTGGCGGTGAATCGAAAGGGTATTGAACAAATCCCGATCACGAGAAACCTTGACAATATCAGATTTCTTGGACCCGATGCTTTGCAAATAGGTCTTCACCTCATCCGCAATACGCGCATCGTTTACCCGGATGCTCGTGCAATCCGATGTGAGCACATCACGCAAAACGGCATTGGTTTTATTCAACTCTCCAAGGACGCGTTTGCCCGGCTTTGCATTGCGCAATTTCTTGTGCAATACTCCCCACCTCGAGACCAAATCTTCTAAGTCGGCATGCAAGTCCGCAGCCCCTTTTTCCTCTGCAACAGTCCGCACAATGATCCCGAAACCAGGAGGGCGAATACTTTGCATCAGACGCCTCAAGCGCTTGCGTTCTGCTTCTGATTTAATTCTTCCAGACAAGGACACCTTGTCACTGAATGGCACCAAAACAATGTAGCGGCCCGGTAAGGTCACTTCCGCCGTCAATCGCGGTCCTTTGGTGCTGATGGGCTCTTTCGCCACCTGTACCAAGACAAGTTGAGATGCGGACACCTCATCCTTAATCTTGCCCTTCTTGTCAATCTCTGGATCCTTCTTAAAGTTTCCTAAGTCGGGGACCGGTTGCTTGCCTTGCATCGAACGCTTCAAATAGCGTTGTTGCGTTCGGTAAAATGGACCTAGGTCGAGGTAATGCAGAAAAGCATCGCGGTCGTGTCCAACGTCGACAAACGCGGCATTCAGACTAGGCAATACCTTCCTGACCCGGCCGACGAAGATGTCGCCGACCGCGTAGCCCTTGTTGCCTTGATCCCGGTGTAACTCAACGAGCTGACCGCTTTCCAACAAGGCGATTTCCACCTCACCCGAGACGGAATTTATGACCAATTCTTTGCTCACGCAGGAATCGGATTAGCGCAAAGAAGCAATTCCAATTGCCGAGGCTCTCACCCCAGCAAAGGATCACTTCTTCTTGTGACGATTTTTGCGCAATCTCTTCTTCCGCTTGTGGGTCGCCATTTTATGACGCTTGCGTTTTTTACCGCTAGGCATGATGATGTAATTTATTCGTTTGTTCCGACAGTTGTGCCGGATTCTAATCTAGTGATGAAGTCTTGCACACGTTTCGCAACCACCGTGTCAGGAGCGTAAGGCAAGTATTCGTTGTATCGAATCAGTGCTGCGTCCGTCTTGCCCATGGCTTCGTAGCATCGCGCCGTAAAAAACAAGCCATTTGCATAGGCTGAATCTGCGGCCATGACCGCTTCAAATCCGACCACAGCGCGGTCATATGCGCCCATTTCCATATCCAACAGAGCCAATTGCCATGTCGCTTCGGTATGCGCTGGTTCAATTGCAAGCGCTTCTGAGAATCGTTCGCGGGCTTTGTCAAATTGACCACTCTGAACACCGAAGATTCCCAACCAAACAACTGCGTCTACATTGGGTTCCTCTGCTTCCGCCAGCGCTCGCAATTCCAAAATGCCCTCCATGGGATTTTCCCCTGATACTTTCTGAACCGCTAACTCGACGGGATCAGCATCACCTGAAATGGCCTCCATCGCTGGAGTCTCAGGCGCGTCAACACCCTTGCGTGGCATCCAAAGGATAACGGCAACGAGTACGACCCCGAGTCCAATCGTGAGGACAATTCCTGCGTTTCGATTCATGGGCGGGGTTAGTCGACCTTGACTTGCGTTTTGACCGTTTCAACAAACTCTTTCGCAGGCTTGAAAGAAGGGATGTTGTGCGCAGGAATCTGAATGGACTTCTTGGCCAAAATGTTTCGACCTGTTTTCGCTGCACGCGTCTTGATGACAAAGCTGCCAAATCCGCGCAAATAAACATTTTCTCCTCCTTCCAAACTGTCGCGCACTGAGCGCATGAACGCCTCGACAGTCGATTGTACATCGTGTTTTTCCATACCGGTCTCCTCGGCAATCCTGTTTACGATATCCGCTTTGGTCATCTTGCTTAGTAGGTTTGTCTCGTTAAAATTCGTTTTGCCCTTCTAAAAAGGGGTGCAAAAATAGGGCTATTCCGCTGAAAACGAAAAAGGTGATGGAAGAGATTTTGTCTGTTGTTCCCAAAAAAGAATGGATTGAGGGGCGCAGAACCCTTTTAGAATGGTTCGAATCAGCCCAGCGTGCCCTGCCATGGCGGAATAACCCTGAGCCTTATGCCATTTGGCTTTGTGAAATCATCATGCAGCAAACGCGCATTGATCAAGGCTTGGCTTATTGGCAGCGTTTCATGAACACATGGCCTACTGTCAAAGACCTCGCGCAAGCACCGCTCGAAGAAGTATTGAAACAATGGCAAGGTCTCGGATATTACAGTCGAGCTCGGAACTTGCACAAAGCGGCTCAAGTCATCACACATGAGATGAACGGAGTATTCCCTGAAACTGCAGTTGGGTGGAAGGCCCTGCCTGGTGTAGGGCCGTATACGGCAGCAGCCGTGTCGAGCATTTGCTTCAATGAGTCGGTTGCGGCCATTGATGGAAATGTACTCAGGGTATTGAGTCGGTATCTGGACATTACAGAACCCATTGATCGCCCTTCTGGACGGAAACCCATTGAATCTTTTGCCTCAGCGTGGATTCATCCCACCGAGCCTGGCAACCACAATCAAGCCTTGATGGAACTCGGGGCGTTGGTATGTAGGCCCCGCAATCCCGATTGCTCCTCGTGCCCGCTTTCAAATTCGTGCCGATCTGTACAATCGTCGCCCGGCCAAACTCCTACACCCCCCATTAAGGCAGGCAAAACTCGCGTGGAGAATATCGCCTTGACGTTCCATGTGGTCACCGATGGTTATCATATTTGGATGAAGCAGCGACCGCAGGCAGGGATTTGGGGTGGCTTATGGGAGTTTCCTTCGACGGAGGAGGGCACTGCATTTCCCGCAGCGGCAACACTTCCAGATCAACACCTGATTCGTACTTGTGAAAATCAAGGTCAATGGGGCCAATCATTTGTTCACGTCTTGAGCCATCGGCGACTACACTGCCGATTTTTGATATGGAAAGCGGCGACAGCCATACCGCCAGCATCTGGCGAATGGTTCACTTGGCAAGCCGCTCAAAACCTACCCATCCCGAGGGCGATTGACAGATTTTGGCACGATCTTGAAAAATCACTCTCCACAAAATCAACAAGCTAAGCAGCCTTGAATTACTTTTGATTCATGGCCGGCATCAACAAAGCAATTCTCGTAGGCAACTTGGGCAAAGACCCCGAAATGCGCTACACCCCAAACGGCATTCCCGTTTGTTCATTTCCCATGGCGACTTCGGAAACTTACAAGGATCGAAATTCCGGTGAACGCATCACCCAGACGGAATGGCATAATGTCGTGATTTGGCGTGGAATGGCGGAAACGGCTGAGAAATACCTTAAAAAGGGGTCGCAGGTGTACATCGAAGGAAAAATCAAAACGCGCTCATGGGAAGACCAACAAGGTCAAAAGCGCTACACAACTGAAATCGTAGCCGACGTGATGCAATTGTTGGATCGGCCTGATGGGTCCTCGCGGCCCGCGACCAATGCTGTGCCCGAGGAAGCCAAGCCCGCAGTAGCAAATAGCGCCGCAGATCCTGCTGGTGACTTGCCGTTTTAACCTCCTAATTTCTCCGTGGAGCTCCCCCTGTTTGTCCTTTTCTTAGCTGAAGGCCTGACCTCATTAGGACCTTTGTTAATTATTGGCGTCCTGCTGATTATCAGTGCTCTGGTGTCCGGATCTGAAGTAGCTTTCTTCAGCCTGACGCCAGCCGATTTGTCTGACTTGGAAGATGCCAGCGAAACGGAAACGTCTCCTGCGGATGAACGCGTTATCCAACTCATTCGGAAACCAGACGCGGACCGTGCACCTCGTCATTTGTTGGCCACCATCCTGGTTCTGAACAACCTAACAAACATCATCATCATTTTGGTCTCCACTGTGGTTATGGAGCGTTTGTTCCCCGCAAATTCTCTGGAGGCTTGGATCTACTGGACCCTTCACGTTGGAGCCGTGACATTCCTCATTGTGCTTTTCGGCGAGGTGGTGCCCAAGGTTTATGCCACGAGTAACCGTGTTCAATTTGCGCGATTCATGTCTGGCCCGTTGCTGGTCGGACGACAAGTGTTAACGCCGATTTGGAAACCATTGGTGCGCTTGGGAAATTGGGTGGAAAAGCGGGTCGAAATCCCCAACACTGACCTTTCTGCTGCTGACCTGGAGCAGGCATTGCACCTCACGGCCGATGAAGAGCGAACAGATGAAGAGCAGCGGATTTTAGAAGGCATCGTAGCACTGGGAACGAAGGATGCCAAACAAATCATGACGGCAAGAACCGATATGGAATCGGTGAGTTCCGATGAGACGTGGGAGCAATTGCGGGCTCAAATTGTGGAGTCAGGCTTTTCACGCATTCCTATCCATGGCAGTTCACAAGATGAAATCCTAGGGGTTTTGCACATCAAAGACTTGCTTCCGTACTTGGGCGAGGCCGATGTAAAATGGATGGACCTGGTTCGACCGATTTATTATGTGCCCGAAAACAAGAAGATTGATGACTTGATGCGCGAGTTCCAGGAGCGGAAAACGCATTTGGCAATTGTGGTGGATGAATACGGCGGGACGAGCGGCATTATCACCTTGGAAGACATCATGGAAGAGATTGTCGGGGAGATTTCAGATGAATTTGATGCCGAGGAAATCGCCTACTCCAGATTGGATGAACGCACTTTTGTGATTGAAGCGAAAACATCGCTGGTTGATGTTTACCGCATTTTGAGCATTCCTGACGAGGCATGGGAAGCGGCAAAAGGAGAAAGCGACACCTTAGGCGGATTCATCACGGAGCAGGCGGGCCGCATCATGAGAAACGGGGAGAGCATTGTTTTCGAAGGCGTCACTTTGAAAATTGATGCCGCCACTCCACGCAAACTGCTGCGCGTGAAATTGACCCTTCCTGAACACCCGGTAAACCATGATGATTAGATGGGGACTATTCTCGCGCATCCTAACTTGGACCGTGTTCCTGGTGCTGGGATGCTCTGGATGTGCGGAACCCCCAGTTCCAAAACCTCGTGGCTATCATCGCATCGAATTTCCAGATCACAATTTCGCTTCCTATCAACATGCGTGTGGTTTCTCCTTCGATGTTCCAGTATACAGCAAGATTGAGCGCATCGAGAAACAAACGAGCAAGGCCAAGGATGGTTCACCTTGTTGGTTCAATTGCGCCATGCCTCGTTTCAACGCCAAAGTGCATTGCACCTACATTCCCTTAGAGTCCAGAACCCAATTCAACGCTCTCGTCGAAGATGCGCATCAAATGGTGTTCACTCATGAAATGAAGGCCACCGGCATTACGACCCAAGCTTTTGAATTTCCGGAACATGCAGTGAGTGGATTGATGTACCGGCTTTCAGGTCCAGTCGCTAGCTCGGTGCAATTTTTCGCGACGGATAGCACAAGTCATTTTCTCCGCGGCAGCTTGTATTTTGATCATGTCCCGAACCCCGACAGCTTGAAACCAACGTTGGACCATGTGGAACAAGACATTGTCCGCATGATTGAATCGCTTCAATGGAATCCACAAGAAATACTTCCCTTCCATGACATCTAACACATGGATACTTGATTTCGGTAATTCTCGAGTGAAATTGGTTCAATTTGAGAATGAAAGCATTGCATCCATTTGGACGGATGAGGAGGCACTGAATGAGGTCAATCAAAACCCTCGATTGGATTCCAGCGCCTTGATGTTGGTTGCAGCGACGGGGCAGATCAGCGAGCAGTGGTCGAAATGGATTGAAAACGCCCAACAAATCTCCAGCGGTCCCCGAATCATTCAGCTTGAAAACGCGGAGGATGTCCCGTGGACGACAGCTTACGACAGCCCAGCGACGCTGGGGTTGGATCGCCTCGCCAATGCCGCTGCGGTCGTTGCATTGGATGCGAAATCAAATTGGCTGGTCATCGACGCTGGCACATGTATCACGGTGGATTTCATCCAAGATGGCCAATTCCAAGGGGGATCCATTTCGCCGGGTATTGACCTCCGGTTACGCGCCATGTATGCTGGAACTGCCAGTTTGCCTTATCCCGAAGACTGGCGCGAGCGGTCATCGGCTGGAGTTGCCCTGCATTTAGGTAGCGACACCGAATCTTCCCTTTTGGCGGGCGCCATTGGGGGAGTGCACGCAGAATTGGCCGCTCGAATCGCTGCTTTCAACGCAGAATTCCCTGGTATCCGCGTTGCATTGACGGGAGGAGACGCGAAATTCTTGGAACTCCGAAGCGAGTTAACGATTTTTGCCGACCCAAACCTCACATGGACTGGATACCATTACCTGCTCAATCGCATCATTTCTCATGAATCAGCCTCCTAAAAAACAAGCAGCTTTTCAATCTGCTCTTCTGGCTATTGGTGTCCTGAGCGGCATGATGCTCCTCTTTTTTGGGAACCTGCAGGCACAACAATCTGAATTTTCCCCGTACTCTCGTTTCGGATTTGGACTGATTGAGCAAATCAACACTCCAGTATATGCTGGTCTAGGAGGCATGGAAACCACCATGATCAGCAGTTACCAATTTCAACCCAACAACCCGGCTTCTGCGACTTATCAAGGCCAAACGACCTTACAAGGCTCGGGCACGGGCAACCGCATGTCCATGAGGCAAGGTGATGCCGATGCAGCGACTGCCACCTTCGGGTCGCCAGGTCCTATGGGCATCGTTGTGAAAAAGCAATCCGGTAAAAATGCACTAATTCTCGGACTATCACCCTACAGCAATTCAGGCTATGCCATTTCGCGCACCGGTGATTACGAGGGAATCGGAACGGTGCAAGAGCGGTATGAAGGTCAAGGAGGGCTGAACAACCTGAACATTGGCTGGGCTCGTGCTTTCAAAGGGTCACGATGGGTCCAAACAGGACCGAATGATAGCATTCGAATTCAAAGCAGTGCGCTGCATTTGGGGGTTCAGACTCAATACCTTTTTGGGGAAGTGAGCCGAACGTCCACCGTGGACATCTTAGATCCGACGTTCCTCGATCACCGCAGCAAATTCACGGGGCAGCATCGAAGCATCACCGCCACCGCGGGTATCATCTACGATCAATTGCTATTCGTGCGCTACAATGAGCTCAAGGATTTCGAACGCAGTCTTTCTCTGAGAATGGGCGGGACCTTCACTCCAGAGACCAACCTCCACAGCAGCCTCAGCAAACTAGACGAGACCACGCAAACACTAGGGGGCATTGCGGTAAACCTTGACACGGCGTTTTACAGCGCACGACAAGATTTTCGGGCGCGCATGCCGCGTTCTCTGAGTGTTGGAAGCAGCTTGCATTTCGATCGAGCGGACGGCATGCGCCTTTCGGCTGGTGTAGAGTACAAAACATCCCGCTGGGACGAAGTTGCATCCGGTTTTGCCCCAGAAATGCAATCCAATGATGTGAATTGGACCCGTTCGGAATCGTTCAGAATGGGGGTGCAATTCAATTTGGGCAATCCCGAAACCCGCAACCCCACTTGGGGCAAAGCAACTTATCGATTCGGCCTTGTGCAGCAATATCAGCCATATGAAATCAATGGGTCTCAAGTATTGACGCAATCGTTCACCGGCGGTTTTACTCTGCCCATGGTGGGAAGCCGTTCTTTGAGTCGCCTTCATTTCGGCACGGAACTTGGAGAACGGATTACAGAAGACGGAGCATTGGAAGAAAGCTTCATGCGCGTTCATGTCGGCGTGTCTTTAATGCCCTTCTTCAAGAACAATTGGCTGATTCCACGATTATATGACTGACAACAAACCAACTACCATGAAATTGACCACCCATATCCTGTTGGCATGTTTGCTTGCCACTCCCCTCTTTTCGATCGGTCAAGACCGATATGGCGATACCGAAGAACAGCAAATTCTGTGCAAAGAGGCCATCAGCGTTTACGTCAGCTACAAGAAGCAGAAGAACTACGACGAAGCGTTCATTCAGTGGAAAAAGGCGTGCGACGTATGTCCACCAGCCGCGCGCGAAGGCATGTATTCTGATGGAGTTCGCTTTCTCAAGGACCAATTGAAAAAAACGGAAGACCCTGCCCGCATTCAATCAATTCAGGACAGCATTTTCCTTCTCTACGATCAGCGAATGGAAATCTTTCCTGCCACAAGCAAGAAGCCTAACAATGCCTGCATCATTTTGGCGTACAAGGCCACGGACTACTACCGCCTCTTTAAAAAAGAAGGCGCAGCCGAGGCCAATGCCATGTTCAAAGAGAGCATCGATTGTCTGGGTGCCGCATCTTCACCAGCAACCTTGAGCACCTACTATGTGACGTCCTTTTATGCCATGAAGGCTATGGAAGACGACGCACAAGCCAAAGCTAAGCTGGGAGAGATGTTGACAGAGTACCTCGTGCTCTCAGATTACGTCGAAGCCGGTATCGCAGCGGCCAATGCTGAAGGAGACGCAGACGCCATTGAGGACTTCGGAAAAGCGAAAGGAAATTTGGATGAAGTTTTCATCGCCATTGCCCAATGTGAAGACATGGTGCCGGTTTTGGCAGAAAAAGTGGCGGCAGATTCGGCCAATTTCGAATTGAAGCAAAAAGTACTTCGCTTGCTCAATCAAAAAGATTGTACGGATAACGATTTGTACCTCCCCGTTGCTGTGGAAGTTCATAAGGCAGCGCCCGGTCACCCATCCGCGTATGCCATTGGCAACGAGCAAGCAAAAATTGAGAATTTCACAGAAGCCTTGGCCTATATGGAAGAAGCCGTTGAGCTTTGCGGTGAATGCGCCGAAAGGGAATCGTACCTGCTGAAAGCCGGAAAAATCGCGTCTTTCCTCGGCAAGTCAAGCACAGCTAGATCTTACGCCCAGAAAGTGCTCGCGAACAATAGCGAAAGTGCAGAGGCTTACATGCTCATCGGTGATGCCATTGCCGGCGGAGCGAAAAGTTGCGACGATGGATCACTCGGAACGCGTCTGGCTTACCTGCGGGCATGCGATTACTACAACATGGCCATCAGCCGAGGAGATGAAGAACTGAAGGCGACAGCGCAGAAAAAGCTCAACGCCAATTCGAAGCAATTCCCCAGTGTGGATGAAATTTTCGCTGTGGGGAAAAGCACCGGAGATGCCATCACCATCCCGTCCATCTCGGGATGTCCGTGCGCCGGTGAGTCCACCACCGTTCGGGTGCGTTAACGCTGCGAGTGAGAAAGAATTCGATGAAAATTCACGGGAATCACCTCGACGGCAAGTCAAATTGGGCTGTTGTT
>Ga0181575_10003994_pt1 | contig 10370 bp, 15 predicted proteins | sample 101ome_23_FD_145599 | JGI IMG/M metagenome (GOLD analysis project Ga0181575, IMG submission 145599) | Coastal salt marsh microbial communities from the Groves Creek Marsh, Skidaway Island, Georgia - 101411CT metaG (spades assembly) | ecosystem: Environmental > Aquatic > Marine > Intertidal zone...
TAATAAAGTTATCTAAGTTATTGATAACTTCAGTAGCAGTTGTGGTCTTCTCTACAATCTTTGTATCGACAGAGGCAAGTTCCTCTGCGTCCATTGCAGTAAAACCGAAATCGTTGTATTCTATACTCATAGTATTATTTATACTTCTTGATTAGGATACCTTATGTATCTTTCTAAATCTTTTAGTGTCTCTTTATCACTTTGAACTTCACTATAGTTTGCTCTATGTTGCATTGTGATTTCGGGAAACTCTATAGAAGGATATGTAGTAATTAAGTTATACACCATACGTGCAATATCATTCTTTGTAAGACTAGGAAGTTCGTCATGGTCAATCAATCCTAAATTCAGTGTAGTCATTTTATATTTCTTTTTAGAGTTGTAAGTTAGATTATTTGCAAGGTGATTGAGTTGTGCTTTCTCACTTGCATAGACATAACCTTTAGATATGTTTGGTTGACTTGCACGACTAGAGAAGTTGATAATAAGTTTACTTCCTTCGTCTTTCCAAGCTTCATGTGCAATTGATAAAATCTTTGCTTGGTCTTGGTGTGCAAAATTTAACAACACGTCACACGGAGTATGACCATTGAATATCCAACAGTTCTTTCCATTTGAGGTTATGTCCTCACAACGAATTGGTGTGACTGTAAAGGTTTGACCAGCATGTGGACTTGCTTCTATAACGTCTTTGATTGTTTTTGCAAGACCACTACTTCCTGTTATTGCTATTCTCATAATATTTTCTCACTATATCGAAAGAGGGTTTCCCAAAGAGTGACCCGTCTACACTACACTTATTACAAGGAGACTGACTTCTATCTCCCTTCATTAATTTCTTACGTATCTTAGTCATAGGTTTACTAAACCAAACGTCATGTAAAGACATTGTGAGTAGATTACCTACAACGTGTTCTCTTCCCCAATCATTACTACAGAAGAGAACGTCACCATTCCAATCAACAAACATTTTATAGAATGGATAGTGACATGGTTTACCTTTCAGATTTTCTACAGTGTCGTCTTCAACACCAATCCAATCGATAACACCACTTCTATTATTTAGTATCAATCCGTGCTTCTCAAAATCACCCCAATGCATTCTGAATTTATATTGGTCTTCTCTTATACGTGCTTCTGACAACATAGTGTCGAAGTGTTCCATTTGTTCGGGGCCGTCATACAGATTGATATACAACTGGTCGAGTCCACTACGAAAGAGTTTCTTGAGATATTCTACGTCTAACTTATCACCATTCGTATTACACTCTAGTGTTGCTTGTGGTAATTCTACGTGGAATGCTTTTACAATTTCTGCAAAGTTTGGATTCAATAAGTTCTCACCGAATCCACTAAAAGATATTTTACCTTGGTATCCATTGTCTGCTAATTCTTCTGCAATGGTTTCAGCACCCTTAATTGTAAGGTGGAGATTCCTGTTGGGAAATACTGCTGGGTCATGTCTTGGACAAAAGACACATGTCCGATTGCACAACTCAGTAGTATTAATTTCAATTGTAAGAATTGAATCAAGGGGTTTATTACCTCTTACTTGGTTGAAGTGTTTCTGTTCCTGTTCTCTCCTATGTTCAAGAAAATCGAACTGGTCAACTGCTGTAATTGGGATATTTCTTTGTTCCATGGTTTAACAGACTGAAACCTTGAGGTGTCTTTCTGTTCCTGTAGCTTCTTCACTTTGGTATTCATAACGAATTTTATCTCCTATTTTAAAATCACAATAATCGTTGGGAAGTCTTATAAACTTTGCACAAGTTAAATCGTCAAGTTCTACACTCGTTGGACTTCCGTCAACTTTATAATAATATGTAGGGGTTTTAAGAGGGTTGGGTTTGTCTAGTGTAAGACATGATATGAAAAGATTATTGTCTTCCCAATAAACATTGATTTCGTCTTCGTATAAAAATCCAATCTTCATACAATAGACGTAAGGGATATCTAAACGTATCCCTTCTTCTATATTGTAAATTGGACTATGAGGGGTTAATGAAAAGACTTCTGAGTCTTTAGAAATAACCTCCGTCTCTCCTATCATCATCGTCTTCTTCACCTTTGGTTGTTTCAGTTGCACTTATAAATTCATCTGATTCTTGAAGAGATTCGATAAGTGATTCGGTTTGCACTGCAATCGATTCAATCATTTCTTCTTTAGTGTCATTGGTTGACACTTCAAAGTTTAGACCTTCTGCAGTTTCTTTGATTTTCTTTTTAGTCATTCCCCTTAGTTCGTCTGCACTTGGGATAACTAATTCGTCAAACTCTTCTTCCTCTTCAACCTTTGCATCGTCAATCTTCTTCTGAACAGCTTCTAACATTTCTTCTTCTGAAGCATAAGTGTTAATCTTCTGTTCTTCTTTGATTGGTGCTTCGATTGTATCACCACTTGTTAGAGGTCTAACGTTTGTCTTAGTGACTGGAACACTTGCTGGTTTTGCATATGTTGGTTGAGTCTTAGTGTCTTCTTCTGCAACCTTTAGTTCCTCTACTGGTAAGTCTTCACCTAGGTCATTTACTTCTTCTTCGACTCTATCAACTTCTTCATAGAAATCTTCTATACCTTTTGCATCTTCGGGAACTGGTAATTCAAGTGTAGGAACTTCTTCTTCCAGTGGTAAATCGAATCCGTCTTCTTCTGTAGATTCATTTCCAAATATCATTTCCTCGTCTGCAACTTCTGTTTCAGTTTGGTCTTCCCACTCTTCGAATGCTTCTTTTGTTTCTTCAACTTTATCTTGCAACTCTTGGTCTGTAGTAAATGGAACTGTAGTTTCTGATTGAGGAACGTATCCGTCTGCAACTGGTGAACCATTTGCGTCCCAACCTTCGTCTACTGGTTGAACTTCTGCAACACTTGGTTCTGATTGTTCTACACCTTCATCAGGATTAAGGAGTCTTGCCATTTGAAATGCTTTAGACGTTTGTTTTGGTTCTCCTTGTTTACCCTTTTGAATTTTAGTTTCGGGTATGGACACTCCATGTTCTTGTGCAAGTTGAGCAGCTTCTTCTGCAGACAATTCTACGAATCCGTCTTGATTGAGTTGTCCTTCTTTGACACCAATCACTCCGTCATTGTTTAAGTCAACATTGATACCATGTGAAGCAAGGATTGCTTCTAGTTGTGCAACTTTAAGTTCTGCATCTTTTCTTTGTTTACGTTGGTCACGAATCTTATCAGTCAATGCAGCTTTGTCTGCTTCAATCTGAGCTTCTTTTGCAAGTCTGTCTGCTTCTTGAAGTTCAACTAATTGTTGTTGTGCAACTTGAACTGCTTGATTGTAATCTGTTAATCCTTTATCGATTTCATTTCTTACTGCAATCACAGCGTCGAGTTCTTCAATCTTAATAAGACCACTCTTTAAATGTAATTGCAATAACGTAGATACTGCACTTGCAGATTGAGGATTAATTCCTATCTGATAATTTGCAATACGTTGTTGAACTTTTTGTAGTTCTGTTAATTCGGGAACAACCTGTTCACTTGCGAATTCTGATTTCACTTCTTCTGCCATATTTAAAATACTCCATGGAGTCCTACTCGACTAGAAAGTTTTACACATTGGAAAGAATAAAAACTTTCCTAATTAATATGTATAGTCTCTGAGGACATTAATATTTATTTAATTTATATGTTCGGGAAAGGCTTTTTGTGCAAGTTCTTTTGTAATATTCTTGAACGGCCAAACCTTCTCTTTCACTAATTCTAACAACTCTGCTTCCTTCGCAGGAATACCTTCTAACAATTGAATCCACATTGTTTCTCTTCTGATTTGTGGAATCTCTTCAGTCACAAAGTATTTGAATTGTCTTGTTTCAAATCTAAGACTTGTTGGTGCAAGGTCTGTTGCTGGAGCAGTGTCTTCATTGTAAGGTGTCTTCCCTTTAGGAAGTGTTGAATTGATATTATCATCAAACACCCATTGCAATAAAAATCTTACTGCACCATTTCTGTCGTTAAAGGTTCTAAGACCATTAACTGCATTTTCTTCAGACTCTTCTGCAACGATATTTGCTTGACAAAATATCTCATACACGTCTGCGTCATTAGTCAACTGTTTTCTTTCAGTGACTAATTCCATTTTTGGTTTATTGGGAGCACCCTTAGGTCTACCCCTTCCTCTTTTTTTCTCCGTCATAACGAAAAATCTCCTACATTGTCTAACAACTCATTTAACCTATGAGTCCTTAGGTAATCAAACACCTTTCCTTTTACTGGGTTAGTGTTTGCAAATTCACTAATAATACTATCTTCAATATCCTTCGGAATGAAATCGAAATCAATTAGTGTTTGATTTCTTAGATAGTTCCGATAGTATTTATCGTCATTTTCAATACTGATTCTGAGATACTTATCTTTGATTGGTTTACGTAATGGTGTCTGTCTAATACCTTCGACCATACAATCGTCACTGGATAAGATATTAGGAATCCCGTCTGACTTATCTCCAGTGAGGATATGTTCCTTTAGAAATAAGGACGGGTCTTGACATACGACTTCTTTGTTTAGATTTGGTGACCATTGAATTACATTGTCTAGTGATTGTAATTGTTGGAAGTCTTTATCACCACTGATTATAAGAATGTCTTCCTTTATATGTTTTGATAATACTGCAATGATATCGTCTGCTTCACACCTCTCAACATACATGTATCTATATGGGAAGTTATCTCTGAGTTCGTCTTTGATAACTTGAAGTGTATTAAAGATTACACCCCAATCCTTATCGTCTTCTTCTCTGAGTTTCTTTCTGTTTGCTTTGTAGTTGGGAAAGAACTCTCTTCTCCATGGGTTAGCAGCGTCCGTGCAAAGAACTATTTCTCCATAGTCCCCAGCATATTTTCTTTGATAATTCCTAATGGAATTAATAATCATTGGTCTGAGTTTACTCTCACTCAGTTCACCATCGTTCAACTTGAGTTGAACCATCAGACCAGCAATTATGGTCTGAGTAAAATCTATAAGTATCATTTTATCACTTTAATCAATAATGTATTTTTGGTAATTAAATCGTTTCCTTCTTTTAATTTAGAACGAGGTATCTCGTCAATAAATCCTTTTGCAATAATATTACCACCTTTATATATTCTATCAAGTAATTTGTAATCCGTCAAGGTCTTTTCTTGACATGTCACGAATCCATTGATACGTGAACCTTTTACGGATAGTCCACCATTCTCTGCATCGAATACAGTGAACTTTTTACTTGCAGTGTTATAAGTGAATAACATTCTTGCACGAATTATTTCTTCGGGGTTAATAGATTCATACTTGGTAAACTTCTTTAGATAAGGAAGTTTCTTTACAAGTTGAGCAGGGGTCTTGATTCTGACTTTACGGACTGGTTTATATTCGTCCACATATTTTTCAATATCAGTTTCAAAACCCTTAAGTGTTTTAATGACTTTTCTTTTTTGTGGTTTTGTTAGGAAGTTATAAGCTTCGTCTAACTGTTCACAACCTTCTTTGTTTTCTAACTCATAAATTATATCTTCAGTAAATCCTTTCATGTAATTTACTACACGTCCACTAAAGTCTAATTGTTTGAGATACTTATACATGGAGAAAGAAGTTGTCTTCTTATCCATTAGGTTATCTATCTGAGCCTCAACTTCCACCAAGGCAAGTTCTGCCTTGTTTTGCATACGTTCTTGAATTGTTGGTTTTGTATTCATAAAACAAAGTATAACAAAAAGTTTAAGTCACTGTCAAGTTAGTCCTCTTCAGAAGTATCGTGTTTGTTTGTCAATAGGAACTTCCTAGACGGGTTAATCATTAAGTTTGCACGATTCATAAAATCTCTATTTGCAAGAAAAGGGATTTTACCTCTTTGGTCTAAACTGACTTCTTGTTCATATATAGTATTTAAGAAGTTTAACTCACACATCACCACTGGTCTAGTCTCGGGTGGTTTGATTAATGTAAGTTCTCTGACCAAAGGTTTCTTATACTTTTTACCATTCCTTTCGAAATGAACAACCTTCCCTCTAACCTCATAGGAGTCTGCGTGAAGGGCACAAGCATTTGCACTATTACCAGTGTCTAGCTTAACAGTCATCGTCTCTCCATCGACCTCTATGGTCTCGAGAACACCACATTCTGTTGCACTCTTCTTCCAAATATTTCTATCGAAGTAATCGTCTATGATTGTTTCACAAACTTCTTCACCTAGTGCGTCACTGATTCCTTGTGACCCAGGCGACTGGTTAACCTCTAAAATAAAAGGTGCATCTTTCTCTCTGTTATCAGCAGGAATAAAGTCAACACCAACCCATTGACCATTTACTGCTTTTGCAGCGATAAGACATGTTTCTTTTTCTAAATCTGTTAGTTCGATTTCTTCTGCTTCTGCACCTTGTGAAATATTAGAACGGAAGTCGTCAATGATTTTCTTACGTTTCATTGCACCGATAATTCTTTTATTGTTTATCATAACCCTTACGTCATATTCCATGTCGATATACTCTTGTAAAAGAATATCACAATTAGGGTCAATCTTATACACTAGACTCACTGTAGACTGCAGAGAACGTTCCGTTTCAACAAGTAATACCCCAACACCCTTTGCACCTTGAAGTGTCTTTAGAACCATTGGGAATTCGTTGTCGAGTCTTTCAGCAGCTAGGTCAACAGTTTCGGGGTCTTCGTTTGGAACCAAAACTGTTCGAGGTTGGTTCATACCAATCTCTTGTAATCTCAAATAAGTTCTAAACTTATCTGCACACACTTCGATACACTCCCTTGAATTTACTACAGGGAATCCGTATCTTTCGATTTGTGAAATTAAATCTAAGTATGAATCTTTAGTTGTGACTGCACCACGAACCATAACAAGTGTGTCTGCATCTAATTCAAAACCTTTCTTATCGTCTTGGTTATGAATTGTAATGGTTCCATTATCGTCACGTTCAATATATGCACCATTCACTTTAACACTATACACTTCACAACCACGTTCTTTTGCAATGTTGTAAAGTTTACTGGAAGTTGAACTTGGTTTTTTTATGACTGGTTTGTCTTTGTTCTTCTTTGCCTTTTTCACCATGCGACGTTCTGCAATGACAACCAAACGATATGGTTTATCATTAGTCTTCTCTTCTGAGATTAACTCGTTGAACGATAACATTCTTTTATTCCTCATGTTTAATTAACTGAACAAATTTTTCTGCGTCAATCACCACCAGTGGTTTATGACGATTCCTTTTTATTACTACAAGGGGTTCATACCCTTTGCAATTTTCAGAAGCTTGTTCGTATGCTTTCCATACGTTTACTGCTTCTTGATTCTTACATTCTACACTGAAAGGAAATAACTGTCTAGATTGTTTTCCAAGAATAATGTCCTCACCTTGAGAACCCATAGGTCTTGATTCTATATCTTCAGAATCTAATCCTAGTGTTTCGACTAGGACGTTTGCAAACCACTGTTGTAGTTTTCGACCTTTAGCTTTTGCTGATGATGTTTTCATTAAATTGCACACTCACTCCACAACCACAACTGGATTGTTCATTAGGATTTATAAATTTAAAAAATTCATTTAATCCTTCTTTAATATAATCTAATGTCATACCTTCTAAAAAAGGTTGACTGTTCTTATCTATAAGAAAAGAGAACTTACCATAATCTATGACTTCGTCTCCGTCTTTAATAGTATCTTCTGCAAAGACATATTCGAAACCAGCACAACCACCACCAGTGACACCAAGTCTTACTGACTTAACATTTCGTTCTAATAGTTTTTGTATTGCAATGTCCGAAACTTCTATCATAGAAGTATTTATGCATTCGGGTCTTGAGGTGGGTAATTTGTTCTCTTATCTTTACACAACTCATAGGGAATTGCAATCTCTTGGTCTTCGGGGATATATAAATGATTTATCTCAGAACGATTACACGTATCAATTGCATCAAAGATATTCTCAACGAGTGCTTCACCACCTAAGTTGAATGAAGTGTTAAAGATAATTGGTGTCCCAGTGAGTTCACCGAACCCTTTAATTAAATCGTAATAGTTTTTATTCTGTTCACGATTGACTGTTTGAATTCTACAGGTTCCGTCTGCATGAACCAAACTAGGAATCTCGTCATATGCTTTTTGTTTCGCTTGAATTGCAAAAGACATATTCGGTGAAGACTTGAGTTGCAACATTTCAAAATATTCATGTGCATGTTCTTCTAAGATTGTTCCTGCGAATGGACGATAGTCTTCTCTACGTTTGACTGAGTTAACAATTTGTTTTGCATGAGAATTACGTGGGTCAAATAATATACTACGATTACCTAATGCACGAGGCCCCCACTCAGACCTACCTTGAAAGATTGCAACAATTTGTCTGTTGTCAATCAGTTCATGCAAAACGTCATCTAAATTTCTATGTATTCTCGTTATTATCATTCTTTTTACTCACTATATCTTTATTTTTAAATAACAGGTCAAGGTGAACACACGCACCAAACGCAGTTCCTCCGTCATGTGGAATTGGGTCAACAAAAAATTGGTGGTCGGGGAAGGCACTTAAATATTTGTAATTGTTTGTGCAATTCAACGCATACCCACCACTCAATACTATGTTCTTACAGTCGGGGTTGAGGTCGATTGCTTTCTGAATAGTTTTACAAGTGTTATCGAATGCATGGAGTTCTAACTCTTGTGCATACGCAAAATTATTAAAGTTTCGTTTTGGTGGTTCGGTTGCAATACCATAACTTGCCATACCCATAACTTTACCTGCGGCACGTCCCAACTTATCACACCCTAGTGCATGAGATAGGTTAGAGAAGTCCATACCATTACTTGGTCTAGAAGTGTATTCGTATTCCACCCCGTTTTTGACTTCGATTACATTCTCACCTTCATAATCCATTGACCCGTGTTGTTGATTCGGGAAACCACTGTTATGAAGATTACCTAAGGCTCTATGGTTGGAACTTAATACCCATTGACGTTCTGCAAACTCACCTTTTTTCATTCTGTAAATGGATTCAATCTCTTGATAAGACCGCCAGTTCTCCCAGTCTAACCTTGCACCACCCCCGTCCATGGTGATTGCAATACAGTCTTCACCATTTTCGTAATAAGGACTGAGGTAATAACCACAATATGCGTGAAACAAGTGGTGTTCATACCAAAAATAATATGAGTGCATGGGTTCCCCGTCAACTTCGAACTGACTTGCAAACCCGTCATGAATTTGTTTCTCTTCGATAATACCACCGACACCACTGTCTAAAATATAATCACTATATTTTTTGACCAGTTCTTGTTCACGTTCATTATTTAAAGGTGCAGACGCAATCCATTCTGCAATCTCGATTGAAGTCATACGATTCTCTAAGAGTTTGTCTACGTCCCAGTCGATATTAAAAGCACGTCTATCAAAACTTGCAAAGACTAGTTCGTCTGGCCTTTGCACACCACCTTTATAGATTGCACTCAACACGTCATGGTGTTGGTCGTCTGAACTTTTTGCAACGGGTGACCAATATTTCTTGCGTCTAAATCGGTCTTCTTCATACATGAATTCTAGTGTTTGGGTTTCGGTATCATACTGACACACGGAAGTGTCGTGACTGGAATTTATTCCCACAATTTTCATATTAAATCCTATTCTTTATTTTAATTTTTTCTTTATCTGTTCTGCTTCTGCAATTTTACCGACAAAGTCTTTCGTTTTATTTAGGTCGACTAATTCTTGGTCTAACATGTCTTCAAACATTTGACCACGACCATACTTGACACCACTTGCCCATGAGAAATATACACAACTTGCAATAAACACAACGTGTAATAAAATTAAATCGGTTGACATTATACTATATAGTCCTCGGGTTCTTCTATCTTTTCTTTTCTTCTATTTGTTTGCCATTCTTCATAATAACGAAGCACACCTTCTTTGAATATCCAAACGAGGAGTGCAATCACACTTCCCCAAAATACAAGATTCAGTGCAAGTTCAAAAAGAAAGACAGGAACATTCCATAAAAATTCAATCATAATATATTCTCTACTAGATTACGAATTAACAATAACAACCCAGCACCATTCAACATGATTAACGCTCGGTCATTCCATAAGACTGATACCCATAACCAAAGGGATATACCTACCATACTTAAATACAAGTCATAGGTTTCATACCCACTGACACCACGAAACGACATTGCAACCAATACAAAGATACTTGCAACCCATTTTACATACCAGTCTGTAGTATATTTAGGTGTTGCAGATTTAAATATTCTATTCGATTTCTTTATTTCTTCTGCATTAAATTTTGGACTCATAACCTTTCCTTAATTTATTCGTATTACCGATAATCCAATAACACTCACTGTTGTTTTTCTCCCAATCGACCA
>Ga0181575_10004001_pt1 | contig 10362 bp, 11 predicted proteins | sample 101ome_23_FD_145599 | JGI IMG/M metagenome (GOLD analysis project Ga0181575, IMG submission 145599) | Coastal salt marsh microbial communities from the Groves Creek Marsh, Skidaway Island, Georgia - 101411CT metaG (spades assembly) | ecosystem: Environmental > Aquatic > Marine > Intertidal zone...
GAAGTCCTCCTGCAGAAATGTTGCCATAAAATAAGGCCAGCGCAAAGGCTGGCCGAGTTTAGGGAGGAAATGCGTTAGATTCAGCGTTGAGGCTGCGCTGATATTGTGACGGGTTTATGGCTTGAATGGTGTCTTTGTGTGTTTTTGATCAATTGGAACGATTAAAAGTGGTACCAAAAGTGGTGCTAAAAACCACCAATTGGCGATTAAGTGACTGATAATATTAGGTAAATGTAAGGAAAATGGCGGAGAGGGTGTCTGCAGAATGCAAATTCAAGCCATTGATAATGATTCATTTTTTTAGTTGTGTAGGGTCTTGCCCCACATTTTACCCCACATAAAAATCAGGGTTACTGTGGACGTTTCTCAATCAGATTTGGACTTGGTTAGAGGGGGTGGAGCCGCAGGACGCAGGGGCTTGCGTCTCGGATCGGTGGTTTATTTGATTGGTTGGTGAACACAACAGGGAGTAATATCGTTTTAACTTAAGTAAATAACACTCAAAAAAACCATGATTATGTTTATGCGGAATTTTGGCGTGTGGTTTTTTCTATGCAGCCACGCTAAATTGCGCCAAGGTTATGCGGGAATAGTTGCAAATTATGCCCTGGCCAGTTGTTTAGGCTTTACCGATCACTAAAGACAGCAGCAACAGGGGTGATGTCCGGTCCAATACAGGCGCCGGGGGATAAAGGGAGCAAAATACATGATAGCCAGTGCTTTTGAATATCACAAACCTGACACGGTCGATGGAGTTGTCAGTCTATTGTCAAAATGGGGTGATGATGCGCGCGTTATTGCTGGGGGCCATAGCTTGATCCCGGTAATGAAACAGCGGATGACCGATATCAGCCATTTGATTGATCTTGGCGGCATTGCCGAATTAAAAGGCATTTCTATCGATGGTGATAAGATCAACATTGGGGCAATGACAACACAGCATGAACTGATTGCGAGTGAAGCGCTAGCCAAAGCGGCGCCATTGATTCGTGAGGCATCACTGCAGATTGCCGACCCGCAGGTGCGCTATCTTGGGACAATTGGGGGCAATGTTGCAAATGGCGACCCAGCCAACGACATGCCCGGTTTGATGCAAACGCTGGATGCCACATATTATCTGACAGGACCAGAGGGCAGCCGAGAGGTTAAGGCGCGCGATTTTTACGAAGCGGCTTATTTCACCGCACGTGAAGATGAGGAAATCCTCACCGCCATTTCGTTTGCAAAACCGTCAGGTGGCTTTGCATATGAAAAGCAAAAGCGCAAAATTGGAGATTATGCAACAGCAGCAGCCGGGGTGATGATCACGATTGAAGGCGGCAAATGCACAGCAGCGTCAGTGGCATTGACCAATCTTTCAGATACGCCCGTTTATTGCGCCGCTGCGGTTGACGCACTTGTGGGTAGCAGCCTTGATGATGCAGCAATCAAAACTGCGGTCAAAGCAGCCGTTGACGCGTCCGACCCGGTGGCCGACACACGCGGTCCGGTTGATTTCAAAAAACATGTGGCTGGCGTTATCGTCAAAAAAGCCATTACCAGCGCTGTGGCGCGGGCTTAGTTTGGGAGACAGACATGGGAAAAACACACTTGAAAATGACCGTCAACGGCAAAGAGGTAGAACTCTTGACCGAACCACGTCAGTTGCTGATTCACGTGTTGCGCGAGGACCTCAACCTGACTGGCGCACATATTGGTTGTGAGTCATCACATTGTGGCGCCTGTACAGTCGATATGAATGGCATGTCGATAAAATCATGCACCGTTTTTGCGGCGCAAGCCCAAGATTCTGAAATTACAACGATCGAAGGGCTGGGATCACCAGATGGGCTGCATGTGCTGCAAGAGATGTTCAAAGAACATCATGGCTTACAGTGCGGCTATTGTACCCCGGGAATGATCACCCGCGCACACCGCCTTCTGCAGGAAAATAGCAACCCAACTGAAGAAGAAGTTCGGTTTGGCATATCAGGCAATCTGTGCCGATGTACAGGCTATCAGAATATAGTCAAAGCAATTCTGGCCGCGGCGGCTAAAATGAACGAAGTGAAGGAGTCAGCGTAATGAATGAGTCTACACCTCCAAAAGAAGAACGTATGGCCGCGCTTAGCGGTCTTGGAACGTCACGCAAACGCGTTGAGGATGCGCGCTTTACCCAGGGCAAAGGTAATTATATCGATGATATGAAAATGCCGGGCATGCTGTTCGGTGATTTTGTTCGCTCGCCCTATGCGCATGCGCGGATTAAATCAATCAATACCGAAGCGGCATTGGCGCTGCCGGGTGTGCATGCAGTGTTGACCGCAGCTGATCTGGAACCGCTTGGCCTGCATTGGATGCCAACGCTGGCCGGCGACAAGCAGATGGTTCTGGCTGACGGCAAGGTATTGTTCCAAGGACAGGAAGTGGCCTATGTCGTCGCTGATGACCGCTATGTCGCCGATGACGGCATTCAAGCCGTTGTGGTCGAATATGAGGAATTGCCAGTTATTGTTGACCCGTTCAAAGCGGAACTAGATGACGCCCCTGTATTACGTGAGGATATTGCCGACCAAAGCGAAGGGGCACATGGTCCACGCCGCCATCCCAACCATATCTTCACATGGGAATCTGGTGACCGGGCCGCCACTGAGGCAGTGCTGTCAGAAGCCGAAGTTGTGGCTGAGGAAATGATCTATTACCATCGTACGCATCCATGCCCGCTTGAGACTTGCGGCTGTGTGGCATCAATGGACAAGGTTAATGGCAAGCTGACTGTTTGGGGTACATTCCAAGCACCACATGCCGTGCGGACCGTGGCGTCATTGATCTCCGGCATTGCCGAGCACAACATCCGCATTGTTTCGCCTGACATCGGCGGTGGCTTTGGCAACAAGGTTGGTGTTTATCCGGGATATATCTGTGCCATCGTGGCATCGATTGTGACAGGTGTGCCGGTTAAATGGGTTGAGGACCGCATGGACAATCTGATGGCTACGGCATTTGCCCGTGATTATTGGATGCAGGGCAAAATATCAGCCACAAAAGAGGGCAAAATTACTGGATTATGGTGTCATACAACAGCGGATCACGGTGCCTTTGACGCCTGTGCAGATCCAACAAAATTCCCAGCAGGGTTCATGAATATCTGTACTGGTTCATATGATATCCCAACTGCCTATCTGGCCGTTGACGGTATCTACACCAACAAGGCGCCAGGCGGTGTGGCCTATCGTTGTTCGTTCCGGGTGACTGAGGCGGCCTATTTCATCGAGCGCATGATCGAGGTTTTGGCGATCAAGTTGGGGATGGATGCTGCTGATTTGCGGGTGAAAAATTTCATCCAAAAGGACCAGTTCCCGTATCAGTCCGCTTTGGGCTGGGAATATGATTCGGGCGATTATCATACTGCATGGAGCAAAGCGCTGGCCGCTGTCGATTATGAGGGGCTGCGGGCAGAACAAGCCGAGCGTTTGGCTGCATTCAACCGCGGCGAGACACGCAAGCTGATTGGTATTGGACTTAGCCATTTTACCGAGATTGTTGGTGCGGGTCCGGTGAAAAATTGTGACATTCTGGGCTTGGGCATGTTTGATTCATGCGAAATCCGGATCCACCCGACCGGATCGGCAATTGCCCGATTGGGGACGATCTCGCAAGGACAGGGGCATGCAACAACCTTTGCACAAATTTTAGCATCTGAGATTGGCATTCCAGCAGAGGATATCACGCTTGAGGAGGGTGATACCGATACGGCACCATATGGTCTGGGGACGTATGGATCACGCTCAACGCCCGTAGCCGGTGCCGCAACAGCCATGGCTGGCCGTAAAATCCGCGCTAAGGCGCAGATGATCGCAGCCTATCTGTTGGAAGTGCATGATAATGACGTCGAATGGGATGTTGATCGCTTTGTTGTTAAAGGTGCGCCCGAGCGCTTTAAGACAATGAAAGAGATCGCTTTTGCGTCCTATAGTCAGGCGATCCCAGGTGTCGAACCAGGTCTGGAAGCAGTCAGCTATTACGACCCCCCAAACATGACCTACCCGTTCGGAGCCTATATCTGTGTGATGGAAATCGATACCGATACCGGCACAACTGAAATTCGCCAGTTCTATGCGCTAGACGATTGCGGTACCCGGATCAACCCGATGATTATTGAAGGCCAAGTGCATGGTGGGTTGACCGAAGCATTGGCGATCGCCTTAGGTCAAGAAATTGCCTATGACGAGCAAGGCAACGTTACCACCGGCACATTGATGGACTTTTTCATCCCAACCGCTTGGGAAACACCAAACTACCAGACGGACTTTACCGAAACACCAAGCCCGCATCACCCAATTGGTGCCAAAGGTGTGGGGGAAAGCCCAAATGTTGGTGGTGTCCCAGCCTTTTCAAACGCCGTGCATGATGCGTTTAAGAGCTTTGGCCTGACGCAAAGCCATATGCCGCATGACCATTGGCGGATCTGGAAAATAGCGAACAGTCTTGGGCTACACGACTAAACCAAAAGAATTGGCAGAGGGAATATTTTCCTCTGCCCATTATTTTTTTTTGCGCAGGCAGTCATGAATTGGCAAAATTTACAAACTAAGCTGGCTGGCAAAGGCTATATCGCATCGTCCGAACTGGCGATGGCGATTCATATTGCGCTGGAACTGGAACGGCCCATTTTTGCTTGAAGGCGATGCAGGTGTCGGCAAAACCCAGATCGCAAAGACACTGGCAGACATCCATAATACCGAATTGATTCGGCTGCAATGCTATGAAGGGCTGGATGCGTCGGCAGCAATCTACGAATGGAATTACCAGCGCCAACTACTGTCGATCCGGGCAATGGCGGAGCGGACTGGTGACAGCGGCAACGCCATTGACGATATCGAAACGCGGATATTTTCAGCCGACTATCTGATGGAACGCCCCCTGCTGCGCGCGATCCAGCAAAAAAAGCCGCCGGTTTTGCTGATTGACGAGATTGACCGGGCTGACGAGGAATTTGAAGCCTATCTGCTTGAAATACTATCCGATTTTCAGGTGACCATCCCCGAAATGGGCACCATTACCGCAAAGAGCAAGCCGATTGTTGTGTTGACCTCTAATGGTACGCGGGACCTGTCAGATGCGCTGAGGCGGCGCTGTATTTATAATTTTGTTCCCTATCCCGACCGCACAACCGAATTAGCTATACTGAGGGCCCGTTGCCCGGCGGTTGAACCCGCACTGGCAGCCCAGATCGTCAGCTTTGTGCAAAGCTTGCGCAAAGAAGATCTAGAAAAAAAGCCGGGCATTGCAGAAACGCTAGATTGGGCCGCGGCGCTGGGTGGTTTAGGGGTGAATGATATCACCGTCGATCCAGTTGCATTGAAGTCGTCGCTTGTGTGCTTGCTGAAAACTGAGGCCGATCAGGCGGCCATTCCCAGTGAGGTTGCCCAGCGTTTGGCTGGCAGGGCAGGATAATGGCTGTTACGCGTTTTTTAACTCGCGCTGGCATTGCTGAGCGCATTAGCGATTTTACCCGGCACCTTCGCGCGCATGGAGTTCGGGCCGGCATGCCGGAAACCGAATCTAGCCTTGGGGCTTTACAACTGGTTGATGCAGGCGACCCAAATGATGTAAGGCTTGCATTAAAGGCCATTTGTGCCAGTGACGTTGAGAGCTTTGCCCGGTTTGATGAATTATTTGCTGCTTATTGGTTGAATGCCGGCAAACAACGCCATGATCACACATCAACGCAAAGTCGTAGCGACCAGAAAAACAGTCTGACCAATCTGTCGCAAAAGTTCAGCGCACCACCCGCCGACGGCAGTGGCAGCATCGATACTCCCGATAATGATAATGATGGCGAGGCCGAAAGTTCTGGCGAAGGGAAACTGATAGCGACGCAGGTGACCAATCGCAATGCCACCGATATGCGCGAATTCATTCTGCCTGAAGATGAAGCACGCGCCGCCGAAACCGCCCGCCGGATCGCCACCGCAATCCGGTATAGGCGATCACGCCGACGCAAAGCCGCGCGGCAGGGTGATGGGCTGGATATGCGGCGGATCATGCGTAAATCGGTGGCCACAGGCGGCGAACCGTTGCATCTGTTGCGCCGCCGCCGCCCTGACCGTCCCGTGCATTTGGTCAGTATTCTGGATGTTTCAGGGTCAATGCAGCTTTATGCCAGGGTATTTTTGTCCTTTGTCAAAGGGTTGGTTGGTAATGACCAGCGCACCGATGCGTTTTTGTTTCATACCAGCTTGATGTGCGTGAGTGATGCACTTCGCGACAATGACACTTTGCGGGCGGTTAACCGATTGTCCATGATGGCACGAGGGTTCGGTGGTGGCACGAAAATCGGCGCCAGCTTACGCACGTTTAACAACCAATATGCCAGTCGGATGGCCGGACGCAAAACCGTGGTCATTATTATGTCGGATGGTTATGATACAGGTGAAGCCCACGAGGTAGGAGACGCGCTGGCGCGATTAAAACGCCGTGGATGTAAAATTATATGGTTAAATCCCCTATTGGGCTGGAAGGATTACGCGCCGGTCGCCGCCAGCATGGCCGCTGCGTTGCCGCATGTTGATTACTTTGCTCCATGTAATACGCTAGCCAGTCTAGCGGCCATTGAAGGGGAATTGGAGCGCTTATGACACGTCAGAGCAATACATATATGGCGCATGCGATTGCTGATCAATTACGCGCGGAAGGCACCCCTTTTGCCGTGGCAACGGTGGTGCGGACATTGGCATCAACCGCCGCAAAACCAGGGATGAAAGCCTTAGTGTTGGGTAATGGTGATTTCGCCGATGGCTGGCTGGGTGGTGGCTGTGTGACTGCAGCAGTGAAAAAAGCAGCAATCGTAGCCATCAAAACAGGCAAGGCAACGTTGGTTTGCCTACGTCCTGAGGAATTGTTGGCCGATATTGAGGATGCCGCCGAAGATGGGATGGTGCAGGTGGTGTACAATGGTTGTCCGAGCAAGGGTTCAATGGATATTTTTGTCGAACCGGTGAAGCCGCAGCCCGAATTGCTGGTATTCGGATCGGGGCCGGTAGCATCGGCCCTATTGCGGATCTCATCGTCATTTGGCTTCAGCCTTGTGCTGTGCGGGGAGATTGAACATGCCATCGCTGATCGGCAATATGCCTCACTTATGGAAATGGATAGCGCTGCCCTACCCGATGTTGACCGCTATGTTGTGGTTGCCACCCAAGGCAAGGGCGATGTTGCTACCTTGACAGCGGCGCTGAAAATGGGGGCGACGTATATCGCTTTTGTCGGTAGCCGCCGTAAATTTGCCAGCTTTGAAGACAAGCTGACAAACGCTGGTGTGTCTGCTAAAAAAATCGCCACGGTGCGATCACCGGCTGGGGTGCAAATCAATGCGGTGACACCCGATGAGATTGCTCTGTCGATCATGGCTGAGATTATCCAAACACGCCGCACAGCCGGACAACAACGTGGCACCGACGATGCTTGCTGATATCGTGCCCGAAGTCACAGCCATAAAGCGGCCCACAATTATTTTACTGGCCGCTGGCATGTCACAGCGCATGGGCGGAGTAAACAAGCTGTTATTGCCGATAAACGGTGTGCCAATGGTCCGGCACATGGCGTTAACATTGGTGGCGTTTGCCGATGTGTCACCGGTTGTTGTGCTGGGCCACGAGGCAGAGCGGGTGGGGGCAGCGTTGGATGGGATTGCGCTGACCATGGTTACCAATGCACATTATCAATCTGGGCAGATGAGTTCGGTTACTACTGGTCTCATCGCCGCAGGACAGGCGGACAATTATATGATCTGTTTGGCTGATCTGCCTTTGTTGACGTCGGTAGATTGCGCGGCATTGTTTGCCGCGCATAAAAAAGCTGGCGTTGGTCAAATTACCGTCCCAGTGCAAAGCGAGGATGGTATATTTGTGCGCCGTGGCAATCCGATCATCATGCCCGCATCAGCGAGGCATAAAATTATCAAGGGGAAAACCAACCTTGGATGCCGAGGCTTACTGAATAATCACCCCGACCTTATCTACCCGTTTGACAGTTGCACCGACGGATTTTATGTCGATATCGATACACAAGACGCCTTTCATAAGGCCACTGGCGAGAAACCAGATTTGCAAACAATTGCTTCCTGACAGGAGAGACTAATGGAACTAGCCGACGAAATCACAATCCTCGCTCCTTTGGACAAGGTTTATGAGGGATTAAATGATATAGCCATTCTAAAAGCCTGTATTCCGGGATGTGAGGAGCTAAACTGGACTGGCAAAAATGAGTTGGAAGCCACGGTGACATTGAAAATTGGCCCTGTAAAAGCAAAATTCAAAGGTAAAGTGACGCTGGATACGGCGAATGCACCGAAAGGATTCAGCCTGACTGGTGAAGGCGATGGTGGCTTGGCCGGATTTGCCAAAGGCGGCGCTGATGTCGAATTGATTGCCGACGGGGATGGCACAATGTTGAAATATGTGGCAAAGGCGGAACCAGGTGGCAAAATTGCCCAGCTTGGTGGGCGTTTAATCACCAGCACAGCACGTAAATTATCAAAAATGTTCTTTACCAAGTTTGAAAAAATTATGTCTGGCGAGGAAAGCCTGCCTGAGGAAGATGATGCTGGTGAAACGACACCGAGTAATCCAGTCTCGGCGTGATCCGCTTTTAGCCGGCTTGCGCCCAATGAAGCTATGCTTAACCTTCAAGGCGCCACGCGGTATTAAGTCACAATGTCTAACCGAAATCCTTCCATGGTGTTGTGTTGAGCAAAAACCCGCTCTGGAGGCACCTGCCAACGTGCTGGCAATCCTATGGATGGTCGCTGAAATTTGCACGGGGGTGCCTGCACAGGACCGAGGGTGTCTGCAGAATGCGGATTCAAGCCATTGATAATGTTTCATTTTTTTGGTTTTGCAGGATCTTGCTCCACATTTTACCCCGCATAAAAATCAGGGTTAATGTGAGTGTTTCTCCGTTACCTTTGGACTTTATTGAAGGGGTGGGGTCTAGATTGGGCCGGGCTTGCGTCTCAGAGGGCCGTTACTTCGATTGGTTGGCGGGTTTAAAAGTTAATGTTAGTGTTTTGCATTAGACATTTTACTAGGTCGAAATTTTAAGGTTTGAACGAAATGCTTCCTGACCCATTTGATGTTCCCGCAGCTTGGTATGGTCGAGATATCAGCAAAAAACAAAAACTGTGGAGCTATGAGTTTAATTTAAATGAAATCAGTGAATTGGAAAATGCTTCTAAGGCATTTTCTGATGCTGGCCTTCCCCTTGGCTTGATTACCAGTGATAATTTTCCCCTTCCAAATCTTGGTGAGGTTGTTAAGCGCGTCCAGAAGGAATTGAGAGACGGTATTGGATTTACCTTGTTTCGCGGCCTACCGGTTGATCGTTATGACCAAAAGACGCTTGCGACAATGTTTTGCGGCATAGGCAGCCATATTGGCTTGGCAAGATCACAAAATGCCGCTGGCCATCTTTTGGGTCATGTGCGCAATATCGGCGCCGATTTGAGTGATCCGCGTACGAGGGTTTACCAAACTACTGCAAGACAGCACTTTCACACAGACAGTACAGATGTTGTTGGGCTTTTATGTATCAACAAAGCTAAATCAGGCGGTACGTCTTTACTGGCTTCGAGCGTTACCCTTTTCAATGAAATAGTTAAGCGTCGACCTGATTTAGCTGAAGAATTATTTAATCCATTGGCACGAGATAGGAGAGGAGAGATCCCCGTCGGGCAAATGCCATTCTATAGTGTTCCCGTGTACAATCTCCTCGATGGTTATTTAACCTGCTTTTATCACCGCGAATACATTGACTCTGCACAACGTTACGATGACGCTCCTCGGATCACTGCTTTTCAAAAAGAAGCGATAGATTTTTTCGACGAAGTTGTGAATGAACCGGGCATGTATTTGAGTATGAGTCTAGAACCGGGGGATATGCAATTTGTTTACAATCACCATTTGCTGCATGATCGGACTGAATTCGAAGACTGGCCAGAGCCAGAGCGCCGTCGGCATTTAATGAGGTTATGGTTATGTTTGCCGGAAGATAGGCCGCTCCCGGAGAGCTTTGCCCAGCGATACGGAAGCGTCAAAGTTGGCTGCCGTGGTGGTGTAGTGACGAAAGAGACAGTTCTTCATGCGCCAATAGACGCCTAATGAACACATGCCTTGCTAAAACCCGCTCTGGTGGTCAATGCCAGCGCGCTGGTAATCCCAAGAATGGTCGCTGCCATTTGCACGGTGGTGCCAGCACAGGGCCAAGGACCGCCGAAGGGCGCTCTAGAATAGCTGCTGCACAATATAAGCACGGGAGGCGCTCTAAAGCATTTGTGGCCGCTCAGCGGGCTAGGAATGCTAAGGGCAAGGCAATCAAACGTGA
>Ga0181575_10004011_pt1 | contig 10350 bp, 10 predicted proteins | sample 101ome_23_FD_145599 | JGI IMG/M metagenome (GOLD analysis project Ga0181575, IMG submission 145599) | Coastal salt marsh microbial communities from the Groves Creek Marsh, Skidaway Island, Georgia - 101411CT metaG (spades assembly) | ecosystem: Environmental > Aquatic > Marine > Intertidal zone...
GTTCATTAAAAAGCAAAGTAATCGTTCGCATTTCTTAGCTAAGAACGCAATAGAGAAAAAGGTTAAAATTTTTGCCAATTATTTTGATGAATTAGATTTCTAATGTCTGAAGTAAAATTATCAGCTAGCAGAATAAAAACTGCGAAAACATGCAGTTGGCTTTATTGGGTTAAGTATCACCTGATGTTGCCGGACAAAAAAAACGACGGATCTTCGAGGGGGGATATTTGTCATAATGTTTTTGAGTTTTTAGGTAAAAACAACAAAAAAAGACTTTCTTATTATTCTGAGATCATAAAGCAACAAGATGCTTTTTCTGTGCCCTCGATCAAAAGATATATTTTGTCTCAAGCCGCAAATAAAAATGTTGACGACCAAGAAAACCTAACTTTGATCAATGACATGATTGTTTCAGGATTAGAGTACGATTTTTATGGTAAAGATTTCGGCAAACCTACCAAGTGTTATTCTGAGTATGAGTTTGATATATCGATAGATGAAAAAAATAAAAAATATAGAATCAAAGGTTTTATAGACAAATTGTTTTTATACAAGAGTAAAAAGGTTGCTTTAATTCGTGACTTTAAAACAAGTAAAAATGTATTTAAAGGCAAAGAGGTTTCGGAAAATCTACAAGACTACATGTATTGTCTAGCTGTTAGGCATTTGTTTCCTGAATACACGAATCGCAAAAGTGAGTTTGTTTTCCTTAAATTTGACCTTAAGTCTGGAGACGAATCAAAAGGTCTCCTTAAGATGGATAAAATAACTGCATCAGATTTAAACAAATTCGAAAAGAATTTGACCGATGTTCAATTATATCTGAGCAAATTCAACCAAAGAATGGCCAAAAGTAACTATGCAGCAGATCAAAAGGTCACAAAAGAAGATGGTTTTGCTGGACAAATAGTTTGTGGTTTTGCTAGGTATAGAGGACAACCAAAAAAGAATGGTGACCCAATGTGGCATTGCGCTTATAAGTTTCCATTTGATTACTACGCTCTATATGATGAAAACGAAGATTTGGTCAAAACTGCTTTTATGGAAGATTACTACGAATTAATCAAAATGAAAAAATCTGATTGGATTATCAGAAAAGAAAATTATCAAGGTTGCCCAAGATTTAATAGCACAGAATATTGATATGATTCCGTTGTTCAAAACTCATTATAGCATAGGTAAATCCATACTCACATTTAACCCTAAGGCTACTGAAGGTGGCCCAGATAGTGTTCTTGAATTAGCTAAAGAAAATAATTTAGATAAAATTTTCTTAGCTGAAGATAATATGCATGGTTTTTTGCAATGCAAAAGGCTTTGTGATGAAAATGATATTCAGTTAGTTTTTGGTTTAAGGTTGCAGATATCAGAATCAAAAGATACTAAAGAAAATCATAAAGTTATTATCTTTGGTAAAAATGATGAGGGCGTAAAAAGATTGTATAAAATTTATTCTTATGCTTTTTGTGAAAACGAAGGTTTCGCCTATTTAGATGATCTGAAAAAATTTTGGGACAATGATGCATTATCTTTATGCATTCCGTTTTATGATTCTTTTATTTACTATAATAATTTTACCTTTGATAAGTTTGATCCGCCTATTCGTGATTTTGGTGACGTAATATTTTTCATTGAAAATAATGGGCTACCTATAGATAGATTTTTAGCTGATAAAGTTAAAAAGTACTCGAACACTTATAATTTCAACTGTGAGTTTGTGAAATCTATATATTATAATAAAAAATCTGATTTCAAGGCCTTTCAAACATTCAAAATTATCAACAACCGCAGAATGGGAAGGACATATAGCTTAGAGCGTCCAGAATTGCCCGGGTGCAGCAGTAACGAATTTTGCTTCGAAAGCTGGTTAAACTATGAAAGACAAACTGTATCTATCTCCTAAATTGTATGTAGGTAAATCCTCGACTCACGGATATGGCGTATTCACAAGCGAAGATTTGAAAAAATCTGAAATTGTTGAGCAAGCTTACTATATTATTCCTGACAATGAAAAATGGGAAGATTTAGATACAAAGTTCACAAAGTACTTTTTCAGTATTCCTTTTTTGCAAGACCATTACAAAGATTTTGCAGACCAACATGATGCTGTGCAACTTTCACATGTGACTCGCCCAATTTGTGTTTTGGGTTTTGGTATGATATACAACCATACTCAAGAATCAAATATCGATTACACAATCAATGAACGTAGTCAAATAGTACAGTATAAAACAAATCAAAGCGTGTCTGCTGGATCAGAGTTAAAAATAACATACAACCCTTACGCACAATTTTAAATGCTAAATAACTTACTTAGGTTCAATAAGAATCAAAAATATATAGTTTTTGATTTTGAAACAGAGAGCTTGAACCTTTTTTATAATAAACCGTGGCAACTCTCTTTTGTTATCGCAACTGGCAATAAAGTTACAGAAGAACATGATTACTTTATTGATTGGCCAGATTTAAAGGTTGGGGAAGAGGCTGCGAAAATCAATCATTTTAATTTGTCTGATTATAATAAATCGAAGCAAGATGCTCGCAAAGTTCTTGATTGCTTCGAAGGTTTTTTGTACGATAAAGATTACATAATCGTAGGCCACAATATTATAGGGTTTGATATATATATTCATAATATTTATCGAAGATTGTTGGGGGAAAAGCCAGATTACACATACTTGGAAAGGCTTGTGGATACTAACTGTTTATCTAAGGCTATTAAACTCCAAATCCCCAAAAAGAAAGATGAATCAGTTTTTCAATGGATGAGTAGATTAAACTTTTTCCATAAGCGTGGACTTAAAACATCCCAAAAACAAATGCTTAAAGAAAACAATATAGATTTCAAAGAAGAACTTTTACATAATTCATTGTATGATGTCCAAATGAATTTTGAACTTTTCCGCAAACTTATTTACCAGATAGATATATGAAATTTGCAGACCAATTTGAAAAATATGATGATTGCGCCCCAGCAGGAGTATTGCTTCCGAATATTAAAATCGAAGATAAGTGGTACGACACTCTTAATTTAAAAAAAGACTGTGATAATTTTACATTCATAAAAAAACTATGCAGCAAATATTTTCTTGATAAAGGTTTAAATGCTAAGTCGAATAAGCAAGATTACATAGATAGAGCTCAGCAAGAGTTGGATATCCTCAATGAGTTAGGTTTTATTGATTATATATTGCTGAATTGGGATATTCTCAATTGGTGCCATGAAAATAATGTGCCTACTGGCCCCGGCAGAGGAAGTGCGGCAGGATCTCTCATTTTGTATTTATTGGGTGTAACTAAAGTGGACCCGATTAAATATGGATTATTCTTTGAGAGATTTGTTTCTAAAAGTCGGGCAAGAAAGGTCGAAAAAAATGGAATCGTATATCTTGATGGGAGCCTTCTTGCTGATGTGGATAATGATATTGCATTCGATAGGAGGCAAGAAGTAATTGAATACATTAAAAATCGACATCCTGAAAGAACTTGTCGAATTTTAAATTTAGTAACTCTTAGCGGCAAAATTTGCATCAAAGAGGCTGGCAAAATTGTGTCTTGTTATTCTGAACAAGATATGAACGAAATAAGCGATCTTATACCGGTTCAATATGGCAAAGTAAGAAAGCTCAAAGAAGCTGTTCAAGAAAGTGATGTGTTTGCATCATGGGCAAATCAAAACAAAGAGTGTTTTGAGATAGCTAGAAAAATAGAAGGTCTAATTAAAAATACTGGAGTTCATGCTTCCGGTATAGCTATTTCTCGCCAAAAATTAACAAATATTTGCCCAATTCAAAAAACCAAAGACGGTGAGCTTATTTCGTGCTACGACATGAACTGGATAGCTGAGCTCACAGTTAAGTTTGATATTCTTGGGCTTAAAACGCTCACAGTTTTGCATGATGTCTGCCAGCAAACTGGAGTCGATTTAGATAAAATCAATGTTGATGACCCTGATATATACGATAATTTTCAAAATCTTGAGTCAGGACAAGGATTATTCCAAATTGAAGCTGATACTAATTTTGAAGTTTGCAGAAAAATAAAACCTAAATCTTTAGAGGATGTTTCCGCTGTTGTTGCTATTGCTAGACCGGGTGCTTTGCAGTTTAAAGATGATTATGCTACTTATCTAGAGACGGGAGAATTCCAGAGTAAGCATGATTTTTTTGATGAAGTTTTGTCTTATACTGGAGGTGTAGCTCTTTATCAAGAGCAACTGATGAAAATGGCTGTTAAGATAGGGTTTAGTTTAGATGAGTCAGAGCAGCTAAGAAGAATTGTCGGCAAAAAGAAAGTGGATCAAATGCCAGCTTGGAAAGAAAAGATTTCCCAAAAAATCAAAGAAAATAATCTTGATCCAGTAATTGGTGATATTTTGTGGAGCGTAGCTGAAGACAGTGCTAACTATAGCTTCAATAAGTGCCTCTTGCCAGAAACTGTTGTGCAGCATGAGGATGGATTTAAATGCCTATCTGAGATCCGTAAAGGGGATAAAGTTTTAGCTTATGATGTAGATAATGATACTGATCACTATGTTGAAATTTTAGATATCCATAGTAATGAGGTCGAGGTATATGAGGTAGAGATGGAGGATGGGACTAAAATATCATGCTCAATGGATCATAAATTCCTTTGTGAAGATAAAAAAATGCACCCTCTGAAAGAAATTATTTCCCAAGGTCTTCAAATAATGTGTAAGCAATAGTATGCGTATTATTGAAACTTTGGATTCAAAGAGTGTCATACCTTGTCATATATTTAACATTTGTAAGATTGATGGTAAAAACAAGAAGGATATCATTAAGCTTTTCCCCACAAGAAAGCATGGTGCATATTATATAGATAAGTTCATTAATTACTTATCTTCCTACCATAGTATTTCGCTAGTAGAATATCTAGAATCTTCTTTTGATTTCACTTGGCCTATATGCCCAATCTCAGGAGATAAAGTTGGATATAAAGTAAGTGGCAAAGGAATAATTCTTTCTAAATTTAAAAGAGGTAAAATTTCTAGAGAGCATTCCAAAGCTTTTAATAATTTCTGCCAAAAGATGTCGGAAGAAAGGGTTGGATCAGGTAATCCAATGCATGGGAAAAATCCTTGGAATAAAGGTTTATCAAAAGACGACAATGACTCTTTAAAAAAAATTAGTGAAAACCGAATTGGCATAAAGGTATCAAAAAAGACAAGACAAAAACTTAAGGATGCAAGGGCAAAGCACCCTTTGAAAATCCGGCATACTCAAAAACATTCAGAAGAATCAAAACAGAAAATGAGAGAGGCTACCATTTCCAGATGGGAAAATGGAGATTTTTCATTCAAAAAAACTTCGATAGAAAAAAGAGTTGAATCTTGGCTTATAGAAAATGGTTATAAATTTATCTATCAATATAGTATTTCAGGATTTGTTGCCGATTTTGCTTGCCCTATTTCCAATATTGTCATAGAGTGCCATGGTGATTTTTTTCATTGCAATCCTAATATAGATAAATACTCAATCCCTAAATATGCAGTTCAGAAAAGGAATGTATATCGTGATACATTAAAGAGGTCTGTATACAAAGAAAAAGGATGGCATTTAATTGAGCTTTGGGAATCGGATATTAACTCAGGTGAATTTAAAGATATTTTACAATGCAGCTTAAAAAGATAATCTCAGTTAAGAGTTTGGGTAAGAGAAAGACTCTAGATCTTGAAGTTGATCATAAAGATCATAATTTTTATGCTGAAGGTTTAGTTTCTTCAAATTCGCATTCCATCTCATACGCAACTTTAGCAGTGTGGACAACGTATATGAAGTTTAAGTATACGTTACCATTTCTTATAGCATTGTTACGTAACTCTAAATACGAACAAGATCCTTATGAAATTATAGACAAAGTTTCTAAAGAGGCCTCTAAATTCGGAATCAAAATTTTACCTCCAGACTTAGCTAGAAGTAGCATGGATTTTACAATTGATGGTGATAATATACGTTATGGCTTAAATGCAATCAAAGGTATTAGTGAAAAAAGTTTAGAATCTATTATCGAATTCAGGGGGGCTAAAACTACAAATAAATTTGATGTTTTTCTTGCTGCAAAATCAGCTAAAATTAACATTGGTATACTCAGTAGTTTGATACAGGCAGGAGCTTTAAGTAGTATTAACGATGAAAGGGCTAGAATGGTATATGAAGCTCAAGTGTTCAATATTTTTACTGATAGAGAAAAAAGGAACTTCCTTAATTTGGGTGAAAAATACAATTATGATGTTTTCAGCATATGGAGTAATGAAGTAGCGAATGGTAAGAACGTAGCGGCAGATGGAAAGGTTTTAGTCTCAGACAGAAGAAAGCAGACCATAAAATCTAAAACAGAGCAATACTCTTTAATATTTCAAAAGAATAAGCAACATAAAAAATTCGCAAATTGGTTTTTTGAGCGTAAATTATTAGGGTATAGCTATAGCTCAAGGTTGAAAGATTTATACGGTAAAAGTTATGGATATATTGGTATAGAGGAGTTCGTAAGCGAGCCAGAAGGCATCCAAGGTAAAATCATTGGAATCGTCAAAGAGTGCAGGGTCGCTAAAAGCAGAAATAGCGGAAAAAAATATTGTAAATTTATTGTGAGCGATGAAAAAGCAGAAATTAACTGCTTTATATGGGAAGCATTGCTTGACGAGTTGTCAGAAAAAGATAGTATACCTAACAAAGAAAACATTGTAAGTGTTCGTGTTAGAAAAATGGATGGTAATGGTTGCTCAGTAAACCAATTGACCACATTAGACGAACAGATTTACATGAAACTATCTGATTTAAGATGACTGATAAATTAACGCCAAGATCAAAATGGTTTATAGATAAAGCAACTGAAGTAGCTAAGCAGCTAAATCATGGGTGCTTAGATATAGACCACCTACTTCTTACTTTTTTATTTTGCGAAGACGCTAAAACGATCAGAATTTTTCATGAAATAGATTTCGATTATGAGTCAGTTCGAAACTGGATGGCTCATAATTATTTCGAAAAGAAAAAGCGCAAGCCTAAAAATTTTGATATTAGCCCCCGTGTTGACCAGATAATTAAAGATGCTACTGAGTTTGCTCAATTATGTAATTCAGACTGGGTTGCAATTGACCATATTTTTATTGGTATTTTAACTAATGTAGATGATCTGCATGAAGAAATTCAAGATAGGTTAAACTTTAATTTTGAAGTTTACAAAGATAAGATAACAAAATATTTTCATGGCGAATCTTTAACATTGAAAGTTGACTCATCAAAAGAAGCTGATCAGGGCACGGAGACTTATGAAAGTCTTAGTAAATATGGGGAAAGTTTAAATGATAAATGTGTATCTTCTGATTTTGTCTTAATTGATAGAGAGTATGAACTGGAAAAAATACAATGTATTTTAAACAGAAAATACAAAAATAATGTTTTAATTCTCGGGGAATCTGGGGTTGGAAAAACTTCTATTGTTGAGTATCTTGCTCATAAAATAGCAAATGGCACTTGTAGTCATTACTTGAACAATAAAATCGTTTTCAATTTAAATCTCACCTCGCTTGTTTCGGGGTCTAAGTATCGTGGAGATTTCGAAGCCAAGCTTCAGGCTGTGATTGAAGAGGCTAAAGGTGAAAATGTAATTTTGTTTATTGATGAAATTCACACTTTGGTAGGCACGGGTGAAGCCGAAGGGTCTTTAGATGCGGCAAATGTACTAAAACCTTATTTAGCTAGCGGTGAAATAACTATTATTGGTGCGACCACTAACCAAGAATACAGAAAAAAGATTTTTCAAGACAAAGCTTTAGCTAGAAGATTTGACACTATACATCTTTACCCTCCCTCAAAAACAGAAACAGAAAATATCCTTAAGTCAAAAAGGGATATCTTAGAAAATTTTCATTTAATTAGTGTTTCGGATAGCATACTGCACGACATTATTAATTTGTCTGAGAAATACATAAAAGATACAAATTTCCCAGATAAAGCTATCGACTTGCTAGATCTTAGTTGCAGTTTTTCTAAAATATCGCATATAAAAAAACCAAAAGCTTTGGTAAAAAAAGAACAAAATTTAGTTATTAACTTGGTTGATTCTGCAGCTTCTTCTGCAGAAGATAAACTTAAATTGCTCGATTCGTATAAAAACTCTTATCAAAGATGGTGGGATAAAATCAATAAGTATAGATATCCTATTACTATAGAAGATGTTTTAGAGGCTTTATCCTTAAAGACTGGTATTCCTAAAGAAAAGTTTTCTAATGATGATTTAGATAAGTATGCGAACTTAGACGAAATCTTAAAAGTTAAGATTTTCGGTCAAGATGAAGCTGTATCTAAAGTATGTAAATCATTGGTTAGGCATAAAACTGGGCTCAAAGACCCTAATAAACCTATTGGAACATTTTTGTTTCTAGGCGCTACAGGAGTGGGTAAGACGTATTTAGCCAAAACTTTAGCCAAAGAATTTTTTGTGTCTGAAAAAAGCTTTATTCGGCTTGATATGTCAGAGTTCTCAGAAGAGAGCAGTGTATCAAAATTAGTTGGCTCAAGTCCGGGTTATGTAGGATTTGAAAGCGGAGGATTGCTTGTTGAAGAAGTTGCAAATAACCCTCATTCTATCATTTTATTCGATGAAATTGAAAAGGCTCACCTTAAAGTGCAGCAAGTTTTATTGCAAATTTTAGATGAAGGTCAACTTACTGATTCTATGGGCAGAAAAGCCAATTTCACTAATTGTATTGTTATTGTTACAGGCAATATAGGTTCTCATCAATTGGTGAAAACTCAAAAACTAGGCTTTAATTCTTCTTTTTCTGAAGAAGATAAGAAAAATGAAGCATTTTCTTTATTAAAGAAAAGTATGCCTCTCGAACTAATAAATAGATTTGATGAAATTGTATTTTTTAACAATCTGACTTCATCAAATATGAAAGATATTATATCTAAAGAATTACAAGCGTTTTCTTTGACAGGTGAGAATTTAGGTTCTTCTAAGATAAAATACTCGAAAAGGCTTATTGATTTTATTTACTCTAAAATAGAAAAACAAGAGTTTGGAGCTAGAGAAGTAAAAAGAATTATCCATAAAGAAATTTTAGACACTCTTTCAGATTATATCATTAACCACCCAGATGAAAATACATACAATGTAAATTATGATAAAAAAACAAATAACATTGTGATAAAATCTTCTAAATAGTGTAATTATGTTGGATGGGCGTCGAATATCAAGGTAATAATCCAATGATGCTATCTCAGATAATTCACTCTGAGACGGACACTGGTTTTTTAGCCACAGGTTATAAGCCTCAAATAACAGGCCTTTTGTCTACAGGCAATATCGCAGATGAGGCCGTGTTAAGAGATCATATTGCTAGAGAGTATTTTAGAACTTTATACCATCATGATCTTTCTGATTATATAACCGATGATTACGACGCAGGATTTAGACCTTTAACTTTTACCGGCCTTTACAGCTAATGCCTTTACCTAAACCACGTAAAAAAGAAGACCGCAATGAATTTGTTTCCAGATGTATGTCTGACGATATAATGAAAAAGGAATACAAAGATAATAAGCAGCGAGTAGCGGTATGTTTAACACAGTTTCGTAATATTGAAAAATCTAAAGGTGATGCTAACTGGGATGATGTACGTAAAGGTGATACACTAGGATTATCATAATGGCTACACCTCCAAATATCTCAAATGGGTTTGAAACTTCTCCTAGCAGAAATCATACCGTAAATTTTAATTACGTATGGGACGAAGCTAACGAATATTGGACTCCAGAAAAGGGAAATTCTTTAAACTATAATTCAATTGTTAGCCAAGCAAAAGATTATATACATAAATTTGGAAGTAATCCTGATGTATCTAACACAGTTAGCGCAACTGCTCCAGAAACAGTATGGGACGGCTCTACTGAGTATACTTTTCCGCCTGATGCAGGCACAGGACTACAAATAAAATCATCGCAAGCAACAGATTCTCAAGAATTCGTCGTTCAAGGGTTGGATGAAAATTTCAACAATCGATCTTGGACAGGTAATTTAAATGGCACAAGCGATGTCAATATAGACGGCACTTGGAGTAGAGTATTCAGATCTTTTAACAATGGAACAAGTGGTATTGCTGGAACAGTTGATGTACACGCTAGTGGCGACGCTTCGACTGTTTATGCCAAAGTATTAGCAGGAAATGATCAAACATTAATGGCTGTTTACACGGTGCCTGCGACATACACTGGTTATCTCATAGGATACCACATGTCTGCTCATAATCCGGGCAGTGCAAGTGAAATTGGGTATACAGTTCAATTAAAAACAAGGCAATACGAAAAAGTGTTTCGTGTG
>Ga0181575_10004033_pt1 | contig 10329 bp, 9 predicted proteins | sample 101ome_23_FD_145599 | JGI IMG/M metagenome (GOLD analysis project Ga0181575, IMG submission 145599) | Coastal salt marsh microbial communities from the Groves Creek Marsh, Skidaway Island, Georgia - 101411CT metaG (spades assembly) | ecosystem: Environmental > Aquatic > Marine > Intertidal zone...
TACTTGATAAAATGCTCAAAGCAGGTTCGGTAAAGGGATCATCTGTCTTAGCGAAGAGTACATTCTTCAATGAGAAAGACCCTATCCAAACTGAGCTACCTATCGTCAACATTGCTTTTAGTGGTTCATTGAAAGGTGGACTAATCCCTGGCCTCACTGTGATTGCTGGTGAATCTAAAAGCTTTAAGACTTTGTTGTCACTCTATTGTATGAAAGCTTATCTCAAAAAGTATGACGATGGTATCGCCATGCTGTATGATTCTGAGTACGGTATCACACCTGAGTATCTCGAAGGTATTGGTATCGATACAAATCGAGTCCTACACATTCCAATCGAAGACGTTGAGCAACTGAAGTTTGACTTGACTAAGCGATTGAATGAGATTGAGAAAGGCGATCGTGTATTTGTTATGATTGACTCTATTGGTAACCTTGCTTCTCGTAAAGAAGTGGAAGACGCTGAAAACGAAAAGTCAGTTGCCGATATGTCACGTGCAAAACAACTTAAGTCACTGTTCCGTATCGTCACACCGAAGTTGACTGGAAAAGACATTCCTTTGTTGGCTATTAACCATACATACAAAGAGATTGGATTATTCCCGAAGAACATCGTGTCCGGTGGTACTGGTATCTACTACTCTGCTAATCAGATTTTTATTATCTCAAAGGCACAAGAGAAAGATGGTACCGACCTTGCAGGATTCAGGTTTACGATTAACATTGAAAAATCTCGCTATGTAAAAGAAAAGTCCAAGCTACCGTTCAAAGTCATGTATGACAGTGGCATCCAAAAGTGGTCCTCATTGTTTGACTTAGCTCTTGAATCAGGCCATTTGACAAAGGCCAACCAAGGATGGTATAATATGGTAGATATGGATACAGGTGAGATCATTGAGCCTAAGCGTCGAGCGAAAGATATTGAGCAAGACGATGAGTTCTTCCAAGGATTGGTTGAAGATGAAAGATTCAATGATTTTGTTGAACGTAAATTTAAACTGCTAATGGCTGACGAGGAACAAGATGTTAGAGAAGACGATACTGTCGAACTTGATTCTTAATAAGGACTACTACCAAAAAGTATATCCTTACATTAAAGAAGACTACTTCGACGAAAACTCTCTTCGTAAAATCTTTTCAACGTTTGTAGATTATGTTGAGCAATACAAAGAGCCTCCCTCCGTGGAGGCTCTTAAACTCAGCATTGACAAGCGAAAAGACTTGAATGAAGATACCTATAAAGACGTGATGGAAACAGTCAACGAGCTTAATGTTGACACCAACACAAGTGATGAGTTCTTAGTAAGTGAAACTGAAAAGTTTTGCCAAGATAAAGATCTCTATAACTCAATTCGTAAAGCTATCCTGATTCTCGATGGACAGGATGGAGAAAACGACAAAGGGTCAATCCCAAAAATCCTTTCTGATTCGCTCGGAATCAATTTTGACTCAAGCGTCGGTCACGATTTTCTTGACGACTTTAGTGATCGCTATGATTACTATCATCGTAAGGAAGAACGTATTCCGTTTGACATTGACATCCTCAACAAAATCACCAAGGGTGGTCTACCTCGTAAGTCAATGACTGTGTTACTGGCTACGACGGGTGGTGGTAAGTCTTTGCTCAAATGTCACTTCGCTGCTAATCATTTGATGTACGGTAAGAATGTTTTGTATATCACAATGGAAATGGCAGAGGAAGAGATTGGTCGTCGTATTGACGCCAACATTATGGATATTACACTTGACGAACTTAATGAGTGTCCTCGTGATGTATACGAAAAGCGTATGGATCGGTATAAGACAAAGACACCTGGCAAGTTGGTTATTAAAGAATATCCCACTGGATCGGCACATGCCGGTCACTTCAGGCACATCCTGAATGAATTACGTATGAAGAAAGGTTTTATACCTGACGTAGTCTTTGTTGACTACCTCAACATCTGTGCATCTTCTCGTGTACGAGGTGCTGCAGCAGCTAATTCATACACACTTGTCAAATCAATTGCGGAGGAAATACGTGGTCTCGCTATGGAATTTAATTGTGCCGTTGTTACTAGTTCTCAGTTTAATCGTGACGGCTACGGCAACTCTGATGTGGATCTCACCAATACCTCTGAGTCTATGGGTATCACTCACACTGCTGATTGCATTCTTGGAATCGTAACTTCTGAAGCACTTGACGACCTTGGGCAGGTAATGCTTAAGCAGCTCAAAAATCGGTGGGGTGACCTTGGATACTATCGTCGATTCCTTGTTGGTATTGATCGTTCTAAAATGAAAATTTATGACCTAGAAGAAAGTGCACAGCAGAACATTAACATTGATGGTAATGGTGGCGGCAACAATAGTGGAGGAAGACCGCAAGACGATTCTCCAGTATTCGATAAAACCGACATTGGTCAAAGCTTGAGAGGAAAAAGACGACGAGGTGTATTTGACGATTCAGTAGAGCTGAGGTAAAATTATAAATAGGCAAGAAGTCTAATTATAACAAGGGAAGATAATGATACGCTTCAAGCAATTCCTCAATGAGCTTTATGTTGATCTCAAACACTCAGATCTCACAAAGCGAGGTGGAGCTCGTACTCAAGTGTTTATCAATAAGGTAAAGGACGGTGAACCCTTCATGACTAAGAAGGGCGCCGTTGTTATTGACAAAACACATATTGATGACATCGAACAGGGCATGCAGAAGCGTGGCTATAAAGATACTTTCAAAGCAACCGATGTTTCTACTCGTCGATCTACTCGCGTAAATTATTCAAAAGAATTTTTAAAGACACCAGAGTTTGGTGGTAAAGGTGCTGGGTCAGGTACGGCTGCCGAAGATGCTCATTTGAAAAACTTTACAAAAGAGCTCGACAAAGCATTCGCTGCAGAAAATCAACCTATCATTACTCTTGCTATTAATAATAGAGAAGTCGAGTGCATGGGTATTATCTCAACTCCTCAGAAGGGAAGGCGTGCACCAAAGTCTGATTTCTCGATTATCGACTCGAAGGGTAAAGAAGTTGCTTGGCTTTCTCATAAAGATGGGACCAAGCCTACTCAATTCCAGCAGTACGGTGGTCTTTCTGACTCCGCATTTAAAGATAACGCAGAAGTACAGCAGTTTGTAAAAGATTTGAAAGCATTGTATCCAAATGGTTTAGATCGCGGTGTTTCTGTTTATCGTCCATGTAATGATTTATCAATTATTAACATGTCAGTATATGGAACATCTTATGGAACAGAACCCGGCCACGAGAATGTTGACGAATTCCATCAGGGCTCGATGAAGCTGAAGAAGCTTCCGGGCAACGCCGTTTATGAAATTGTTTCTTCTCACAAAGGAACGAACGGTGATCCACTCGATGAAGGTGGATATGAGCCTATCTATTATGCACGCTATACTGGTGACAGAGGTGCTCGAGTCGCCGGTGAATTTATTGAGAACGCGCGTATTGGTGTATTCCCACGAGCAAAGGCGGCTAAAACAGCGAAACTCATATGATTAAGTTTAAGCAATATCTCGAAGAAGCGGCAGGTAAAAACCTGCACATGACGCATCTCGAAGACGCGGTTATTGATGGCGGAGTAAAAGGAACTCGAAACGTCATTAATTATTTACGTGCTCTTCGTGATATGCTGTCTGGTAATGCTTCGGCACCAATGACTATTACTGTAAAGTGGGATGGTGCACCTGCCATCTTCGCGGGTATTGATCCTAGTGACGGTAAATTCTTTGTCGCTAAAAAAGGTGTATTCAATAAAACTCCAAAAATTTATAAAACGAATGCAGAGATTGATAATGATTTGTCGGGTGACCTTAACGCTAAGTTCAAGGTAGCCCTTGCTGAGCTTTCAAAGCTTGGAATTAGTGAAGGAGTAATACAAGGTGATTTCCTCTATACGTCAGAAGATATACAAACGGAAACTATTGATGGAGAATCGTATATTACTTTCCATCCTAATACGATTGTTTATGCGATACCAGCAAAAAGCGATCTCGCTAAACAAATTAAACGATCCAAAATCGGTGTGGTTTGGCACACAACGTACAGAGGATCAGACTTTGAGTCAATGCAAGCAAGTTTTGGAAAGGCGATTGTCCCAAGTCTCCAAGCCACCCCGTCAGTCTGGGCGGTAGACGCAACATTCGAAGATAGGGCTGGTACAGCTACATTCACGGGTACAGAAACAGCAGAATTCACAGAGCTTCTTGCTCAGGCGGGTAGATTGTTTAGAACAATTAACGCTAAAGTGTTGAACAGCCTGAGTGCTGATCCACTTAATGCAAGGCTCAATGTCTTTATTAACAAGAAAGTCCGCGAAGGTTCACGTATTGGTGATGCTTCGGGCTTTGTTATCGAACTTCAACGTGAGCTTGAAGAGTTTTATCAATCTCAAATCGACAGTAAAAAATCACAACGAGGGAAAGACGCACAAATTAAAAATCGAGATGCAGCGCTTAAAATCTTTACCAAGCGCAATCTAAGAGAACTTGAGAAAGTGTTCACCCTATATAATCTATTGGTCGATGCAAAACATATAGTGATTGAAAAGCTTAACACTGTTGAAGGTTTAACCACGTTACTTAAAACTAAAACGGGGTTTGTAGCAACTGGCCAGGAGGGATTTGTTGCGATCGATCACCTTGGTAAAAACTCATTGAAACTTGTTGATCGTCTCGAATTCAGTAAAGCAAATTTCTCAACAGAATACATTAAAGGCTGGCAAAAGTAAATGGCTAAATATTATCCAACTGAAGATACATATTTAAACGCATCACGTGGATTAATTAAAGGTGCTGAAGTAAAAAATATCTTTGGTTATCAAGAGGCTGCAGATACAACATTCAGAGTAGTGTGGGAATTTGCTGCTACTGATTTATTATTTCCTTCGAGCGCGATTCCATTAACTGTCACATCAGCAAGTGGTAGTGACGACGGCAAGAGTTTATTAATTAAAGGTTTAGATGCTAATTGGAATGTTTTAACAGAAACAGTCACACTTGTTGGTGGTGGAGATGTAGTCACAGATAATTCATTCTTAAGAATTAATGATGTTATATTAACAAGTGGAATTGAAAATGTTGGTTTAATTACAGTACAAAATGCTGGTAAAACAGAAAAGTATGCAGGTATTAGAGTTGGTGATGGAAGAAATCAAGCATCTCATTTTTCAGTTCCTGCCGACCATTGTTATTACCTTTATCGTATCGATGCTTTTTCATCAGATGGCTCGGCAGCTAAACCTGGTCTATTTAAAAATGTATCAATTAATAACGCAAATGGTGGGCAAGAATATAACGTTGCTCGAACAACATTCTTAGGTAATATGCATATTCAACGAAGGTTCCCGTTTAAGTATTCAGAAAAAACCGACATTCAGTTTCAATTAAGAACCTCGAGCGGAACACACGAAATGAATGTATTCAGCGAAGGTTTACTTTTAAGAGAACCAATTAGCACAAACTAAAAACTTCAACATTATATTATGATTTTTTGGTCTTTTGTTGACAAATACTTCCAAATGTATTATAATATATAAAATTATATAGAATATTTGCTATGAGTAGCACTAGGAGAAAACAATGGGAAGAATACGCGACCGCGGTCACGACGGTGGAAACATTTGGCGATGGCAAACAATTGAAAAATATGTTCGAAAGAACAACTGGACAAAAGGAGCTGAACTTGGAGTTTGGCTTGGTGAAACTTTTAAACACCTTGTTCGTACCTGTCACAATCTGCATCTTATTGGTGTTGACCTTTACGAAGCTCAGCCAGGATACGACGGACCTGAACAATGGACCAGAGGTGAGAATGGCCATGCCTGGGACCACGAGACTTACTATAAAGACCTTGTAAATTTTTGCTCTCAATATCCAGATAGAGCAGAAATCATTAAAGATTATACAACTGAAGCAGCAAAACAAGTAGAAGATGAAAGTTTAGACTTTGTCTTTATTGATGCTGACCACAGTTATAATGGTGTAATGCGAGATGTTGAAGCATGGGCTCCAAAAGTTCGCAAAGGTGGTATGATTATTGGACATGATATTCATTTTCCAACCGTGAAACAAGCAGTGGAAGAGTTATACGGAGAAGGTAATTATACTGTAGAAGATGATTTTTTATGGTTAGTTGAAAAGCAATAAGGATAATACAGTGACAAAGAAGACCCGAGTAATTAATTTTTATGGCGGTCCATCTTCCGGCAAAAGCACAGCTGCTGCCGGATTATTTTATAAAATGAAAATGTTGGGATATAGCGTAGAGCTGACCGACGAATTCGCCAAAGAGTGTGTATGGGAAGGAAATGTTCCCATGTTAAAAGACCAATTATGGGTCCTTGCACACCAACATCGTAAAATTTTAAGATTAAAAGGTCAAGTGGATTATGTCATTACTGACAGTCCAGTATTATTGTCTCCAATCTATAGAGAGCTTTACGATGGTCCTTTATATTCAGATTTAATTGACAAAATGGCTTTAGAGTGTTATAATATGTATGATAACATTAACTTTTTGCTGACTCGTCCAAAAGGCTTTGAATCTGATGGTCGAGCACAAAATGAAGAAGAAAGTGTAAATATTGATAAGGCAATATTAAATCAGTTTAATATATTGGATATTAAATATACATTATTGGAGGGTGAAGACCCTGCAACACAAGCCTATTCAAAATTGGTGAATATACATGCACATTAATATAGAAAGAAAAATGAAACACATCTGGGTTGGTCCAAAACCAGCTCCGTTAAAGTGGATGTATACATGGAGAGATAAACACCCTGAATGGGAATATAGTATTTTTGACGACACCATGCTCAAACAGAGACGATGGATTAATCAGGATTTAATAGAACATTATTATAGAGCAAAAGCATTTTGTGGTGTTTCCGATTTAATTCGTTATGAACTTTTATATGAAGAAGGTGGCTTTATTTGTGAGGCTGATATGATTTGTTTAGAAAATACTGACGAACTTTTTACATCTCCAGAAGACCACGCATATACATGTTATGAAAACGATAGAGGTGGTCGTAATGTACATAATTTTGTACAACCAATTTTTGCTTGTAATCCTGGAAATGAATTTGTTAAAATGTTAATTGATTCATTGCGTATATTACGCCCAGGTGATTTACACAGACAACCACACAAATCAACTGGGAATGAATTTTTGGCCCAATTTATAGATGAATGGAAAGATAAACTTACCATTTGGCCATCACATTATTTTATTCCTCAGTACTACTTAAACCAATCGGTTCGATATGAAGGACCGGATAAAGTCTATGCTGACCATAAGTGGGGTTCTACAGGTATGGGCTATCATTGCGTTGATTATTCACAAGGAGTATAATGTACTTATCACACAAATATAAATTCCTCTTTTTACGCACGCCGAAAACTGCTTCAAGTAGTTTATCGGATTTTTTTATTAATAATGTAGATGACCCTGATGCTATTTACACAGAAGTAGAAGATAGTAGTATTCCAGGAACATTACCAGAAAGTATTGTATCAAGGTACAGACCTTATGCATTTTATCATTTTACAATCGAACAATTAATTTCTGAAAAAGTTTTGACAGAAGAACAAGCTCGTGAATATTATTGTTTTGCATTGTTAAGAGAACCACTCGACAGACAAAAGAGTTTATATTACTTTTATAAGAAATGGAAAGCACCTAAAACACCAGCTTCATTGGATGAATATAAATCTTGGGCTCCGAATGGTTTATTTGAGGACCCAAACTCAAGAATCATACAGACTGATTTATTAAAGATACGAGGTGAACTCGTTGGTGAATATTGGTTATATGAAGATTTGGATGTTCGTTTAAATCATTTTATGACTGAAACATTAGGTTTGGAATGTCCACCATTACCACAGCATAAAACTGATACTCGTAAAGATAAAACAAATGAAATTGAATTTGATGCAGATGCACTAATACCAGTTCATAATTATTTTTATAATGACTTTATTATGTACAAGGAATTAAAACACGGACAATGAAAGCATATATTCTCAGAATAAACACTCCAACAAGTCGTGAATACGCAGAGGTATGTGCGAAATCTTGTGACGATGTTGGATTAGACTGGGAATATTTTGAAGGGTGGTCAGATATTACTGGCCGTGCAGCTTGGTGTCAAACTGGCATTAAAATGAAATATTATGAACCACCTTTAATTATTGATAATATGTCTCCAGCCCAAAAAGCAAATGCATGTTCTGCTGGACATGGAGCAATATGGAAAAAGATAGCTGAGGGTGATGATAATGTTGGTATTGTATTAGAACATGATGCAATTATGTATTATAAACCTTATGAAAAAATACCAGACAATTATTTAATTACGTTGGGTTATAAACTTACAGACCCATCTAGATACGACCATAAAAAGGCTGGACCTCCTAATGCTCTAATAAATATAACTGGCCACGAAGGTGCTCATGCATATATGATGACAAAAAGAACCGCGCAAAATATGGTTCATGAAATTGAGGAAAAAGGAGTTTTAGGCGCAGTTGATAATGCATATTTTATCCGAGGACAGCGTAGAACAAATATACCATTATGCATTATGTCACCAACACCAGCGATGGGTTGGTTAAGGGAGTCGACTATATGGTCGGCAAGTGCAGCTGTAAATTATGAATTTATACCTTCATTCGCAGAGTTTTATAAATAAAACAAATAGAGCTCTAAATTACGGGATTATACCTTATGGACCCAAAAGATAAATTAAACCCACGCCCAGAGGCAGAGATGGACGACGAGTCTCAGCGTGACGGTTTAGAACCTAGAAAGTCTAAACAAGATTCAAAAGACAAAGAAAGAAAAAAGAAAGGTTCACTACTTAAAAAAGACAACGAAGGCCGTGTTGATGTTTCAAAATACATAGAAACAGAACCAACCATTTCAGAAGCTGCAAGGAAACCTACAGCTGTAATTGGATTTGGTCGTATGAATCCTCCTACATCAGGCCATGAAAAATTAGTAAATAAAATTATTAATGAAGCCATTTCCCGTGATGGCGACCCATTGGTATATCTTTCCAAAACACAAGATTCAGATAAAAATCCATTAACATATGACCAAAAAATGAGATATGCAAAAGCATTCTTTGGCAAAAAATATTTTCCTGCTTCAAGATCTCGAACAATTATCGAAGTTGCAAAAGAACTTGATGGTGTATATGAAAATTTAGTCGTTATAGTTGGTTCAGATAGATTAAAAGAATTTAATGGATTAATGAACAGATATAATGGTAGAGATTATAATTTCAAAACATTAGATGTTATTTCTGCAGGTGAACGAGACCCAGATTCAGATGGAGTGACCGGTATGTCTGCATCAAAAATGAGAGCTGCAGCAGAAGATGGTGATTTAAAAGCATTCACAAAGGGTGTTCCATCAAAAGGCAGACGTCTCGCAAATGCAATGTATAATGATGTTCGCAAAGGTTTGGGTATGACAACCGAATCATTTGATGATATGGTTTCTAATTTCCTAGGTGAAAAAGTTGTAAATGGCAAACTTGACCCATTATCAGCAATGGGTAAATCAAAACTCACAGGCCGAGAGGTTGCTCAATATTATAGAGATAATCCCAAGGCAAAAGTAGCTGCAAGGAAAAAAGAAGTTAAATTAGGTATTGAACTTGCTCTTGATTTAAGTGGTAATTATAATTACGCTATTAAAGAAATTGATAAAATTAAACGCAATTTATCCAAACATCCAGAAGTTCAAAAAGCATTACAATTCGCGAATGAATCTGTAAATCAAGAACTCTATACCGCATCTTCATTCCGTAAACGATTATTAGATGAAAAGATGACAGTTGCTGATAAAAGAGCAAAAAGTAATTATTATAAAGATGATTCGAAGGATGGTAAATTATCTAAATCCACATCTGCAAAACGTCATGCACAATTTGCAAAACAAACAAAAATGGACGATGATGACCCAGCTGCATATAAACCAGCACCTGGTGACGCGACAGCAAAAACAAAACCATCAACACATACAAAAAGATTTAAGGCAATGTTTGGTGAGTCAAACGGTGCATTTTTAAAACGACCTCACCAATTATTAAGATCTGATAATACAGTAAACTTTGATTATCGCTTTAAAATGTATTCCGCTGCAAAGGCAATGGACGAAAAAGTAAAACAAAGAGAAGAGATTAAGGCGCAAATCGAAGGAGACGGCGATCCTTGTTGGGATGGCTATAAACAAGTTGGTATGAAAAAAGGCCGCAAAGGTAATATGGTACCAAATTGTGTTAAGGAAGAATTAGAACAGCTAGCAAATGAAGTAGAATTT
>Ga0181575_10004034_pt1 | contig 10328 bp, 8 predicted proteins | sample 101ome_23_FD_145599 | JGI IMG/M metagenome (GOLD analysis project Ga0181575, IMG submission 145599) | Coastal salt marsh microbial communities from the Groves Creek Marsh, Skidaway Island, Georgia - 101411CT metaG (spades assembly) | ecosystem: Environmental > Aquatic > Marine > Intertidal zone...
GTTCTATTCCATTCTTACCTTTAATAATTTTTGCTCCGTTAGCAGGACCAAAGGTTTCTCTATCACTACCCATTACTTGGAAAACATCTTCACGTCCTGTGCTTCCAGTAATACCAACAACAATCAACCTTCCGTCTGGTAGCCGTTCCATTACTTGGATTCCAGCTCTAATCATTTGAGGCTTTATCTTATCAAATGTGCGATATGATGCTTCGTCAAAAGGTGTTGCTGTGGTTACTACCCATACACCTTTCTTCATAGTAGTTTCTTTAATGGTAGCGATAATCTGTTTAGCAACTGCTTGGGCCTGTGTTGTTTTTACAACATTGATAGTCGCTTTATGAGTCTTGGTGTCTCTCCCTGTAATTGGTCCTAGGAAAACATGCTGGTTACCTTTATCAGCATTAGGTCCTTCTGGGTCTCTACCTTGACGAGTATCTAATCCTGAAGCATCTAAATCTGCTTTGATGCCTTCGTCATTTGTTTTTATATCTGGAGAACCCATAATTATTTTATGAGCCTGAGGACTCATCTTGAGTAAAGAATATATCATAGACTTTCCAGCCTCAACATATTCTACAAGCTCATTGTGCTCATTAATGATATCGAGATAATATCTCATTGTAAAATTTGACATATGATTTCCTATTAAATTTATGAATATTTATCCAAAATCAAATAAACTATTCATATGCTCTTCTTGTTTTTCCGCAACAGATCTAGAATCGCCATCAAAGCGATAGTGATACTCTAAAGCATCAGCACACACTATATTTCGCTCAACAAGGGGCCTAAGATCCTCACGGGTACAAAGTAACCGCTCCTGACATAAACGCACATTGTCGGGCATTAGATCAACCCCGTATATCGTTGACAGGGCTGTCTCAAAATCTATACCTGCTTCTAGCTTACGGATGAGCACCTCGGATAGGAATTGTCCATCCCCACAGGATGGGTCGAGGAATGTCTTGGTGGGGTCTTCAAATAGACTGGGGTCTAGTTTGTCCAATATCTCTTGAACCAATGGGGTAGGAGTAAATACTTCGCCCGTAGCTTTGACCCTAGTCTTCTCACGCTCTATGCCACTCATATATTTTCTATCCCGCATATGGGCAATATAATTGCTCATATTTTTATTTGTCATATCGTCTCCGCTATGTGTTTAATTTCTTCATCAGTAAGATTAAAGTGGTGATATAGTTCTTCGTTTGTCCAATATCTATCTAATGGAACTCCTCTAAAATGAAATAAGAATGCTGTTCTTTCTCCTCTACCTAAAATCTTATTTAGAAATAATTGTAGATTACAATTTAAAAGATGTACCAATCGTTCTCCTTGTTCATCTGAATCTGTAGGAACAGTCACAATCATATTTTTATTGCCAGCAACTATTTCATGATCATAATTTACAACAGCTCTATTACCAAAGGCAGCAACAAAAACTTTAGGCCTACCAGCAAACCGATGTCGTTCAGTTTGAGCAGGAGTTGTATCTAAAGACCCATCAGCATTTATTGCGTCAGTAACAAAACTTTCTCCAGACCCAACTGTTACACTAGTTCCAGCACAACACCAAACGGCATTATATGGATTTGCTTTATAAGTAAAGGCTTTTGCTACAATACTTCGTGTAATAGGATTAGACTCAGATATAGTCAATACATTAACTTTAGTTAGTTCTTCTTGTCCATTGCCAAAAATAATTTTGTAATCATCACCTGATGATACTTTGTTCCTCATTATATAATAACAAAAAGTACTACCAACACCAGCAAAATGTTCTGTTTTAATTCGATCATCCATATTCAATAATTCTAGATCACCTACTGTGACTTTTGTTTTAGGACCAATATGTCCTTTTTCAAAAGCAGTAGCAATAGCAGTAGGTGAAATAAGTGCTAATATACCATTAGGTTTTAACACTTCCATTCCTTTATTATGGAACTTAGCATATAAAGGAGTTTTACCATTACCTTTAAATGGTGGATTGCCAACCACAATGTCAAACTTCATAACAATATCTTCATTAATAAACTCACTTTTTGTGTATGTGCCTTTCAGTTTTAATCTGCCAACGGTTGTACGAATACGTAGATTGTTAGCCTCAAAACCAAATACTCTGTTCTTAATATTTTCTATGGAATGTCCAGCGTCAGCAAGCCTACGCTCTATAGCACTAACAAACTGCCCGCCACCAATGCTTGGGTCTAAAAATGTAGTAGTTGAGCTAGTCCAAACCTCAGTTGGAAAAGCATCAAGCATTGTATTTACTAAATCTTTTATATCAAAGCGTCTTCTTTGGAGCATCTTGTCCTGGGTGAGGTGTGTTGCTATTTTCTGTTAGAAAATAGCAACCTTTTTTTATTTTTACTTAGCAGCATTAGCCATAGCAACCATCTCAGCGTGAGCTTCGTTGATAACACCAAGCTCAAATAATCCAGCTACTACATCAACATCTACTTTGAAGTCAGCTACAAAGTCTGCTCTTAGCTCACTGCTATCCTTTACAGCAGCAAGTCCTGCTGACACTGTACCTTCGTCACTAGCGTATAGTACCATATCCAAGTGCTCTACAATAGCAGTAATAACTTCACGCACACGAGCGAGCTCCTTAGCAGCCTCACGCTCCTCAGCGTCAGTAGCCTCACCGTTCTTCTTCTTACCAGCAGCTTCTTTCGTCTTGCCCTTCTCAGCAACTTCTTGAAGTTCTGAGCGGAATGCTTCAGCATCACTAGCAAGTAACGCCTTCATCATACCAACTGTCAACTTGTCAATGTCAGCCAACTTGCCAATCGCTCTGCTTACAGCACTTCTGTTCAGCGCATCTACTAGGTAGTCATCAGCAGCAATCTTGACAGCACCTTGTGCTTGGCAAGAGAACAAGTCCAATGTGTCAAGTACCTCAGCCATAATCTCCTCCATTGTCTTGGAAGGATTCTTCTTCTTTTCCTTCATTGCTGTTTCGAGGATCAAAGCATCAAACTTATCATCTCTGTTAGGATCAAAGCTGAGTGAGAAAATACGCCCTACCTTGTTCTCATCTGATGGAGTCAATGCTCGTGAAATCTTTTGTACAGTAGCACCAAACTGTCCACCGTCATAAGCTAGGTAAAGCTCTGTAATCTGTGGGATTGAGAATGAGCGCTGAGCTAAGTTAGAAGCAATAATAATAACTTGCTCTCCTCGTCTGTTAGCAAGTGTAATCTCGTCCAATACAATCTGCTGAGCTCGACGATTGTTTACTCTCTTGCCATTGATCTCGTTGCCACCGTATAGTGTAACAATGTGGTAACCTGCGCCTAGTGCCTTCTTGAAAATGCGTCCTACCTCAGCCAAGTTCTCATTGCGGATCTTACCAAAGAAAAACATACGAGTTGGTAAATCTCTGTCAGCCAACTTACGACTGGCAAATGTTTGGCGCTTTACACTGAGCTCGGGAAGATTGTGCTTGCTCTCAAACATAGCTTGTAGCATTGAGATGAGGAAATTTTCAGCAAGCTCTGGGCAGGTAGCAAACTTGCTCCAGCTTGGAAGCAGTTTGAACTCGCTCTCTGGAAGAGTTTCGAGGACCTTGTTGACGACACCTACCAAGCTCATTTGGTAGCTCTCTACCTTTGCGACTTTCAAGTCACGCTTGGTGTCCAACGCAAACATTGTGTTTACAAAGTGCTTTGCCATTGTGTTTCTTTTAGCTGCCATTGTGTATCCTGTGTTGGATGTGTAAAAAGTGTTAGTTGCTGTCCTAACTGTATGTATATATTATAACACCATTGCGGAAATAGTCAAGCCTTTTTTTATTCTTTTTATAAAAAAAGTTGTCTTTTTTTCTCCGCTCATCGTCAGCCCTGTGTGCTGTGGTGTTATGTATTACTTACTATACTTCTAATTATATAGGAGGAGGGCGAAAAAGTCAAGTCTTTTTCTTATCTTTTTTACAGATTTTCAAAGAAATTTTTCACTTCTTCATTCGTCCATAGACGATGGACATCAAAGGTAGGGCAGTAGTCAATGAGCACGGTGTTCTGTCCTCCGCGGATTCTACGGAACTCTTGGGCGAGGGCGACAAAGTATTCTGACAGCACAAATGATTTGATGTTCTCTACCTCAGCATCTGTTGTCACAGGATAGGCAAAGTATGATGGCCCATAGTCTCTGTCATCAACAATAATGTTTTCTTCTTTTAGGGCCTTTGTATTAGATATAATCAGTTTTTGTTCATTATGAAATACAGGCTGGCGTTTGGTGTATACGAAATATTCATTGCCTCTATTGTTACAATAAATTGGATAACAATGTTGTTCTGATTCTGTAGGAGAAAAAGCAGGTCCGTGATTGTTTCTTTTGAACATACGGTTATTTGCCTTCTTTGTGTCTTGACATAAATCCATTACTCTTTTATATACATCTATAATAGGATCTACAGTGTCATATATAAACTCACCTTTAGGAACAGTTATTGTCGAGTCATCATATACAACTTCTATATCACCGTCATAAGACTTATCTACAATCCAAGAACAAATCTTTATACCTACATTGAAATGATTATTCGCAGTAAAATCTACACGCTTCAAACCTTGTAAACCTAGTAATGAAAATCGTTTAGATTTTTCACATACTGAAGTAGGAGTGACCATAGCTACTACACTGCCAAGCTCTAATGCTTTCTTACAAAATAGATTATATATTTTATTCTGTCCGCCTTCTTTATTACCGTCTTGATATGGAGGATTGCCTACAACTACATCAAATCTCATATCTGTGTCACTTTCAATAAAATCCTTTACTTCGTAAGTTCCAATTAATCGGTTTCGCCCAATAGTGGCACGGAGTCTCAAGTTGGAACTATCATAGCCAAATACACGAGATTTGATGTTCTCCGCTGAGTGTCCTGCTTCTCGTAACCTTCGCTCAATTTCTTTTACAAACTGCCCACCGCCAATAGCTGGATCTAAAAATGTAGTAGTGGCAGAAGTCCACATCTCAGTTGGAAGAGCATCAAGTATGTTATTTACTACATCGGCTATACTAAATAGTCTTCTTTGGAGCATCGTCAGCCCTGTGTGCTGTGTGTGTTAGTTGTATTACTTACTATACTTCTAATTATATAGGAGGCGGGCGAAAAAGTCAAGTCTTTTTCTTATCTTTTTTTGGAAATATATTGCGTCAGTAACTGTTTTGTCATACAGTAGTTTCAATAATTTGTATTTCCTCATCAGTGAGGTTCCACTCACGGGCATACTCAAAGCCTGTCTTGATTTGTGACAAATCAATCTTCTTTAAAAATCGTGTACAATCTTTAGCAACACCTTTGAGCTTCATTTTTCTGTAAAAGTATCTTACCGCCTTATTGTTCTCAATAAGTAGCTTCAATGCCTCAGCCTCTTCCATTGTGTCTAGTGTAACACAACCTGTCATTGAGCCTGCGTAAGGCATATCTGTAACAGTATAGCTCTTCTTACTCTCTAGTAGAGTAAAGCAAAATCTAGGAGCAGCAGGAGCAGCATAGTTACCCATTTTAGCAGTCTCAACAGTAAAGTCGTTGCTCACTTTTGGCAGTCGAATTACAGTTTCAACACTACCTGTGCCAATCTTATGCTCAGTTGGACCAAACTCTCTATATGCCCACTCATTTACAGCAAACATCCTAGCACAAATACCACCCTCAATTGACATTTCTGAGGACTTTAGTGCCTTACGCTCTACAAAGTATAGCGTATTATATTTCCACGCATCATACTCTGTCATCAAGTTGATGACATCTACTTGGTTACCATCTTTGATTAGGTCCTTGATAATAGCCTTTGGGCTTATAAAAGCCAATATGCCACCTGGCTTTAATATTGAAAGTGCCTTTTTCCTAAATGTTCTATATAGTGTTGAGTTGCCACCAGTGCCTCCAGTAGTCTTTTTGTCAGCATTGTTGAACGGTGGGTTACCAACTACTACATCAAAATCCATTAATACCTCATTGTCAATTAGATCCTTTACTTCGTATGTACCAACTAGCTTGTTACGTCCTTTAGCAGCACGGAGTCTCAAGTTGGAGCTATCAAATCCAAATACACGAGATTTGATGTTCTCATCTGAGTGTCCTGCTGCTCTCAGTCTGCGCTCAATCTCTTTTACAAACTGCCCACCGCCAATAGCTGGATCTAAAAATGTAGTAGTGGCGGAAGTCCACATTTCAGTTGGAAGAGCATCAAGCATGTTATTTACTACATCAGCTATACTAAATTGTCTTCTTTGAAGCATCGTGCCCTGTGTGCTGTGGTGTTATGTATTACTTACTATACTTCTAATTATATAGGAGGCGGGCGAAAAAGTCAAGTCTTTTTCTTATCTTTTTTTAGATATTTTCTTCGAGGAAGGCAATGTCATCAGCAGTCAAACCAAAGTGCTTATAAACTTCTTCGTTAGTCCAAACTCTAGTAAAATCTACAACGGGAAGGAATCTTGTCTGTGGGCCATCTATACTACGACTTGTTTTTGTTAGCTCATATAATGCTACACACAGATTAGATTTGAGATAAGTTCTAATGTTGTCAGCTTCAATCCTGTCCTTAGCAATAAGCTGACGATATGATCCTGGTATGCCTGTTCCAGGCTCAGTGAGCTCTACTGCCTGTAAATGACACTTGGCGTTAGACATATATGATGTAACTACACGATAGTTGTCAATGTCTCTGTCTAGCTTACCTGTCTCAATCTTATGTCCGTGTCGTGAAACATTAGCTATTACATTACCAATTTCATCAGTTAGCTTTACAGCCTTGAATCGTAAAATAGATTCTTTATTGTAGTATTCAGTTCCTGCCACTCGCTCAATCTTTTCAATTATGCTTTTAATTTGTCCATCTAACCAAATATCACCATCAAACTTTGGAGCACTATTGTCAGTAATAAAATATAATGTTTCTACTGTAACGCCTGGAAATGTTTCTGACGGTAAAAATTCTACAACACCTAAACCGTTATCGTTGATACGTTTTCGTAAGGAGCGGTAGTTGTTTGATTGAGCTAATGATGATGGAACAACAGCAGCAACAGTATTGGACATATCCATTGCTTTGGAAATGAATTTGTCCCATAAAGTTGCTTTACCATTTGTACCATCTGTATATGGTGGATTCATTACAGTAACATCAAACTTCATATGGGTGTTTTCACTAATAAAATCCTTTACTTCGTAAGTTCCAATTAATCGGTTTCGTCCTTTAGTAGCACGAAGTCTCAGATTGGAACTATCATATCCAAATACACGAGATTTGATGTTCTCTGCTGAGTGTCCTGCTTCTCGTAACCTTCGCTCAATTTCTTTTACAAATTGTCCACCACCAATAGCTGGATCTAAAAATGTAGTAGTGGCAGAAGTCCATATCTCAGTTGGAAGAGCATCAAGCATATTATTTACTATATTAGCTATACCAAATTGTCTTCTTTGAAGCATCGTGCCCTGTGTGTGTTTGTGTTATTGCCTAACTGTTCTATATAGTATAACACAGATGAGGAATAAGTCAACCAAATTCCTCATCTTTTTTTATTTTTTTTTAGGCAGCCAACGCTTCTTCAGCTCGTCGTCTGTTCATAAGCAGCTCGCCGTATGTTGTGGACACATAGCTATCTACAGCCCAGTCACCTACCGCTCGCTCAGTGTTGGTGCCTGTCATCAACAACACATAATCAGTGTTGTCAATCTCATTCTGTAGCAAGCTCGCCTGCCCTGCCTGATGGACACCAAAGTCAGCCTCGTCAACAATGAGCAACTTGGAAGCATTACGACCCATTACAAACTTGACACGCTCCTCACGCTCGCTGCCTGCGTTGATACCTAAGTATACAATAATCCGCTTGCCTGCTGCCAATGCTCCGTCAATCTGCTCTTGGTAGTTTGGATTGTTAGTTGTTTCGATATGCTCTAAGTCAGCAAACTGCTCAAACTCAACCAAGTCACTTGCGAATGAAGTAAACACTGTTTTGACATATGAAGTAACAACAATCATATCTACGTTCATTACTTGCCCAACACCTGCGCTCCACAGTGTCTTACCAAAGCGAGCACAAAGTTCAGCAAATACAACCTTGTCTCCTCTGTTGTATGCCGCTAACACCTCGTCCATCATATCCATCTGTGCCGTGGAAAACTTTACATCAATTCTAGCCTGCTTGTAGCTGGACAAGAATGTAGCAATGACAGGCTTGAGTGTGTCAAAGCTGGCAGCGTGGAATTCTGTACCTACTGACAAGTCATTGCTGAGGCGTAGCTCGTCAATCAAGTTACGCATCAAATCATCTAGCTTGGAATGCTTGCGGAATCGCTTGACGTGCTCTGCGTAGTCTGAGGCGTCCCAAACTTTTACAAGTCCGTCAGCAGCCATTCTGTCATATACACCACCGCGTCGTGAAAAAGTAGAGCGTCTAATGTATGCCTTGACATCAGCCTCAGCTTCTTCAAGTGTCATTGGGATAGTAACAAATCGCTCACCAAACTTACACTTGCCTTCTGGACTGGACTCGTCTGCGAGTGTAGTGTCCATAACCAAGTAAACCATCATACGTGACTTTTTAATGTTTGCATCTAGTGACATAGTGTGTCTCCTGTGGAGTGTGTAAAAAATGTAAGCTCTTATGTCTTACTGTATGTATGTATTATAACATACCTTTGGAAAAAGTCAAGCCTTTTTCTTATCTTTTTTTATCTTTTTTTCTATTTTTTTCATCGAGGCTGATGATGAGGTTGTGTAGCATTCTAGCTGGGAGGAACTTTATTGTGCTGGTGTATCCTATTGACATGGCGTCTCCTGTGTGTGGAATAATTACTTACTATACTTCTAATTATATAGGAGGCGGGCTCAAAAGTCAAGACTTTTTTTATCTTTTTTTGGGGAGGCATGCTCCCCGTTGTGTGGAAGGAATTATTTGATAGTGTTTTCGATGTAAGCAATCTCTTCAGCAGTAAAACCAAAGTGGCTATACAAGCTAGCGTCGTCTAACTTATTGTTATGGACATCATACTGTGGAATGCTATGACTCTTTACAGCAATACACCAGCCGTTAGTCTTTTTGTATGTAGCTGCCAAAAATCTAATTGCCTTAGATGAAAAATACTTGCGGTATAGTTCACCTTCATTCTTATCTTCAACTGGAAGATAATACATCAACGCACCAAAAGCAGTAGTTGTGATTGGCATATTATTATCATCAGCGTCTTTATTGTAAAATGAGGAGCTAATGTTTAAGCCAATCTTTAATACACCGTCGTTACTAACAACTTTATTAGTGTAACCTTTGCCTCTTTTAGCTGATGACTTAATACAATCATATCTAAACTCAGCGTCAGCAACTTCGCTAAAGGTAGCATCTATACTATCGCTATCTCTGTCACCCATACCTAGCACAATCTGATCTGCTGATGATGTTATTTTGTTGTTGATGCCCTCAACAAATAACTGTTCTGCTGTCTTTGCGTAGCCGTCTGTAATATCATATGTTGACTCGCTGTCGTCAGCTAGTATAACGCGAGTATTACCTGTGTAAGCCTCTTTCTTTGCTACAATAGCGGCTATTTCAATGCCTTGCTTGAAGTAGTTATCAGCTCTAGTATCTACTAGCTCAGTATTCATAACTGTTGTTAGTGCTGTTCTAACTGCTTTCGTAGCAGCATTGTTACCTTTTAGCCACCCAGTTGGTATAACCCATACCAAGTAACCACCGTCGGCTACAAATGTAATAGCTTTCTTTGTCAGCATGGGCCAAATCTTTTTTGTTACTTTCGTGCCTGGAATTGGCGCATCGTATGGTGGATTACCAATAACTACATCATACTTGCCTTTCGCAACATCATCTATACGAGTGATAATCTTAACACCCATCTTTTCTAACCACGCTGTCTTTTCTTTATCATCAGATAAAAATGTAATATTTTCTTGTGAAGTTTTTTCACCCATTAGCCTGTTTTGTTCAAGTAGCTCTAGCACAAATTCTACATTGTATAGCACTAGGATATTTTTTGTTGTATCAGCGTTCATAAGCATCTCTTCTACAAGCTCTTTAGTAAAAGCTCGTGGAGTATGAATCTTATGACTTGATGGCATCATATGATGCTTTTGTAGTTTTACAAGATGCTCCCATGCTTTATCAAACTTGGCGCTAACAATAGCTTTGTAATCTACTGTATTTACTTTAGCTGCCATTGTGTGTATCTCTCTTTGGAGTTATAAAAAATGTTAGTTTTCCTAACTGCTTAAATACTATTATAACACACCTATGGAAAAAGTCAAGCCTTTTTCTTATCTTTTTTTATTTTTTTTTATTTTTTTTTTTGGGGA